>Ga0233410_10000576_pt1 | contig 11306 bp, 11 predicted proteins | sample Na_anoxic_1_MG_FD_179869 | JGI IMG/M metagenome (GOLD analysis project Ga0233410, IMG submission 179869) | Seawater microbial communities from Saanich Inlet, British Columbia, Canada - Na_anoxic_1_MG | ecosystem: Environmental > Aquatic > Marine > Inlet | place: Canada: British Columbia...
GTTTCTCTCGCGCTCCCTATGGCAGGTGAGGCGGGGCGCAATCTACATATTTCCAGACCCTGCGCAAGCTCTTTCGATACCTTTTTAAAAGTTTTTTAGAACCATCTTCTATAAGTGGTCCTCAATAGCCTTAGTGGCAACGATTTCACCCAATGTAACAGCGTCTAGAATCATTCATTACTTTGTGACCTCAACACTCAATACTCACAAAAAAGCCCGACTGTAACCAGCCAGGCTTAGAAAACTTATGTATTTAAGTCTACTTATTTGATTTTAACGAGCTCTACGTCGAAACAAAGCATGCCGCCTGGGCGGCCACCACCTGGATTTTCTCCGTATGCGAGATCTGCAGGAATCCAGAAGCGACGCTTCTCCCCTTCAACCATGAGCTGAAGGCCCTCTGTCCAACCTGGAATCACCTGGTTGATACCAAAGGAAGTAGTTTCACCACGTGCCACTGAGCTATCAAACATCTTACCGTCCAAAGTCCAGCCACTGTAGTGAACTTCGACAGTGGCAGTCGCCTTAGGTTTTTCAGAGCCTGTGCCCTTCTTAATCACCTTAGATGCGAGCCCAGACGCTGTCTTTTCAGCATCAGCTGGAGCTGCAGCTACATCACTTGGAGTTGCTGGAGGTGCAGGCATGCTCTTAACATCGAGAAGATCGATTTCGAAACAAACCGCGCCTTTAGGAGCCCCTGGAGGTGGATTATCACCAAATGCTTGTTGTGCGCTGAGCCAGATAAGACGCGTCTCACCTTTGGTCATTAGTTGAACTGCTTCGCTCCAACCTGCAATAGGAAGTTTATTAGGAGAAACCACGATCGGTTGCCCCTTCATCTTTGAACTTTCGAGTAAGTTGCCATCCGCTAACCACACTGAGTAATGCATAGTAACCTGATCATTTTCACCAGCTGTGATTGAGCCCTTACCCTTAGTGACAAGTTGAGTTGGCACACCTGAAGGAGTTTTTAGTGCGTCTGCTGGAGCAGCCGCCACATTCTTAGGAGGCTTTGGAGCTTCTGGAGCTTTTTTGATCTCGAAGAGCTCTACATCAAAACAAAGCATTCCACCTGGACGACCACCACCTGGGTTTTCTCCGTATGCGAGGTCTGCTGGAATCCAGAAACGGCGCTTCTCACCGACAACCATGAGCTGAAGGCCTTCAGTCCAACCTTTGATCACTTGATTCAATGGGAAAGAAGTCGTCTGACCGCGCTCCACTGAACTATCAAAGAGCTTACCGTCGAGAGTCCAGCCACTATAATGGACTGTAACTTCGTCACGTGCACCTGGCTTTTCTGTGCCTGTTCCCTTTTTTAATACCTTCGAGGCTAAGCCCGAAGCCGTCTTTTCTGCTCCAGATGGGGCTGCTGCCACGTCTGCTGGAGTCTCTACATTTGCTGCATTCACAAGATTTATAGTGCCGCAAGCAAGCATGGCTCCCATGCCGGCTACGATCATTTGTTTTGTTCGAGTTCTCTTCACCCGACGACTTTTCGACAGCAAGGACGGCATGTCAAGGAGTCGCTTTCCTGTGACGCACAATTTATAAACTTTTACTTCTCGCAGGGAACAACCAGTACTGGAACTTTGGCTTGGCGAACCAATCCACTAGCAACACTTCCCATAAGCACACTTCCTATAGCGGAATGCCCGTGAGTTCCTACAATCACCATATCGGTGGCAACTTTAGTTGCAAAGTCCATGATTGCAGCCTGTGGCTGACCGTCGAGGATTTCCGTAACAACAGTCACCCCCATACCCTCTAGCTTGGCTTTAGCTTCCTCCATTTTCAGTTTGGCCCTTTCACTGGCAAGCTCGCGGTATTCAGCCATTGCCGGAATCTCTTCGGGATACATTCCATACATGGTGTATAATGGAGTATCATCAATCACATGCACTAGATAAACATGCTCCTGAAGGGCCTCTGCCAATTTACTCGCGGCTTTAAGAATTCGCTCAGTACCATGGGAAAAGTCAATCGCTACAACAATGGTTTTCATACTCTTCTTTCTAAACCACAAACGGCCTGAAGTGAAGTTCGAAACCACACAAAATTTGCTTCTCCATTACTCACTGTCAATTCTGCCAGATTTTGTTATCAATAACACATCACTTACGACCAAGATTATTCAGTAATGGAAGACCAACACCCAGCCCTAGGAATTGATCATGGCGAAGCCCGTATTGGACTCGCCATCACTGACCCAATTGGAATTTTAGCCCATCCGTTAGAGACCGTTCATGTACAAAAAACTCCTCCGTTAGAGAGGATAAACGCTCTCATTTCTCAAAGGCAGGTAAAGCAGATCATTATTGGTCTCCCCTATCGCATGGACGGCTCAGAAGGAACTGCTGCCGAAAAAATCAGAGCCTTTGCTGACGAGCTTGAGAAATCACTTGTGAGTCCGCTGCCTATTATATTCATCGATGAGCGACTAACCACGGTGTCGGCAGCAGCAAAGCTTCATGCTGCAGGTAAAAATGCGAGAAAGCAAAAAGGCCTCATCGATCAGGCTGCTGCAGTGGAGATCCTTTCAGATTGGCTTAACCAACACCCCCCCGTGTACTAGATGCTAGAAGACGACTTCAATGATTGCCTTAGCAAAGCCATCCGCGGCCACGGCTGCACGGTTGCTCAGTTAGCCTTGTTAGCTGGCATCAATGAACAACGGATAACAGCATGCCTCAATGGCCATGAGGACGCGGCAGTAATCCACATGCTCGCGCCTCACCTACAGCTCGACGCCGGCAAACTCCTCTCTCTAAAGCGGTATAATCCGGCTACACATTGTATCCCGGGTCTCACAAAAGTTGTTAGTCCGTTTGGTCATATCGGAGTCAATGCGTACATTGTGCACTCTGGTAAGACCACATTGATTTTTGATACTGGAACGGATTCTAGTGAGCTCCACGAACTCGCTCCTAATCCAGCCCACTTATTCATCACCCACAATCACCCTGACCACACCGCAGGGGTGATCGAGTTCAGCCATTGTAAAAAAAGTTTTCCAGAAGAACTCAACAACGGAGAAAACATCAAGCTCGATGGGCTCAACATAAAAATTCTCGACGTGACTGGCCACTGTAACCCAGCGCGTGCCTACTTTATCCAAGGGCTAGCTAAACCCATTTGCATCGTGGGAGATTCGATCTTCGCGGGTTCGATAGGTGGGTGCCAGACTGCTGAAAGCTACTCGACGGCGCTGGCCAACATTCGCGATCATTTATTACAATTACCAGACGAGACAATCCTGTGCGCCGGACATGGGCCACTCACAACAGTTGGCTTAGAAAAAGCGAATAACCCATTTTTCTAGCGACACAAAAAAGCTCTACCTCGCTAGAACAGCAAAGTAGAGCATTAGAATTGTATTCGGCTATTTAAAATTATTTGTTGTGGCTTGCGCGTTTTTGACTCGCCATTCCACCGCGGCCACGTGTGCGACCTGCGCCACCCGTGCTAGGACCACCGCCACTGCGGGAACCACCAAATCTCTTTTCGCCACCACCAGATTTATTGCCACCTGGAGCACCACCTCTTGAGTTTCCACCGCCACCACCACGGCGACCACCGCCACCACGATTTTGCTGCTCCTTTTTAGGGCGCTTGATTGGGCGTTGGCCTACACGGGATTCAGGCAGGGGTTGAATTACACTGAAAGCGTCGAGTTCTACACGTGGAATCAACTTCTTGGTTAGATTCTCAATATCTACTAATTGAGGGAATTGATCAGCACAGACCAGCGAAATCGCCTGACCTTCTGATCCAGCACGGCCGGTACGACCGATACGGTGAACGTAATCTTCAGGGACGTCTGGAAGGTCATAGTTTACTACCTGCGGAAGTTGATTTATATCGATACCACGAGCGGCAATATCAGTTGCTACAAGAGCCCTAACAGAGCCATCCTTAAAACCAGCGAGCGCTCTTGTGCGTGCTCCTTGGCTCTTGTTTCCATGGATAGCAGCGGACTTGATTCCTTTGCTTTCAAGGTGACGAGACAAACGATCGGCACCATGCTTGGTTCGGCTAAAGATGAGAACTTGCTCCCAACCGCGATCTTTGATCAGGTGGGTCATCACTGCTTGCTTTTTCTCCTTATCTACAGGACACAACCACTGATCTACCGTGGGAGCCGCAGCATTGCGCGGAGTCACTGAAATTTCAACAGGGTTGTTCACCAAGCCTTTTGCCAGCTTGCGGATGTCATCTGAAAATGTTGCTGAGAATAGGAGGTTCTGACGATTCTTCGGCATTTTTGCCAAAAGCTTCTTGATGTCATGAATGAATCCCATGTCCAACATACGATCCGCTTCATCCAACACTAGAATCTCAAGATTCTGCAGTCGTACTGAATTTTGGTTTACGAGGTCGAGCAAGCGACCGGGTGTGGCAACCAAGATATCTGCACCCCTACGCATCTTTGCCATCTGCGGGTTGATCTTTACTCCACCAAAAACCACTAAGGATTTGATTGGCAAGTTTTTACCGTATGTCTGGACACTCTCGACAACCTGAGCAGCAAGCTCGCGGGTTGGCGTCAGCACAAGCGCGCGCACTTGGTTCGGTTTAGCTGGAGCACCTTTAGAAAGGATCTCCAAGATTGGAAGTGTGAAGCCGGCTGTTTTGCCGGTACCTGTTTGAGCTGCAGCCATCACATCTTTGCCTTCGAGCACAGCTGGAATTGCTTGTGCTTGGATTGGAGATGGCTCGTCGTATCCTTTTGCAGTGATTGCTTTAAGAATGGATTCGGAAAGTGCTAGATCTGAAAATTTCATATACCTAAAAAAGTAGGGGAATTTTGAGCGTGAAGTGCTCTTGATCAGCAAGCTACGCATCAATCGCGCATACTAGCAACTGCTATCTCGCTCAATAGACAAGAAAAACTCCATGGACTCAATCGTAACGAGCCATGGAGTTTTATTGATTAATTATTTGATGGGCTAAGCTTAGAGCTCCATCTTTTTTACTGAATTCACCCCGATTTTATACTTCGCGAGTGCGTCTTTCACAGCTTTCTCGTCGAGATCTGAACTCTCACTCAAATGAATCTCGAGCTTCTTGTTGACGTAAGCAGCAGCAATTCCCGGTAATTTTTCTAAGGCTACACGAGCCTTATCGTTGGTAGTTGCTCATCCAACACCAGTCACCATGAGAGCGTAGGCAGCCTTAGGTACTGGCTGATTTTTCTCTTCAAGTGAGACAAAACTCACAGGACCTTTAGCAAATGCCTCTTTGAGTTTAGCTTCGTCCAGTTTGAGTCCGTCTTTCATAAAGACGGTGGTACGCATACCTGACATTTTATAAGACTTTACGCCTTCTTGACTTCCAATGGCCGCACGGACCGCTTTAGTAGCTCCTCATCCACCGCCTTTGGCAGTGACAACGAAGACTGTCATAGTCTCTGCTGCAGATGCAGCAGCCTTCTCTGTTGATGCAGCCTTAGTGCTCTCCGCGACTGAAACGCCGCTCATAGAGATCACTGCAAATGCTGCGATTATTGCTTTTGTATACATACTATGAGCACTATGCAGTCATTTTGAAATAATTCAAAAAAATATCACACTTTCGCACTTTTTTTTCATATTGAGCCCAAAAGGAGCAGCTCTCTGCCTGGACAGTTTTGAGAAATGGCTGTGCAGTGAAAGTAGTCACGCCAGCCAGTAATAACCCAAAATCACGCCTCCGCAGTCTGTTTCATCTGAGCGATCTCTTGCATCTGGCGGGCTTGAAAATCTGCTTTGGGAATCCAGAGGTATTGCTTTTTGTCTTGGTAAATGAGCAGGCCTTTTTTGGTCGGTCTTACTTGGTAGAAATCAGACCACGGCACATCGGCCTCCCCGGCAATGCCTGACATTTTGATGCCTTTTTCTGAGAAAATGTAGTGAACCTCAGTCTCGTAGGCTGGGTGCTTTCTTAAACCACGTTCGTGCCACATTTGCCAAAGCATCGGTCGCATGAACCCTAGGGAGCCCACCATCACCAGAAATCCACCAAACGCTCCACCTTTAGTTCCAGGTTCTATTAGATAAGCACCAAAAAAAATCGCTATAATACAGAGAAGCGAACGTAAAATAACCCACAATCGGTAGCGACACCACATGTGCTTGGTGAACGATCCATGCTGGGATGGTCCGTCGAATTTCGAAGTGATTTCAATTATTTTTCCCATAACTTTAGGCATAAAAAAGCTGTATCTCTCATAGTGAGAAACACAGCTTTAGCAAATAAAATTCCTAATGAGAAATTATCCAATCTGTGGAAGAGAAGCCGCTGCAACAGCCTGGCCGTGGCGCTTCATCTTCTCATCTGGCTGGGTGATGTTGATCTGCTTAGCTAGCTCAGGGAACTCCAACTCGAGAACCTTCTTAGCGCCGTCGATCATGACCTGACCACCTTCACCCGTAGTCACGCGCCCCATGATGATAAGTGTGCCAATTTCGTAGAACTCAGCGTAGTGCGCGATAGCGTAACCGAAACATGTGCCGATTGTGTCATAGATCTTTGCTGCTGCTTCAGAGCCTCTCGCCATTTCCTTCTGCACTTCAACAAGCTGCTCAGGGAAAGGCATGTCGCCGTAGTTGAAGCCTGCTGCAGGAGCTAAACGCGCCACCCCCTGTTGACAGAAAATTTGGACCCCACAACCGATGTCACCAGACCACTCGTCTGTAGGAGCGTCGTCACGATAGTCAACTGGAGCAAATGCGAGTTCGTTGATCTGAGTGGTTACGTTGCCTTCTGAATCAACATAACCAACAGCCTCTGAAGTCCCCATTGCGATACCGAGAACTGAGTTTGTATTCATGCTTATAGAACCAGCAAGCGCTGTTACTTCACCGTCGTTAATCACCTCAAAGGGAACCCCTGGGTATTCAGCATCAAAGATGTCTTTGAACATAGGAACAACATTTTTCTGAAAAACTTCTTGATTCTTGATGCCACGGAAAAGGGAAGCGATGCGTACTTCGTTGTTGATGTAAACACCCGCGGATGAACCACCGATTGCATCAACTGATGGAAGGTGTGCTGCTGCGAGCTTGAGAGAATCTACGATTCCTTGGTACTGGTAGGATGGATCCTCTTGGAAGTATGGGTCCCAAGGAACTTCTGTTGAGAAGACCACCTCACCATCGATCACTGCTGCGCACTTGCGGTCAGAACCACCAAGATCGAAACCAATGCGGTTACCGCCGAGGTGACGACCCATTGCATCTGCTGGGCTATTCTGAGCAGGAACGTCTGCTAGAGCCATAGCTTTCACTTCGATGTTCTGGCTAAACATGCCCTTACCTACGATATCCCAGTCAAAGCTGCGGGAACCATTTTCAGAGTACATTTCACCCAGAGCCGTTGCTATATCATCGTTACCAGCAATAATCACTGTGCAACCACCCATACCCCAAAGCATGAATTTCACCAGCCGCTCTACGTACTTTACGTTGAGAGCTACATTATCTCCCTCGTGGGTAAGAACCTGCACGTCCTTACGGAATACTGTGCCGTCGAGGCGAGTCAGGGCGATCTTCACATCGTGAGCTCCTGCATCTGCAGCTACGAGCTTACGGTATTCTGCATTCCAGAGAACTGCAGGAACAAATCCCTCGTCGAGGACCGGCTTCACTTTAGGTTGAATATTCATCATTTTTCGTTTTGAAATTGTTGCTTCATCGAAGCTATACAAATCATCTACGTCATCGGAAATAGTTATAAAAGAGGTTTTTTATATAAAACTTAACCATTCCGATTGATAACAATATTTACCGATCATGCCACTCAGTTGAGGATCTGCCATTCTTGACGATTTCCACTCAAACGATAAGAGAGGGATTAGCTAGATCACTGCTGACGGACCTTCTAAGCAATGAGCTAGCCGCCACCGATCAAGCGCTAGACGCCTTGCCGAGTAACGGCATCACACCCACCAAGCCCTTTACGGGCTTGATCCACATTCCCTTCAAGGATTGGCCTTCTAACCTCCACACGCGCCGCTTACGCAAGCGGTCAGCCCTCATCAACCTAGCGATTCGTAAAATTCGTGGTAGAAACGCTTCATCATACTGGCGGTTTCAAAACCCTGGCGTTGTTGCACATTTCGTGATTTTGGACTACTGCTGAACTAGATTCGTTGCTGCCAAGCTGGGGCTTGGCGCTCCCAGCGAGTAATTTCTCGTTTCATCCTAGTGTCGGCTTCAAAGCTTTCGTGTCTTTTGCGTATTTCGCGGTAAAAAAGCGCCACAGCTGCTGGCTTTCTTCACAGGTAAAAGTTTCTTATTGCAAACGAATCTCAACTGCATTAGTAGTTTGTGTGATGAAGTTATTCAAGCGTGCTACCGACATTCAGACTGACAGTGCTATGACACTGGCTCAGGCGAGTGTGGGGTGCTCTGTACGGATAAACTCGATCAAGGGTGCCGCGTGTGACCGCTTACGCAGTATGGGTTTTTGTGAATCCATGGAGGTCAAAAAGCTCAGTAACGGCCACAATATGCTCTGCACTGTGTGTGGCACTAAATTGGCGCTCAACAAGAAGCTGGCAGCACAGATTCTTGTCTGCCCAGTCTAAACAGTTTTCTCTTATTTTTTATGTCTTCTCCATCTGAGCAACACCTAGTTGCACTCGTCGGGAATCCAAACGCTGGTAAAACTACCCTTTTCAACGCCCTCACGGGTGAGAACCAAAAGGTTGGTAACTACTCAGGTGTGACGGTCTCGCGTAAATCTGGCAGTTTCCGTACACCCCATGGCCGCAAGATCGAACTAGTCGACCTCCCAGGCTGCTACTCGCTCAATGCGCAGTCACCTGACGAAAAAGTCACGCGCGATTTCCTACTCGGCGAACAAGAGGACGAAAAAATCCCCGACATCAGCGTCTGTGTGCTCGACTCCTCAGCTCTGGAGCGCCACCTATTACTGGCGATGGAAGTGATCGAACTGGGCCGCCCAGTCGTGATAGCTCTGAACATGGTAGACCTCGCTGAATCACGTGGAATCCACTTAGATCCCACTATCCTTTCAGAAGAACTCGGCGTCCCCGTTGTACCTGTTCAGGCGAATAAAAACAAAGGCACGCTGGAACTCAAGCAGGCACTCCGCCTCCCCCTCCCAGCAATCGATAACCCCAAGTGGGAAGTCTCAGGTTCTGAGGAAGAACGTCTCGCCGCGCGCACGGAGTTCATCCAAACCATTTGTGGTGAAGCTGCCCGCCGTGAGAACGACGGCACACTGACACTCACCGACAAGTTAGACAGCTTTTTACTCGCTCCTATCACCGGCTGGTTTGCATTGATAGCTATCATGTTAGGCGTCTTCTGGACGATCTTCTCACTTTCATCTTACCCGATGGATTTCATCGACGAGAGCTTTGGCTCCTTAGGTGAATGGACGGCAAATGCGCTACCTGAAGGAGACTTCAATGACCTGATAGTCAATGGAGTGATCGCTGGCATTGGTGGCACAGTGATCTTCCTACCACAGATCGTGCTGCTCTTTTTGTTCATCGCTCTGATGGAGGCTAGTGGCTACATGGCGCGCGCCGCCTTTTTGATGGATCGAGTGATGAACTTGGTCGGTCTTTCCGGTAAAGCATTTCTCCCGCTACTTTCTTCACACGCCTGCGCCATCCCCGGCATCATGGCAACCCGCACCATCGATAGTGCTAAGGAACGACTCATTACTATACTGATTGCCCCGTGGATGTCCTGTTCGGCAAGACTTCCGGTGTACTTTCTTCTGATCGCTATGTTGATGCCCCAAGCGAGTTCACTGCAGCAAGCCGGTTTTATGTTAGGTGTCTATAGTATGGGTATCGTCACCGCTCTCATTGCTGCTCGAATTCTTAAAGGCCGATTAGCCGAGGATGCCACTCCGAGCCATTTCATGCTAGAACTCCCACCTTACAGGCTCCCGCAGCCAAGCTATCTCCTACGCCACATCTGGGACCGGGCGTGGGCATTTTTGAAGAGAGCCGGCACTATTATTTTAGCACTTTCTATCATCCTATGGGCCCTGCAGTCCTATCCAAAACCAGCTAAAGGAAGTCTAGCTTCAGAGGATAGTTCGCTCGCACTCGAACAATCCTTGATGGGACAGATTGGCCACACTATCGAACCCGTCTTTAAGCCTCTCGGCTATGATTGGCGCACCTCCACCTCTGTCCTCACTTCCTTCGCCGCCCGCGAAGTGTTCGTAAGTTCGCTTAAAATCACCTATAGCATTAGCGAGGACATCGAAGATGAGAAACAAGACCAGCTACTACGTGAAGCTCTAGCTGAATCTACTTGGCCAGATGGAAGAAAGATCTACACACCTCTCACACTCCTAAGCCTCCTCATCTTCTTCATCTACGCCCTGCAGTGCCTTCCCACCACAGCAGTGGTGGCACGTGAGACGAATTCTTACAAATGGGCAGTCGCCCAACTTGTCGGGATGTCGCTCTTTGCCTATCTAGCAGCCCTTGCAGTTTTCCAAATCGGTACTTTATTAGGGTTCTAGAGACCCACTCATCCTATGCCATCCACCCAGACCATCCTCGCCCTCTGCACTGTCGCTCTCGCCGTGGCTGCGTTGGCGTACAAGGTCTACAAATCGCTCAAAAGTTCCTCATGCTGCGGTAGCTGTGGCTGTAACATGATGTCGGATAAAGCGAAAAAAAAACCTCTAAAATAGTGTAAGATTGCTTAAATATAGCAGCTTCGATCTGGCTCCGATTGAGCAAAATTTGTCCGCTCATATTCCTGTGCTAGCAGATTACGTACTCCAGTATTAATAACAAAACTCGGGTAGATTCGCTTCATATCCTACGAGGGGTCAATGAACTATCAACAGCTCATAAAGTTTATGCATCGCCTGATCAAAGATACGGATAAAAAATTATATTTGATTTCAAAGCCATCCCATAGACTGATCAATTTTTAAGAGGCAGCTGGCGGCCGATCCCACTTAGGATCGACCTGATGAAATATAAACCAGCCAAAGACAAGCTGCCTGTCCTCACTCAGCTCAGCAAGCTCATTCCTCCACTTCTAGTCAGTAAACTAGCTCGCAAACATGGCATAGATAAACAAGCTCGGACATTTACTCCATGGAGTCATGTCGTCAGCTTAATCTTCTCGCAACTCACACATTCCATCGGACTCAATGATGTCTGCGACACCCTGCGCATTCATTCACGTTGGTTAGGTAGCCTTCGTGGAGCCGTGGCTCCTATTCGAAATACGCTTTCTCATGCTAACAAAACTCGCAACAGCGACATGATCCAGGATTTATTCTGGGAAGTACTTTCCGATCTTGAGCACAAGATG
>Ga0233410_10000578_pt1 | contig 11285 bp, 11 predicted proteins | sample Na_anoxic_1_MG_FD_179869 | JGI IMG/M metagenome (GOLD analysis project Ga0233410, IMG submission 179869) | Seawater microbial communities from Saanich Inlet, British Columbia, Canada - Na_anoxic_1_MG | ecosystem: Environmental > Aquatic > Marine > Inlet | place: Canada: British Columbia...
ATTCTTATCATTTTTTCTTGTAGAATTATTTGAAAAGCAACAACAACACATAGAGCAACAAATATATAAAATCCAATTACTTGGTAATTTCATTGTAAAACTAAAAGTATAATAGAGATTTCTTTTATTACAATTAAGTATAATGACATTACCAAAAATAAATGATTATTCAGAACCTTGTTTTTGGTTATCGAGTTTAGTTGGTTTAGGTTCGATTATATATTCAATTGTTTCAGGTGGGACTTATTGGATTATCTCTTCAATATGTCTTTGTTTTACAGGATCACTTGCATCCCAAAGAACTCATTCATTAGGTTTATCAAAAAAAATTGCTGATTCTGCAAGCGATTTTAAAGATGAAAATAAAAAATTACTATCAAATGTAAAAGAATTAGAAAAATCAAATTATGAATTTAGAATATCAATAGGTTCATTAAATGAAGAAATAAAAGATCTTAAAGGAATTACAGGACTTTTAGACGGTACAGAAAAAGACTTAAGAGAAATAGAAAACAAGCTTAGAACCATTCATCAAAGCATTGCTAAAGAAAATAATAAACATCAAAATAATAATTTGGTTTCTTTATTTACTTTGGTAGATAAAAATAGAAATTCGGTTTTAAATAAAGAAGAAGTCAATACATTAAAGAAATACGTTGAAATTGTTTATAATGTTGATATTGATTTTTCGCAACTTGATACTAATCGAGATGGAACTTTAACTCTTCCTGAGTTTATAAATTTATTTAAAAATTAAATAATAAATTAACATTTACTAAATTTTCTCTTATTAATTTTAAATATTTAAGATGGTATACAATATTGCTGCGTATTTAATTCAATATTCAATAACAAATCCGATTGCAACTGCATTTTTATTAACAAATACAATAGGAATTGGTAATACTATATATGCTGTTTCAAATATAGCTTATTATTCAGTAAAAACTACTGGTGAAACTTTATTTAATTTATATAGTTATAAAAATGAAGATGAAAATAATAAAACAGAAAATGAGCAGGAAAATTAATCATTAATAAGTTAAACTTTGTTTAACATATGTTGGGTTTTTGTTTTCTTCACTAACAAGCGAAATAATATGAAACGTAAATGAATGAGGGATTAAAATAGGTGTGTTATTTAAAATAAAAGAACCTGGATCACCAGCACCTTGATATCTTAAACTTATATGTAATTTTTTTATAATTCTAGGCGGATTATCAGTATCAATTGAAAATCTGTTAACACCTGTTGTACTGAATATATTGGTAATGTAATTGTCATCTCTTACAAATACTCGTTGTAATGGTTTTTGACTTGATTCTTTGACAAAAACATCAATATATTTAGCCGATCTTAACTTTACTGGTGAGGGAGATTCAAGTGCTTGAGCTCCTGTATTTAAATAAAATAAAGTAGAACTGGACGTGTAATCAGCTTTAACTGGCCACCCCATTTCGAGGTGAGCTGAGGTATCAGAATTTGGACCTGAATTAAACAATAAAGTCAATTGAGTGAAAGTATTGGCTGGAAGTGTAATATCTATATTAGAAACTATTAATATTGTTGCTCTTAAAGCTGAAGGGACAACACTAATTCGAACTAGATCTTTCCAACCAGGAGAGGCAGATATTGCATCATTCATTAGCTGGGCGAGTACTTCAATATAACTAGACGCACTATCGCTTGGATTATCATAAGATAAATATTTAGTTGGAAATTCAACCGAAAAATCTTGAGGTCCATTCGCTACATCAATGTTTTCTAATCTGAAGTCTATGCTTTTATTACCAGTGAGTCTAGTAGTTGTAGGATAAAAACTTGGAATAATATCCTTAGGAAAAGACCATTCAACCAATGCCATTCCTATTACATCGTTTATTTGATACGGTAAAGTTACTTCATAATCGAAATCACTTGTATTTTGTACTATTTTATCTTCAGGTGTTGATACCGAAACTTTATAGATTTTTAATCTTGAGTTAAGTGATTTAGGTAAAATATATGACATATTTCATTTTAACACTGTAATATTATCAAGAAAAAAAGAATTATAGAAAAAAGTTCTTTATTTTTAATAAAGTAAATAATAAAAAAAATGTCATATCCAAGTAGATTTGTTGAATTTTTTGGTCCTTCTTTATGGAAATCATTACAATCAATTGCCTTTACTTTCCCTAATGATGCAACGGAAGAACAAAGAAAAGATTATATAGATTTTTTTAAGTCAGTTGGCCCTGTAATTCCTTGCCCTTCGTGTGCTAATCATTATCAACAATATATAAATGAAAATCCTATAGACGCTGAAAGTACTGACTCCTTAGCTCGTTGGGTTTATGATTTACATGATAAAGTAAATAAAAAGAATAATAAAACTAGTCCAACTTTTGAAGAAATTAAAAAAGACTATACTGGTTGGAATGAATTAGAACATCAAAAACTAAGAACTATGACTAAATCTGAACGAGAAAGAGTTCTTGCAGACCCTCATTTAGGTCGTTTAAATAATTCAACAACAGAAAAAATGAGTGGAATGATTGATACTAAGAATATATCATCTTTTATTAGTTCCAATTATATTTTCATTTTTGCAATCATTTTCTTATTATTTTTTGTTATTTATCGAAAAAATAAAAATGAAAAAGAAGAAAAAAATAACAATTTAAAATCAAAAAAGTAAAAAAAATAAGTTTATAAAAGATTATCCTTCATAGTTTTATATACATAAAATAAGAAAAATGGATCGGGCATTAATTGAAAAAAAACAAAGAAAGAAAATTAAAGCATTGAAAAAAAAATTAAAAAATCAAGAATCTGAATTGAAAAGAAACACGCCTGAAAAACCTAAAAAAGATCTTGATGATGTTGTTACAGACGAATTAAACACTAAAGTAAAAATCAATAAAGCACCTATACCACCTCCTATTGAAATTGAACCAGAAGTTGAAGAAGTTGTAGTAAAAGAAGAACCCAAAACTGAAAAAACAATAAAACAGGAACTAGAAGAAGAAGAAGAACAAGAATATCAAGAAGAAGAAGAAGAAGAAACTGATATTGTTACTTCAGGAGAAGTTCTCGATGTTGCTAAAGAAGCCGTAGAAGAAGAAAAAATTAAAAAGAAAGGAAAACGTGTAAACGGCGGTGAATTTGGAGCTGCATATTCAGAGCTTTATAATCAACTTTGTATGCGAATGTTAAACCGTATTTACCGTTATTTTCAAAAATTGTATAAAAGAAGTAGTTCAGAAAAAGATTTTCAAAAACGTCTAGCAGCAATTCAAACATGGAATCAACTTGAAATTAATCGTAGAGCAAAAGAAATTGTCCAAGCTTATCCTGATACTGAGTCTTATTTTAGATATGCTTATGCTGGAAATGTTATGTTAATGAGTGTTGTTGTTCAAAAAGACGAAAATAGCGAAGATATAGAAATAGAAGTTCCTAAATTTTCTGACTTTATCTTAAAATGTTACATCGAATCTGCTAGAGCAATTTATGATAATGTAGGTGTATTAAGCCCTAATCTTCCAGACAGAGATAGACTTGCAATTAGACAGGAATTGTTACGATGTTTCGGAAATGCAGTTGCGACTGCATTACGAATGATGGTACCGCTCGAAGCAATAGCACCTCATTTAGATAAAAAATCAGAAAACTTTGATGATGTTGGAGACTCTTCTGAAGGAGAAGAAGAATCAGAAGATGAATCTGAAGAAGACTCTGATGAAGAAACAAGTGAAGAGGAATCTGAAGAAGATGATTCAGAAGAAGAAGATGACTCTGATGAAAGTGATTCTGAAGAAGAATCAGAAGAAGAAGAATCAGAAGAAGAAGAATTAGAAGAAGATTCAGAAGAAGAAGAAAAAACTCGGAAACGTAGAAAATCAAAGAAAATTGGAATTTCAAAGAAAACTTTAAAAGAAGAAGATGAACATCCTTTTTATTAAAAATTATTTAAACTAATAATTTAATTTTAAAATTAATAATTTTTCCAGTAGGTAATCTTTGACCTAAAGGTATTTTTACCTAACATTTTTAATCTTACTTAAAATATATATATAAATAAATAAAAAATGGATCAAAATTTAATATTTTGTGTTGTTTTGATATTAATAGTAAGTTTTAGTATATTTAATATTAATACAGATAATCAGCCACTTCCAGCTCCTAAAGTTTAATTAAAAAATATTTTATTTTAATTTAATTTCTTTTAAGAATATTTATTAAATTTGCTTCTATTTGTTTTGAGCGTTTCTTAAAATCATAAGTAGAAATCGTTGCAATATTTGTTTCCTCTTGAGTAATTTTATGAGTTTCTTTCTTAACTGGTTTTTTTAATGCAAAATCCAAAGCATTAATTCTAGATTGATTTAATTTACCAGTTTTTGTTTCATCCGAATTCTTATTTATTTTATTTGAATTTCTATTCGAAAGAAAGTCTATAAGAGCATTTGAAGCTTTTAATTTTCCATTATTTTCTGACTTGATTTGTTTTTCTCTGAAAGCTTTATTTTTTTGTTTTAGTATTTCTCTTTCTTCTTTATTTTTTTTATTTTGTTCGTTTAAAAAATCTTTTGACCAAAAATAAGATGCTTTATTTGATTCGTCTTTAACATTAAATTCATTAGGATTTGTTACAGCTTTCAAAATACTTTGACGCAAACTTTCTTTCCATTTATAAACTTTTTCTTCAGTATTAGGAGAAAAAATAGGTAACAAGCCATATAGAGCAAGTTTCTGTCTAATCGAAATATTAAGTGGGATATTAGTTAAATCAGGTCTTCGACGTATATATTCTTCTCTTGTTATTTCACGACCACCAGGAACACCTTCCTTTTCAACTTTTATATTTCTGGCTTCAATAACACCTAATAATGCATCACCCATTCTCGAGACTAAATGTGACCTTTTATTTCCGTATTGGTTTTTAATATCATCTTTTAGTTCCTTAATAGAAGTATCAATTATTCCTTCAAAATCTTTATAAAATTTTTTACTTTCTAATTCTAATTGTTTTATATACTCAGAATTCTTGACTTTAACATTTTCCCATACTTGTATTTTTTTATTCAAATCATCAATCTTTTTATTTTTGCTGAAACTATCAGGTTTATATAGTACTTCTCCTAATTGTTTTATTAAATATTTTATTCTTGAATTAATTTCATGAAGTTTCATATCTGTTGGATCTTCAGTTAACTCTCCATATCTTTCGGCAATAGATTTCAGATATTTATAATTTTTTCTTATTTTTAATTCTTCATTTTCTAGTTCACTTTCAGTAATATCACTATTTTTTACTTTAGTGAATACTTTTGATGAATTAATTGGAACTTCTTTTTTTAAAGTTTCTTTTAAAGGATCTTTAACTTTAATAAATTCATAACTTTTAATTTTCAATAATTCTCGTTTTTTATAAATATAAATTATTATAAGATTGAAAATAATTAAAAATACGACAGTAATACATAATAATACTGTAAGAATAGGTGATAATTTTTTAATATTCTCTGCTTTTTTCTCGTTTAATAAAACAGTTAAAACTTTTTTTGATATATTTGATGATTCTAGTAAATTAATATTTTTGATTGGAATGATTTTATCATTTTTCTTTAAGTTTTTCTTTCTGTAACTGAAAATATACCAGAATAAAAAAAGAAAAATAATAATTGTTGAAAAAAACAAAACAATAACTAACTTTAATTTTTGATTAACTTTATAAAGTTTGTTTATAACATAATCTAATTCCACTTCATTTAATGATTTTGTTGAAGATTTTTTCATTTAAACAATACTGATATTCTAGATAATTAATATTTATTATCAATTTAAACGTAAAATAAAATTAATTTAAAGTCCAAGTTTTAGTTGTATTAAATAATGGATTATTTTTTATTAAAACTTTACTCAACAACACGTCTGTTACCTTCATTTCTATCAAGGGCATCATAATATTTTTCCTCAGATATATTTGTTTTGTTAACTTCTTTAAAAGTCTCTTGGACTTTATCTTTTGCTTTTTCAATGTTATCTTCTAAGTTAATTACTTCTGCCTGTGCGTCACTAATAATTTGTCTTCCTCTTCCTGCATCGATAAATTTAAAAGTTTCTGCAAGATTAATACCTTCACCGTATCTATTAAACGTAGTAAACCAAGAATTAGATTCGACAACTTCGCCATTCTCAATTTTTTCTATTATTTTATCTGATGAAGGATAAAAATAATAACCAATATTAAAAACTCTGGCTAAGCCAGTTCTATTTTCTCTTTTAAGTGTATCAGTAAGTGATCTGTAATTTTCAATATCTTTTTCGTATTCATTTGAATCTGCATCTTCATCTCTTAATTTATTTTTCAATTCTAAAAGTATGTTAGTTTTATCTTTGTCAAAATCAGCTATAGATTCGATTTTTTCATTTAATATATTTTCACTTTCATATAAATTTTCAAATTTAGACAGCTTACTAAAAGCAATATTAATTATTAAACAAGCTAAACCTAATAAAAATAAATAAACAGTAGCTGTGAACAGAACTGCTGTAATAAGCGGATTATCAGAAAAAAAAGAAGAAAGTAATGTTGCTAAACCTGATAAAACACTTAGAATTATTAATTTTTTAGCTAATTTAGCACGACTATACCAATTCGTAAATGCTCGATATGCACGTCGTATTAATAATAGTATTAAAACCATAAATAAATATACTACTAAAAAAATTACCCAATTTTGAATATTTTCTATCACTTCACTAGTAAATATTTTTTCAAGTTCAGATAAAAATGTCGGAGGTTCAGGTTTTGGTATAAAAGGCACCAACCCATTATTATTATCGGGTTCGTCACTTGGTTTTTCACTTTTATCATTTACAGGTTTTTCACTTTTATCATTTACAGGTTTTTCACTTTTATCATTTACAGGTTTTTGACTATTTGTTTCATTATCAGTATCATCATCACCAGGTTTACCTTTGTTAGAAACTAACTTATAAATAATAAAAAAAATTACTCCAATTAATATAAACATAACAAAAAAAGCAGCATATTCTACTTGCTTTAACTGACTGTTAATATCTCCTTTTAGTTCTCTTAATTTAATTTCTGGAATCTTTTTACTTTTACCTTTCGACTTTTTTTTATCTTTCATATTGTATTTAATTTTTGAAATCTTTTTACTTTTACCTTTCGAATTTTTTTTATCTTTCATATTGTATTTAATTTGAATAAGTTCAGATATAATAAAAATGAAAGATATTTTTTAAAAATTATAACTAGATTAATTAATAATAAAAAATTTAAATTCTTTTAAAAACAAAACTAAAATAAAACTAAAAAATAAAATTTAATGAAAATGTCATTTTATCATGGAAAAATTGAATTAAAACAAATGGAAAAACAAATTAAAAATTTAAAAAATAAATTTAAAAAACATATGGAGTTTGTTATTCCATTACAAACCAATTTGTTTACAGAATTTTGTTCAATTGAAGTATATGAGTTGTGTTCTCAAAGAAAACAGTTTAAAGAAAAACAGTTAAAATGTTTTGTGATAAAGAAAATATCTGCAGAAACAATAAATAGTTTTATTGAAAGATATGATATGCAAACTAAAAAACTTGTAAATCAAATTCAAGAGAAACATCAGCTTAAATATGAGGGTATGATAATGTCATACTATATTAACGAAGAAGCTATGATATCAACGCTATCAGATAAAATAAAAACACATAATTCAACATCTTTAGTGGAAAGTTGTTGTCTTAACTCTGATGAAGAAGAAGAATTAGATGAACAATTAGAGTATGAGGAAAAATACAAAGACTTCGGTGATATGCTTATTTCAAATTTTATTGAAAATGATAAATTACAGTTGAAAGACTTATCTAATATATTTCTTAATAAATCTTAAAATAATAAATTTATATATTAAATATTAATTTTTTTTTTGATTTTAATTTTTTTATTGGTCCAAAATATCTGCTTCATTACTTGTATATTGATAAATATTATTATCAAATAATAACGGTTCTTCTGCATCAGTTCTAATATAGTCATAAAATTGCTTTGGCATTTGAGGGGAAGATCCTTCAAGTAACTTAGATTGACCTAATTTAGGACCGTAAGGATTACCGTTACTTAATGTATTAACAGGACTATAACCTAATGAATCAAGAGCTGAAGCCAGTTCTCCTGCAGTTTGAACTATATCAGCTGGTATATTTGATCCTGATTTAAGAGCTTCAATAGGACTTATTTTTAAGTCATCAGGAAGTTCAGTAAGACCGCCCAAGTAAAGAGTGTTCTTCTGTTTAGCAAGAGATTGAAGAATCGGTCTTTGATCTACAGCTTCTTGATTTACTCCTGAAAAAACTGGCATTAATTCTTTTTTTGTACCAGCTAATTGTCCTTCAGGTAAAACAGCATGATATGCACGAATAATATCAGCACTAGCTTGGTCCATTCCTGGTTCTTGAAATCCATAGTTAACTCTGCCAGTACCAAAATTTGGATATTGTTTATGAAAAGGCGTTAAAGGTACATCTTGTGCTGCAGGTTCAGTAAAAGCTTCGCGAAATTGTTCAATAATATTAGAAGATTGAATTCCTTCTTGAATTTGACCTTCATATCCTGCTGTTGTTTGATTTGCCATTTTAGGTCTTGCACCGTCAAAATTAGTTATTCCGTAACTACTTTCACCCCAAGGAAGGCTATTAAATGTACTTGAACCAGCATTAAATTCTTCTAATATTTCCCTTGATAAAGTACCACCTGCGTTATTATAAGAATATTTACCTGGTAATAAAGAACTAACACCTGCCATGTCAGATTGTTCAAATTGATCTTTTAATTTTGTAGCTGTTTTATATGCATGATCTTGAGATGGATATGGATCAAAAGGAAACGCAGTACGTGCAATACCACGAAGATTATTAAAAGCATTTGAATCACTAATTCGAAATTCCTGTTTTTCTGCTCCAGAAGGAATTGCTCCTGCAGGAAAACGGCCTACCATGTACCCTTCATCCATTTGAGATTGATTTACGGTTGATGCACCACCGTATACTGCATCATATGACTGAGATCCCGGAAAAAATTCACTATCTGTTGCTTCACCATGAAATACCTTTGATAGAGTTGTTGTAGCCATATTATTTATTTCTACTTATAGTCTCTGTTGAGAAAATTATTTTGATGATTGTTAGAAACTTTTTTTCTCCATCAATTTTAAGAGTATAGAAAATGAGAAATTTACAGTCTACAATTTCAGATAATAGTAATAATAACAACAGAGGCGTTATGACGCCATATAATCCAGCTTATAGAAGCACTTACGACTTTCTTGAAAAAAATCCAACTAAAGGAACTAGAGCATCGACAGTCGGGGGTTCACCAGATCTTACATCTTTACCTGATTTAAGATCAATCCCTAAAATGCCAGAAGCAGTTTGGCCTAAATATATGCTTGATAACCCTGGGGTTAGAAATGATGAACAAAAAAATATTGAAGCATTAGAAAATTATTTTGAAAGATCAACACGTTCCGGCTATTTTCAAGCTCATCCTTATGGTCAAATGCATTTAGGAATGGATATGAAAATGGATGAACTTACCAATTCAAATAACTATATGAAATTAATATTTGGTGGTAAACCAAACCCAGAAAGGGATAACATTGATTTGGCATATAACAATGCTATTAGACAAATGGCTGAATCACCCGTTGAAAAAGATTCTATTATTGGACATCAAAATCCTGCTGCATTTGTTCCAAGAGAAGAATGCAGCAAGGATGCTATTTTAGAAACTTTTGAAAAACAAAGACAATTTTATAAAGGAGCTATTGACTCTGACGCTGAACGTTTTTTAAAAGCTAGACCAACTCATAAACTTATTAGCCATACTTGTTATGGAAAAAAATTATCAAAATCAGGAACATCACTTCGTTATAATCATGTAAGAGGTCAAGCTGATTTAATAAATAGACCAACTGAACTTGAAAACTTTAAACCTGACGGTAATTTAAGTTCTAAGACATTTGCTCCTGATGGTAAAGGAGGTGAGGTTCCATTAAATTATGAAAATGTCTATGGACTTGATCCTAGAGCAGTAAAAGTTAAGGGAACACCAAAGTACGATGTTAAACCCCCTTTATCACAACAACAATGGAATTTTAACGATATGGGTTCTTATTCAGGAGCAGATATTGACAGATATATGTTTGACTGGGCAAATGACGCTAACCCTAGTTTTATTAAACAGTTTAAAGAATTTGTTCCTAGAATGTAATTAAATTTAAATAAAAAAATTTTATATTTATTCTCTAATTATATCTCTTAAGGAATTCATTTCATTCTCAATTTCTTGGTATGTCATTTCAGAGGGTTCTTTAAATTTTTTACTTGCTATACCAAAAAAATTAGAGGGAATTTTATTTGTTACTTTCTGATATTTTTTAGTTGCAGTATCCAGCATTTGTTTTTTTTTCTCGGAAGTTATATTTTTTTTACTTAAAATCTTATCTACTGTTTTATCAAATTTTTCTCGAGCTGCCAAGAACCTACGACTTTCTTTAACTTTAATATTTTTTCCTTTAGCTAAGACAGAGTTTAGTTTTTCATTTAATTTTTGCTTTTCAGATATTAACTTTTCTTTTTTTAGAATTGTTGGTTCTAACATTATTTTTTGCCATAACTTTGACTCTTTAAATAATTTTCCTCTTTCTCTTAAATAATTCAATTCTTTCTCAATATCTTTTTTTCTTTTTTCTTCTATTGTTTTACGTTTTTTAGGTTTTATTGATTCTTCAACAATAAATGATGATCTACCAGTAGGAAATAATATAGCGAACCAAGAAGCAAAACTTAATGCTCCTTTATTATTATATAAAGAAAAAGCAACACCAGAAAAATAAAAAATAAAGCCGATTGATAAACCTATAATTAAACCTGTATTTGAAGTGTCGTTTGATTCAATATTTTCTGGCTTTGCAGTAGATTTTCCATTTTCTGGCTTTGCAGTAGATTTTCCATTTTCTGGCTTTGCAGTAGATTTTCCATTTTCTGGCTTTGCAGTAGATTTTCCATTTTCTGGTATAACACTTTCATTTCCATTAATCGGTTTCTTTGTGCTTCTGTCAGTCCGTTTTGTTTCAGATTTATCTTTTCTAGTTAAAATATATATCAATACGGTTAAACTACTGAATAAAATTAAAAATATTAATAAAAAAAATTTATTAGAATTACCTAAAGATTTAGAATCTTTTTTTTTTTTATTTTTTTTTGTAAC
>Ga0233410_10000582_pt1 | contig 11224 bp, 17 predicted proteins | sample Na_anoxic_1_MG_FD_179869 | JGI IMG/M metagenome (GOLD analysis project Ga0233410, IMG submission 179869) | Seawater microbial communities from Saanich Inlet, British Columbia, Canada - Na_anoxic_1_MG | ecosystem: Environmental > Aquatic > Marine > Inlet | place: Canada: British Columbia...
CATATTGCGGTACACCTTGTCCATGTATGACACGTTCCTTTTGAAGAGAGGATTAGCAGACATACTCGTTGGTATCTCTTCGCCATTAAGCTTCTTGTAGATACTGCTAATCATACGCCTTGCTTTGTATGAAACCTCATACAAAGCCTTCTTCTTCCCGTGGTGTTTCCTGAACACTACTATCCACTCGTCACGCCTTAGCTTGTCGAACCTGTTAACGTTCCATGACAGCAGCTCGTCGAACTCACTAAACTTATCCTTACTGAAATACTTCTCCGAGTAAAGGAACAGGAGCATCTCAAGGTCTGCAGTAGACAGACCATACTTAGCCTTAACGAAGTATCTTATAACTCTCCAATACTTTAGGTAGTCATTTGGAGGCGACTTTCTTTGATTTGACATAAATTTTATTTAGTATCTTTGTGCAAAGATATAAATAATGGCTAAAGAAGAAGAAAAGAAGGAAGAAAAGAAGAAGATGAAGATAGAACCTTTGTCTGACACTGTAGACCTGAACGCTATAAACTTCAGGAACAAGGACGTTAAGAAGTGGATTAAACCAAAAAAAAATAATAACAAGTCTACTCAGACACCTACATTTGCAGGGATGGGAACATTGGGTGGACGTTCCGGTTCTAGTTTTAGAAAACCAAAAAAAAAGAAATGAAAAAGACAATCAAACCATACTTTACGGCAGCGAATGCAAAGATGAAAGGTAAGCCCGAAAAGTATGGGCTTCCATCTAACGAGCAAATTTCAAAAAGCGTTTATAAAAAGTGTGGTAAATAAAATTAATGGCGACTAAGAGTAAGATGAAATGCAATCGGGTTACGAAATCCGACAGGGCAGGCAAGAAGAGGATGGTCAAGGCGTGCGAGGGAGGCAAGGAGAAGTTAATACACTTCGGAGCTAAGGGCTACGGTCACAACTACTCTGCTGCTGCACGCAAGTCTTTCAAGGCACGACACAAGTGTGGTACTGCTAAGTCAAAGCTAACGGCAAGGTATTGGTCGTGTAAAAAACTATGGGCGGGGTCAGGAGGCTCAACCAAGTCAAGTCCTAAAAATAGGAAAGGAAAATATTAGTATCTTTGCAAAAGAAAGAAATAAGTTATGAGAGATTTAGGCACACCATTAGCTCCTACATTTGGAGGAGGAAAAAAACTTTTAAAAAAGTCAGGTAAGAAATATTATAAGTCTATGGTTGCAGTTGATGAGGGTAGATTTAAGAAGGAGCAGAAGCTGCGGAAGAAAGCTTTCAAGCTTGAAGAAAGGGGTGCTAAAAAGCAATTAAAAGCAAATAAGTAATGGGGAAGTTATTGGTAAGTTTAGGGCTGTGGATGCAGAGCTTAAAGGTGAAGATGAAATGTAAGTGGAACACTATGATGTCTAAGCTTATGTTCAAGATGAACGGAGAGTGCCCTGATAATTTTTTATGTATCTGTAAGAAGAGCAAATGAATATAAAAGATAAATCAAGAGGCTTTGGTGACACGGTTGCCAAGGTAACAAAATTAACGGGTATCAAGTCTGTAGTAGACACGGTCAGTAAAAAGATGGGTAAGGACTGTGGATGTAATAAAAGGCGTGATACTTTAAACAGAATAATACCCTACAAATAGAAATTATGAAACAAGGATATAACCAAAAATATGGAAGAAGTATTCCTGTAATTCCTTCAATATTTGCTATACCATCGCCTGCTAACCAAGTAGGATTTGGGACAGCATCTTCAGTATTAACCGACTACTTAGTTGACGCTAACGCTGACTTTGTTAGACAGGGTGTCCAACTTGGTGCAACCGTTTACAACCTTGCTACGGGTGATGCTGCTGTTGTTACGACAATTACTTCAACTCAGGTAGAGTTAACTGATGATATATTTACAGGTGTTGGACAACCTTATGCGATAGGTAATACTGTAAGTGGTTTAGGTTGTGCTATATGGACAGGCACGGGTGGAAACATTGCAGGAACAACAATTGAGGGAGATGCAATTTCATTAACTAATGTACCTGCGGGGGTTATACTACCAATAATATTTAAGATAGTAGACACAAGTGGAACTACAGCCACCAATATGGTTGCTCTTTTTGAATAAAAAAATGGGACTACAGGATTTGAAAATATATGCTATAAACTCAGGAGTGCTTGCAGTCTCCTTTACTGAGATTGAGATGTTGTTAAAGGTAGTGTTGTTAACTGCAACTATAGTATACACAGTACAAAAGATTTACATAAACAAAAAAAAGTAGTACATTAAGGTTATGACAACTGATGATGTAGAAAATATAATAGTACACTGCTCCGCTACACGGGAGGGAGACGACTGTATAGACATGCACGTCATTGACAGGTGGCACAAGGCAAAAGGTTGGAGGGGATGTGGCTATCACTTTGTTATACTGATAGACGGAACAATTCAAGTAGGAAGAAACATAAACGATTCAGGTGCACACACCATTGGGAAAAACTCTAAGTCTTGGGGCGTATGCTACATAGGCGGGGTTGAACAGGATGGTAAGACACCGAAGGACACTCGCACAGAAAAGCAGAAGGAGTCTTTACTAAGCCTACTAAGGTTTTTAAAGTTACTACAGCCTGACGCTACTATACACGGACACCGAGACTTTGCAGCCAAGGCGTGTCCTTGTTTTGATGCAACAGAAGAATACAGTAAGATATGATGGGAAAGGTAATGGAATGGTTTAGCGGTAGCCTTGTCAAGGATGTCCTTGGGGGGCTTGATGGTCTGATAACGTCTAAGGAAGAAAGGATGCAGGCTGAGATAGCATTGAAGCAGATATTTGCGACCAAGGAGCTTGAGCTTCAGAAGATGCAGTCTGATATAATAATAGCAGAGGCGAGTGGCAATTGGCTGCAGAGAAGTTGGCGACCCATACTGATGTTATCGTTTGGGTTCATTGTTATATACGTAAAGTTCCTTGGACCTTTATTTGGGTTAACCATACCACCATTAGAGGATGAGTTTTGGAACTTGTTACAGCTCGGTATAGGGGGCTATGTTATAGGTCGAACGGGTGAAAAGATGATGGACAGTTTCACTTCAGATAGGCGTAGAAGGAAAAATAGAAATTAATTACTTATCTTTGCCAATAAATTAAATCAAATGGCAAAGTTAAGTAAGGAAGAGTTAGAGAAGATTCATAAGTTGATGAGTGACTTTAATCAGTTAAAGATTCAGCTAGGTGACACGACTATAACTCAGCATAACCTTCTAGCGAAGGTAGATGAATTAAAGATTCAGTATGCTGAAGAAGAAAATTTATTGATTGAAAAATACGGACAAGACGCTGTCATTAATGTTCAGACGGGTGACGTTCAACAAAAAGAGAAGTAATGGGGAAGATAAGCACATACGCAACTACAACACCTGAATTGAATGACAAGCTAATAGGTAGTGATGCAAACTCAACTCCTAGTGATGCAACTAAGAATTTTACATTAAGTGAGACATTGGCTTTATTTAATGGTAATGCAGTTCCTGCTTCAGCTACATCTACAGGTACAAAGGGTCAGATAGCAGTAGATGCAACGCATTTATATATATGCACCGCAACCGATGTATGGAAAAGGGTAGCCATTTCTACATTCTAACATTATGGATATTCGTAAGATAAGTGTTGGACCTGACTACAAGTCGGGGGCTATGCACTACATAGTAGGACAGGAGATACTAAACGGTACGCATAGTATACACCTAATTATGTATGACTTAAATACTAAGTCTATAAAAATATGGATAGAGAGTAAAAAGGAAGAGGTCTTACTTTGGAAAGAGTTTACGGGCACAATGCCTATATCAATTGAATATAATATAAATTTTTAATGAAACATGCGTTCACCATTTTTTTTTATTGTAAAACCTGAGAACAACAGGCGATACGATAACACCAAGAATATATCAGGAGTTGAGGTAATAACAAGCACATCTGAGGAGGACGTAAGGTTTTCTAATAGAAGGGGCATTGTTCAGGAGTTACCGCTAGGGTACGATGGACCTATAAAGGTTGGAGACACGCTACTTGTACACCACAACGTTTTTAAGTTTTACAATGACATGAAGGGTCAAAGGAGAAGCGGTAGAAGTTTCTTTAAGGACGACTTGTTCTTCATAGAGCCTGACCAATTCTTTATGTACCACGACGGCAAAGATTGGAATGCCTATGACAGGTTTTGTTTTGTAGAGCCAATTGATGTAGAAAATTCTTATATTTACAAGAACATAAAGGAAGAGCCACTAATGGGTCTCATGCTTTACCCTAATGACTACTTAAAATCAAAGGGAGTAAAATCAGGAGACAAGGTTACATTCAAGCCTGAAAGCGAGTATGAGTTTTATGTTGACGATAAAAAAATGTACAGGATTTATGACCATCAAATCACAATGGTATTATGAGAAAATTTTTTAAATCATTAGCTATTTTACTTATAGCAAAGATTATTGTAGACATCGTACTGTTGTTGTTTATTATTAAGATTATATTATAGATGAATTCAAAGGAAGTTAAATTAAAAATAATTGAAGCAGGTCACAGGGCGGTAGAGCAGCTTATAAAGGTTGCCAAGGAGCAGATTATAAAGCACGACCCCGAGGATGACATATCGGCAGACAGGTTAAAGAATGCTGCCGCTACAAAGAAGTTAGCAATATTCGATGCGTTTGAAATCCTTAACAGGATTGATGCAGAGAAGGAGGCTATAGAGTCATTGAGTAGTGGACCAAGCAAGGTAGATACAAAACAAGGGTTTGCAGAAAGAAGGTCAAAATAATATATATAGGGTACTTGAAGAATATATACCCAAGAGTGTACTGTCCAACAAGAATAGAGCTAAGACTTGGAAGTATGGCTACAACGACACCTATGACCTTATTGTAATATCCAAGGACGGGACGTTGGGTGAGGTTATTGAAATTCAAAATTTAAGGATAGGACTACCACTAGCTCCTAAGAAGTGTTTCAAGAGACACGCTAGTAAGGAGAAGCAGTATTGGGAGAGGAAAGAACTTCCAAGGGAACTTACAAAGATACAATCTATTTTTCAATGGAATGACATGCCTAAGGAGTTTAAGAGCAGGTGGGTAGACTTAATTGAAAATGAGTTTGATTTTAGGGAGGATGGTTATTGGTTCATGAACAACGGTAAGCCTACGTACATGACAGGCTCTCACTACATGTACCTTCAGTGGGCATCTATAGATGTTGGATACCCTGACTTTAGGGAGGCTAACAGACTTCTGTATATATTTTGGGAGGCTTGCAAGGCAGACAAGAGGAGCTTTGGTATGGTATACTTAAAGATAAGGCGTTCAGGATTCTCCTTTATGTCATCGTCAGAGTGTGTAAGTACTGCCACACTAGCCAAGGATGCTAGGGTTGGTATACTATCCAAGACAGGTAGTGATGCCAAGAAGATGTTCACCGACAAGGTTGTGCCAATAAACAGCAGGTTACCATTCTTCTTCAAGCCTATTATGGATGGTATGGACAAGCCAAAGACTGAGTTAGCGTACCGTGTACCTGCCGCTAAGATTACGAAGAAGAATATGTTCGACTCTGACAGTGACACTATAGAGGGGTTAGATACTACTATAGATTGGAAGAATACAGACGACAACAGCTATGATGGTGAGAAGCTTCTATTGTTAGTACACGATGAGAGTGGGAAGTGGATAAAGCCAAACAACATTTTAAATAATTGGCGTGTAACTAAGACATGTCTTAGGTTGGGTAGCAAGGTTATAGGTAAGTGCATGATGGGTTCTACATCAAACGCTTTATCTAAGGGTGGAAGTAATTTCAAGAAACACTACGAGGACTCTAACGTACAGAAGAGGAGTGCCAATGGTCAAACAAGTAGTGGTCTGTATTCATTGTTTATACCCATGGAGTGGAACATGGAGGGGTTTATTGACAGGTATGGGATGCCTGTATTTAGGAATCCTAAAAAACCTTTGATGGGCGTAGACAACGAGCTTATTTATCAGGGGGCTATTGACTATTGGGAAGCCGAGGTAGACTCATTGAAGAATGATGCCGATGCATTAAATGAGTTCTATAGACAGTTTCCACGTACAGAGTCTCATGCATTTAGGGATGAGAGTAAGCAGTCTATATTTAACTTAACAAAGATATATCAACAGATAGATTACAACGACTCATTAATACGTGAGCATCATGTAACACGTGGGTCTTTCAGTTGGAATAATGGGGTAAAGGACACGAAGGTTATATTCTCCCCCAACAAGAGTGGGAGGTTCTATGTCAGTTGGACTCCTAGTGATAAGATACACACTGCACCTATAAATAGGAATGGATTGAAGTACCCACCCAATGAGCACTTAGGTGCGTTTGGTTGTGACTCTTATGACATATCAGGGGTTGTTGGAGGTGGAGGTTCAAACGGAGCATTGCACGGACTAACCAAGTTTAACATGGACGATGCACCAAGCAATGAGTTCTTCTTGGAGTATATAGCCCGACCACAGACGGCAGAGATATTTTACGAAGACGTTCTTATGGCGTGTGTATTCTATGGTATGCCAATACTGATAGAGAACAACAAGCCAAGGCTGCTATATCATTTTAAGAATAGGGGGTATAGGGGGTACTGCACAAACAGACCCGACAAGCATTACAATAAGCTATCCAAGACTGAAAGGGAATTGGGTGGAATACCAAACACAAGTGAAGACGTTAAGCAGGCACACGCATCAGCCATAGAGTCTTACATTGAGAAGTATGTTGGGGTAGACTTAGAGGGTTCGTACAGACCATCTGATGAGTTTGGCTCTATGATTTTTACAAGGACCTTAGAGGATTGGGCAAAGTTTGATATAACCAACAGGACTAAGTTTGATGCATCAATAAGTTCAGGTTTGGCTATCATGGCTTGCCAAAAACACTTATATCAGCCTGAGAGAAAACAATCAAAAATAAACATTAACTTTGCAAGATATAATAACAAGGGAACAACAAGTCAAATTATTACATGAAGGATGTCAAAATAAACATTTCATCGACAGGGTTTCCTAGTCAATTTGTTTCAGATTCTGAAAAGGCAACGGATGCTTTCGGTTTACAAATCGGGCAAGCTATTCAGTATGAGTGGTTCAAGAAAGACGGGAATCAGTGTAGGTTTTATGACCAATGGAGAAACTTCCATAGGTTAAGGTTATATGCTCGTGGAGAGCAGCCGGTTGGAAAGTATAAGAATGAGTTGGCTATTAATGGCGACTTGTCTTACTTAAACTTAGATTGGACACCCGTTCCAATAATGCCTAAGTTTGTTGACATCGTAGTTAACGGAATGTCTGACAGGCTGTTTAAGGTTAAGGCATACGCTCAGGATGCAATGTCTCAATCAAAGAGAAGCAAGTATCAGAATATGATAGAGGGGCAGATGGCTGCCAAGCCTTTGTTGAACATTATACAGGAAAAGGCGGGAGTAAATCCGTTTACGGTAAACCCTGACGACCTTCCTGCTAATGATGAGGAGTTGGCTTTATATATGCAGCTTAACTATAAGCCTGCTATAGAGATAGCTGAAGAGGAGGCTATCAATACAATGCTTGAGGAAAACAAGTACATTGACATACGTAAGAGGCTTGACTATGACCTAACCGTGTTAGGAATATCTACAGCCAAGCATGAGTTCCTTCCGGGTTCAGGTGTCGAGGTTAAGTATGTAGACCCCGCTAATGTTATTTACAGCTACACAGAAGACCCTCACTTCAAAGACTGTTTCTATTGGGGTGAAGTTAAAACAGTTCCTATAACTGAGTTATTAAAGATTGACCCTAAGCTTACTAAGGAAGACCTAGAAGAGATTTCTAAAAGTGGGCAGAGTTGGTATGACTACTATAACACAGCTCAGTATTATGATAACGATATTTTCTATAGAGATACTGTGACGCTAATGTACTTCAACTACAAGACCACTAAGAAGATGGTCTACAAGAAAAAAATAAACGAAGAGACAGGTAGTACTAAAGTGATTGAGAAGGACGACCAATTCAACCCACCACAAGAAATGATGGACGAGGGGAACTTTGAAAAGCTTTCCAAAACAATTGACGTGTGGTACGATGGGGTAATGGTCATGGGCACTAACTACATACTAAAGTGGAATCTTGCTGAGAATATGGTTAGACCTAAGTCATCAAGTCAGCACGCACTTCCAAACTATGTGGCAGTTGCCCCAAGGATGTATAAGGGAGTTATCGAGTCATTGGTTAGGAGAATGATTCCATTCGCTGACTTGATTCAGATTACACACTTAAAACTACAGCAGGTTATATCCAAGGTTGTTCCCGACGGAGTATTTATAGATGCAGACGGTTTAAACGAGGTTGACCTTGGAACAGGTAACGCATATAACCCTGAGGATGCATTAAGGCTATACTTCCAAACGGGTAGTGTTATAGGTAGGTCATACACTCAGGATGGTGAGTATAATAACGCACGAGTTCCTATACAGCAGTTAACGTCAAATTCGGGTGCGTCTAAGACGCAAATGCTTATAGGCAACTATAACCATTACATGAACATGTTACGCTCTGTAACAGGCTTAAATGAGGCGAGAGACGGAAGTATGCCTGACCCTAACTCATTGGTTGGAGTTCAAAAGCTTGCTGCGTTGAATTCAAACACAGCTACAAGACACATACTCAACGGAAGCCTATATATGTTTAGGACAATATCTGAGGCTTTAACCTATAGGATTGCTGATGTATTAGAGTACTCTGATTTTAAGGACGACTTTATAAATAAGATTGGCAAGTATAACGTGTCAATACTTAACGACATCAAAGACCTTTATATATATGACTTCGGTATATTTATTGAGGTAGCACCGGACGAGGAAGAGAAGGCGCAGCTTGAACAGAATATTCAAATGGCTCTTTCAAAGGGAGACATTAACTTGGAGGATGCTATAGACATCAGGGAGTTGAAGAATATAAAACTAGCGAACCAACTACTAAAAGTTAAGCGTAAGTCTAAGCAAGACCGAGAGGAGAAGATGGCTATGCAGTCACAGCAGATGCAAGCACAGCAACAGATGCAGTCCCAACAGATGGCTGCACAGGCTGCTATGCAAAAACTTCAGATGGAGTCACAGGCTCAGATGCAAATTAATCAGGCTGAACTACAGTCTAAGTTGAATCTAAGGGAGCAAGAAGCTCAATTGAAGTTGATGCTTATGGAGAGAGAGTTTGAGATGAACCTTCAGTTGAGGGGGATGGAATCTTCTCAGTTAGCAAATCGTGAGCAAAGCAGGGAGGATGCTAAGTCTAAAAGAATAAGTCAGCAGAACACTGAGCAGAGTAAGCTAATAAACCAACGGAAGAATAACCTTCCGCCAATGAACTTTGAGTCTAATGAGGATAGTTTGGATGGGTTTGACCTAGCTGAGTTCTCTCCTCGGTAGTATAAAAAATATATTGATATGAATGGACCAATTAAAAAAAATAGAAAAAGGCACGCAAGAAGTATAAGACAAGGTGTTGGTAACAAGTTACAAAATGGGAAGGTTGAAACACATAGAATGCAATGGGGTGATTCTGAAAACAAAAAAGGTAAAAAAGTATATCATGTAAATCCAAGTATTACGTTTGATGAAAAAGGTAAAGTTAAACCACAGACATATAGACAAGCAGTTGAAGCAGGAGAAGTTTATGAGTTTAAAAAGAAAAAGAAAGCTGAAAGGTTTGCTGCAGGAAGTTGGAAGAAAGGTAAAGCTAAAAGAGAAGCAATGAATGCTTACAGGCAAACTAAAAAAACAAAAAGTAATCCTTATATGTAGGGTCTAAAACATTAATAATTTTTATTAATTTTGTAAATCAAATATAATCACATGGAATTTAAAGTAAAAGCCATTGACGGCATCGAGCAGAAGTCTGTTCAAGAAGTAGAAAGCGAACTATTAAAATCGCACGAAGAAAATTTTAATGAAGAGGTTGACACTGCGGTTACTGAGGAAGTAGAAAGTGTAGAGTCAAACACTGAGATTCCTGAGTTACAGGAGGAGGACGTTCTTTCATTTATTAAGAATAAGTATGATAAGGAGATTACATCTGTTGAGGATTTGTTTCAAGCTCGTGAAGAGAGTGAACCACTCCCGGAAGATGTGGCTACTTATTTAAAATATAGGAAGGATACAGGTAGAGGCTTTGAAGACTTCTCTAAGTTAAATAGAGACGTTGACAAAATTGACCCTGATAGACTTCTTAAAGATTATCTAACCGCTACTGAGAAGGGTCTTGACGAAGAGGACATAGACGCATTGATGGAGGACTACTCCTTCGATGAGGACTTTGATGACGAGACTACTATCAAGAAGGTTAGGTTACAAAAAAAGAAAGCAATTGCTAAAGCCAAAGACTACTTTGAGTCTGAGAAAGAAAAGTACAGGATTCCTCTTGAGTCAAGTGGGAGTTCTATTTCAGAGGATGACAAAAAAGCGTTAGAGGATTATAAGCAGTATGTTCAACAGGCGACAACCTACGAGGAAGAAGCAAAGCGTAAGTCAGAGTGGTTTATGCAAAAGACAGACGAAGTGTTCGGAGGGGAGTTCAAAGGTTTTGAGTTCTCTATTGATGGAGATAAGAAAGTCGTTTACGCTCCCGGTGATTCGAGTGAACTATTAAGTAGTCAGAAAAATCCATCAACTTTTATTCAAAAGTTTTTAGATGACGATGGACTATTAAAAGATGCAGTTGGATACCATAGGTCATTAGCCATCGCAATGAATCCTGAGAAGTTTGCTAAGTTCTTTTATGAGCAAGGCAAGTCGGTTGCTACCGAGGATGTTATACGTAAGACTAAAAACATAAACATGTCTACACGTACTGCACCTGAGGTGACAAACAAGGGAGGAGTTCAAGTTAAAGCCGTAAACCCTTCATCGGGCAGAGGCTTGAAAATAAAAAGTAGAAAGTAAAAAATTAAAAAACTAAAAAATTAGAAAAAATGGCAGGACAAGTTAATCCTACTCCGGGGTTTGCACTACAACCAAGTGCAGAACAAGTACCCTTAGCGAGTAATTATATTACGAATTTCGATTTCTTAAATCAGTATCTTCCGGATACATATGAGAAAGAATTTGAAAGATACGGCAATCGTACAATCTCATCATTCCTAAGAATGGTAGGAGCGGAAATGCCGTCAAACTCAGACCTTATTAAATGGGCTGAACAAGGAC
>Ga0233410_10000584_pt1 | contig 11209 bp, 24 predicted proteins | sample Na_anoxic_1_MG_FD_179869 | JGI IMG/M metagenome (GOLD analysis project Ga0233410, IMG submission 179869) | Seawater microbial communities from Saanich Inlet, British Columbia, Canada - Na_anoxic_1_MG | ecosystem: Environmental > Aquatic > Marine > Inlet | place: Canada: British Columbia...
AGCAGCGTCACACCTCCAAGAGTGGCCTAGTGCAGAAGAGATGGAGTACTTGCGCCATACATTAGGTGAACAGCAGCGAGAGGCTTGTGGCTGGCAAGAGATGCATGGACCCACTGCACAACTAGGTGGATTCCTATATAAGCTAGGGTTTGGCTGGAACAGCCTGCATAAATGTAATTGCCATAACACTAACAGATTAACCAACGAAGAAGTGCTGGTAGCCTTAGGTTACTGGATTATTTAAACAGACTCGAATAAATTACACGGAGATTAGTGCAGTTATATAAGCCGTAATGGGCAAAATAGTAACCAAGGGAAAAACATGATTGATAAAGCGATTGGGCACGTGCCCGGAGTAGCATTTGGTAGTTTAATAGCTGTTGCAATAGGGGGCATGATTCAGCCGAGCACATTTGGAGTGACTCTTGTCTGTTTAGGGGTGTCATTTGTGCTTAGTTTAGTAGTTTGTACTTTGGTTCTTAAGTGAACGGTGGTGAAGATCAGGCAGTAATTAACTACTTCCTCAGGTCTTTAGATTCTACACTAGAGTTTACTATTCCGAGTCAAAAAAGCGGCATTACAAATACAAATTTAGAACAATATTGGAAGAATAATGGACGCGTATAGGGCATATTTTCAATACGATGATGAGTGGTCGGGTTATGACTGTACTCTCCACTATTTTGCTGATCGAAATGATGCTGAAAATTTTATAATAGCAAAGGCAATGAAAGAGTTCCCTGACAACATGGAGACTAACTCGTGTGGCACTAAGTTGCAGTATATTCGAGATACTCGAGGTACAGGTCAGGACTATCTTCAAATAGAAGATATAACGATAATAGATATAGATAGCATTTTATTGGAGTCAGAGTGAGCAAAAATTATCTAGGCATAATTAACAGTTTTATACTTACACTAGATATTATTACTGACTTTACACAGCCTTGTAAATATGGTGCTTTGTACGGAAATCTATTGCGCCAGTATTGGAAGGAAAATGAGTGATGAGGAGAAAAGGATATTGGGCTGGTTCTTAAGTGCGTTAGATGCGGTGCTTGAGTTTACTTGTGATGGGCCTATGCCAGGGGAAGCCCCAGTATGCTCTGGTGAGTTTGAAGTTTGGTGGGAGAAAGTATATGGACGAAATTGATAATTGTATTGTGATTCGTAAGTTTTTGTCATCATTAGATCATATGGTTCAGTTTACCCGAATACGACACGGTAATATAGGCGAAGCACCTATTCAAGACGAAGAACTGATAACGGTTTGGCGGGAGAACGTATGGCTGAATTAAGCTTTGATGAATTTGAGTATATAAGGTGTTTTCTAGAGGCATTAGATAATGTATTAGTATTTACTAAGGAGGGCGGTTGTTCTTCTCATATCATAACTGATGACGTAACAGATTATTGGAATATACAGCGCGCTAAATAACATGGAGGTTATAGTGTTAACAGAAACACAGAAGAAGTACATTGAATTAGAGAGTAAGAAGGAAGCTTACAATCTCTACTTAGAAGAATTAAAAGCAACTATCGAATTATTAACTCAAGAGATTGGAGTTGGTGGGAGCTTTCAAGACGTCGCTACCGGTTGTGTATATCAAGTGCATAATGCCACTGGGAAGTTCGTTCACTTTGATAAACACGAAGTTAAGCGAACCCGCAAAGCAGGTGAACGAGCCGGCTCATTATCACTAACCGCAGCAAAAAATTTAGGTTACGAAGTTAAATAACATAGATTAGGAGGATGTATGTTTGAAGATAAAGTCTACGATGATTTAGATGAGATGTCTAAGTTAGTAGAACCATACGTGTACAGCAAGAATGAGAGGCTATCTTTAATCCCTGACAAGATTGAGGTCGCTGCAAACGTTATACTTGAAATGAAACCTACTCAGTATAAGTGGAATGGAGATGATGTTAATGACTGTCTTAAAAAGGCCGGCCATGACGTGCCTTTCATTCTACAACCATTCTTTGAATTTCAAGTGGAAGACTTAGAAGAAGGTGATTGTGTAAAGATCAACTTTGGAGATAAAACTATCTCTCATAAGATATTTATGGTGAAAACCAAGATAGCATATGATGACGATGAGTTATTTGCAATGATTAAACGACAACTAACCCATAAGATTGTAGGTGCACTGTGGAGATCACAGAACGTGGATAAGCCTAGGCTTAATGAGATTGCTGATCTGTATGGAGCTAAGGCTGCAAAGAGTGCTCGAGGCTATAAGACTAAGGTGAGAGAGCTATGTCGTCATTTAGTTAGCATGATTGATGAGCGAAAATTAGACATTAGAGATGTTGATTTAGCTAATAGATTTAATGATTGGGTAATTAGCTATATTAGATACGGAAACTTAGCTGCACTTAGTAACATTACTAAAGTGAAGATAATGACCCACAAAAATAGACCCATATACTCTATTGAAGAAACGGAGACGACATGAGTTATAAAGATAAGATTTCTGCAGTTGTAGATACTTTAGATTTGGGTAAAGTTGAATTTGAGGTGGTAGTGAATGCAGCTTCAATACGAGTTCATCAAGAAAAATGGAACGCCAATATAGGCGGTTCATTCTACAATGAACTTGTTAATGGTAGAGCCGTAAGACGATTCAATGTTGATAAAAACAAGTTTTACATTGAAAGCAGCATTGTTTCGCTTATTAAGTCTGATGTCATTTATGACTTAAAAGACATATACTGTGTATGTAGTCCTGCTAAGAATGTTAGGGCAACAAAGGGTTGGAAGCGATTTAATGTAATGCTAAATGACTATAAGTATGCAAATAATATTGATAAAGAAATAAATACGCTATTTGATATTTGTGAGTACCACTATAGTGTGACTCGAACAGATTCGATTATTAGTGCAACTAACAATGTTCATCGGACGAACATTTTTCAGTTATTAAGTCTCATGGAGAAGAGCTATGGAAAAGAAAGAGAAAAGATTAGTAACAAATGAAATGATTATACAGTATAGGCCAATGATAGAGTCTTGGATGGCTAAGTCCGTCAGAAAGAACTGGAATGAAGCTGAAATGTCTACTAAGAATAACAGGGACGAAGTGAGTCTTGGTAATTCGGGTTGGACTATGGCTGACATTCGTCAATACCTTATGGCAGAAGTATGTATAGCATTACAAAATTACAAACCAGAATTTAAGACTAAAGAGTCGACTTTTGTATATGGTCATCTCTCTAAGAGAGTAGGGTCGTTAATGAAGAAGCTAACTAAACATGCTAAAGGCTATGGAATCTGGTCTTCTAATATAGAAGAAGTACTAGGTGAAATAGACAGGGTGGAATAATGAATAGACTGCTAAAGGCAATAGCTAGATTAATAGAAACATTTAAGTCAAGGAGTGACGATGAAGACATACGGAGATATACACGAGGCGTACCTAGGGACGCTAGCTGATATTTATGATAACCCAGATTATATATGTTCACCTAGAGGACAGCGCATAAGGGAGAAATTGTATTATGGTTTCCAAATCACTAACCCCAAAAATGAAGCTATTCAGACAAAAGATGAAAGACGAAATGAAGTCATCAGGTCATATACAAGTAAAGAATGCGATCTGTATGATTCGGGTACAAACAGTGCTGGAGACTTTGGAGAAGCTTCTAAGTTTTGGCTTAAGCTCGCAAACCCAGATGGAACGATCAACTCAGCTTACGGACATTTGATCAAGTTTAAGAAGTCACACGGCAATCCTGTGTATGAGCTTCACAATGAGATAGTTGATGCAGGTACTCTGGGTGGCCCAGATAGCCCGATTGACTCGGCGGCAGTGTCGGAGTTCTTAGCTCAGAATGCAGTAGATGCCATGCGAACTCCCTGGGAGTGGTGTGTAGATTCTCTAAGGTCAGACAAAGATACTCGCCAGGCTATTCTAAGATTCAGCTTGCCAGAGCATTTTTATAAAGGCAATAAGGACATGACATGTACCTTAAGCGGCAACTTTCATATCAGAGAAGATAAGTTATTGTTTAGAGTCCATATGCGAAGCAATGACTTAACGTTAGGGCTAGTGTACGACCTTCCATGGTTTATTAGTTTAATGCAAGATATGGTAGATGAGCTAAAAGACTTGTATCCTAATTTAGAAGTTGGAACTTATACACATATAGTAGATTCACTTCACCTCTATGATAGAGATGAAGAAAAGATATTAAAGATGCTGGGGCGATAACAGGAGGTTATTATGGCTAAGAAGAAGGCTAAGAAGAAGGCAACCAAGAAGAAAGCGGTGCCAGAAAGTGAAGCTAGCAAAGTAAAGAATTACATGAAAGATCGAAACAAGTATATTGGGGACGAGTTCTATCCTAATCTAGCAATTCAGTTAGAAAAGCTAAAGAAGTTTTCAGTTGGAGACATTTTACATCTTTATGACTATGATGCGTGGGGTGGCGAAGAATATAAGCTTCGTACGTATAGTGGAAGCGATTACCCGTGCAAGCATAAGGTTATTGGAATTGATAAGTTGGGTTTTCCACACATAGCAGAGATCATGACTACCGGCCACATAAGCGACTACATATCTCCTTTAGTAGAACACATTGAATGTGGAATTGACGATCTTAGTATCGAAGGGGTAGCTGTGGACAATATGATTAAGTTAGACCCAGATTTTTTAGACGCGACTATTATGGGTATAGATTATGACCCTATAGCTGAGTTTATACTAGCAAAAGCAGAGAAAACTAAAAAGATAAAAGAAAAGGTTGCTGAACACTTTAATTTACTAGCTCACAATAAAAAGCTAAAAATACATGTCGGTTCTGCACGCGGTAGAGCAAAGTTTGTTAAAGAGATCAAAGTAGGTGATGAGCGATACTGTGGCAAATTTGGACTAATGACTCTTACTATAAAACAAGATGACATGATGGTGTTTAACTGTGACATCACTGACTATGGTTTACAGATTTTTACTGAAGATACTCTAAATAAAACGACATGGCACTCTAAAGAACCGGAGTCAATGCCTTATGTTGAAGATCGCTTCTTAAAAAAGTACGGGCCAAAGAAATCTTAAACAGATTCGAATATGATTTAGAATAAAGGGTGGTAATTTTTCCACTCTATAGATACGGGGTAACTATGAGTTTTATACCAGATACATTGCAGAAAGCGAAAGACAAGTTGAATCCTAAGAAGGATGATTCTCAAACAGCAGCTAAAAGTTTAACTTTGCCAATAACTCAGCATGAGGATTTTTGTGCTGAGTTGGTTGAGGGTACGATGGATTTCTCGCACCTACACGATAAAGAGTTTGTAGTAGCGGTTAACACTGGACCCAGAAATAAACCTATGCTTCTAGCATCTACCATGCGAGGCACGTTTGACTTCTTTGAAATGCTAGAATCAGTGGGAAGTATGTGGGAGAATGAGCAACACCATGCTATGGTTTATGTTCTAACTAAAGACTTTAAAAAGTCATCTAACTTCTTAGACGAAGGTACAATTGATTGGATAGAGGCTAACTGGGCAGACATGATTGCTACAGGTATCTTCGAAGCTGCATTGCTAAATGATGACAGCGGAGTAGTTATTCCAGCTGGTTTGATTACTGCGAATGAAGAAGATGACGAATAAAAACTATGGTGCTGTCTATGTAGCTGGTGTAATAAACCTGTTGATAGACTTAGATCTTTTAGAGAATTTTATACGTACAGGGCCATTAGGTTTGATGGGTGGAACAAGAGTTGATCTTGGACTGAGGTTGCAAGGAGTGCACAGTGTTATTAAACAAAGAAAGCGTCTTAGATAAAGGTTTTATTGCTCCACTAGAGTTTAGTGGCGGAGGGAGGCTTTTACAAGAGATTCAAAACGAGTACTTTACTGCTCGTAATAACTTTAAACTACTTAAGCTGGCTTCAGCTTCACTAGTAATAAAATGTCCATTGTTTGTGCAGTTAAATCTGCAACAATACGGCCTCGATGTTATCACTACCCCCTCGGATAACATCGAGGCTTATATTCCAGACGTAAGCATGATTGAGGGTAATTCACTAGCTGAAAGACAGCAAATAGCCAAATACATTCAAACAACTACGGACGCACTTCTCCTTAATCAAGTGGGGCTTAGTATGGACGGCGGTTCTGATTTTACTTCACAACTATTGATGCCTATCACTGTGTATAATGAGATCATAGTACATGGCAAATTAGAGAATTGGATTAAGTATTTAAAGCAACCTTCTTTACCTAAAGAAGTAGAGCTATATAGAACAGCTATTTATAAACTGTTAGAAACAGAATGGAAGAATATAGGTGTACTGCTCACAATAGTGGGTGGTAAAACTTAGTCATCAGACATGTCTTCTGTCTTTTTAAAGACAGGGATATGCTCTACAATATTAGCCCCAAAGAAGGCGATTGAAGAGTTGACGATAAGTGTGACAAATTCTGTTCCATTTACTAGGTTGTATATTCTGAATATAACGCCTACAATGATAATTAAAAGCATTATGGACCACTTGCGTAGTCCCTTTATAGTGTTTACAACTTTTTTTAAAAATGACATAATAGCTCCTATAGTTATTATATCACATGGAGGAATACATGGTTCAGGAAGAACTGTCAAAAGAGGACCTAAGAAGGGTCAACAATTGCGATTATTACAAACAAACTAAGCTAATTATGAAGGTCAACGAGCTACACAAAAACTTTGTGGTAGGTGAAGTGTACTTTATCAAAGAAAAGCGCAGTGGCGGTAAAGATAGATATGTAAGTCGTGCATATGGCAATAAGCCAGATAAGTTCATGATATTTCACAAAGACAGCGATGGCTTTGTGTTTGTCAAGCGAATCAATGCCAATGGCAAACTAGGCAAAGAAGTTCAATGCCTAACCACTCAGTACGCCAATCCCAGATATGAATTCGAAGCCGACCCTGAGTATATAGAGTCTATTATATTAGACGATGAAGCTAGTTATGACCCGCTTAAAGCGGAGAAGGCACTGAATAAGCTAAAAGGTCAAATTCGACGTAAGAACAAAAAATTAGAGATAGTTTATGATGATGCAGCTGATGCTTATAAAGCCATTTGTGCCTATAAAGTAAACGACGTTATCTACGATGCTAATACTACATATGGGCAAGGTATTATGGAATGGACTGTTACCCAGATAGAATCAGCCCCCACTTGCCAGCAAAAAATGGTAAAGACTGGTTGGCGCGGCGATTTGCATGGGTGGCTAGGTAAGACATCTGATGATAGAAAACACAATCAACACGGGTTAGATAAGGTGGTGACGTTAACTTTAGAATGTAAGCACAGTAGGCCTGATTGCAGACGATGGGTAAGTACAAAGAAAACTATAACGTTCAACAGGTTTATGAAATCAGAGCGTTACGGTACTTGGTATCATACCAGACCACACGAGGTACAAAATGGGTAGACGACTCAGCAAGCATGAATACTGGATGGGGCTAGCGGTAGCAGCGTCACTTCGTTCTCACGATACTCAGACTAAGGTCGGAGGTATTCTAGTTAAGAACGATACAGGTATGATTGTTGCTACTGGTCACAATGGATTCGTTCGTGGGGCAAAGGACAAAGACCTCCCCACGACACGTCCAGATAAGTATGAGTATATGGTTCATGCAGAAGAGAACCTACTTGCTCACAGCGCTAAATCAGGTATTAGCGTGGATAAGTGCACTTTGATTATAACTTTAAGTCCTTGCCAGAAGTGTTTGAGACTGATGTGGCAAGCAGGTATTACTACTGTTATATGTAAGGACTTGTATCGAGACCATAACATAGATATGAAGGATATAGATATCGAGCAGACAACTAGCCCAGAAGGCTATTATCAACTTAAATATAAGGTGTCAGATGACTAAAGATGAAATCAACAAAGAGCGCAAAGAAAAGAAAGAGCATTTGCATATAGGCGACTTATGGTCCACAGAAATTGAGGGACCTGTTATTGGAGTTGAAGACAGAGTCAAACAATGTGCTGAAAAAGCTAGCGCAGTTTACTATTGGCCAGATGGCACTAGCATTGCAATAAGCGAGTGTTATATTGGAAGCACTGATCGCTGGAGTGACTCGACACCTACTATTTATGCAGAGCGAGTAAGGTTAGAAACAGACGACGAGGTCTCTAAAAGAGTAACAAAGAGAGATAAACAGCGAGTTAGAACCTCCAAAAAGAAAGACGATAAAGAGGCAGAAGAGCGTGCTTTGCTCAAAACGCTACAAGAGAAGTATAATAGCTAAATGAGCACTGAATTAGAACAGATTGCGAACAAGATAAGAAAGGGTTATGCATCTTCTTTAGAAGATGAAGAAGAGGACAAACTTTCTTTCTTGGATGAGTTGAATTCTTTAGTCAGAGTTATGTTGAGAGATGACCCTGTAGACATTTACACTCTGCTCACCCCAGAAGAACTAGAAAAGTGGAAGAAGGCCAAGTTTAAGCGGCAACTCAAGCGATTGTTAAAGTCTCTTTCTTTAAGTAAAATCCTATATTTTATATTGCTAACTACTATCACTGGTTTTCTTATCAGTGAAGCAGTTGGTTTCTATGCCATAGCCGGAGTCATAACCACTAAGACGTGGCTCAAAGCTATTCTCACAGAAATAAGCTTTATATTCCTAAGTGGCTTCAGGTCTAACACTCGCGCTCAGATGGCCGGGGTTGGCATTCTAAGGGTTTCTATGTTCTGTTTGATGTTGTTTGTTATCACATCAGAGGTGACCTTAGAAGGCACCAAAGACATCTCTAAGATTGACAATATAGCAATTAGAATCGAACGCTTAGAAAATCAAATAGACAAGACAGAGACTGATATTGTGCGTTACACAGACATGAACTGGCCTAGAAACATGACTCAAAGTATTCGTAAAAGAGAAGAACTAGAGAAGCAAGTTCAAGAGTTAAAGTCTAGACAAGAGAATGAAGGGGCATCTAAAGAAGTAGCTAGCATTTTGAAGCACAAGATGTATGGTAAAGCGGCTTTTAGACTGATTTTAATGTTTATTACTGTATTGATAACTCGTAGAATATTTGTATTCTAGGTGGTTTCAGCAGACTCTAAAGATGCCGACTCTATATTGGGCACAAGTACTTTAACCGCTCTTTTGACCTGATTTCCAGCTACATTTGTGTACTTAATCAAAACATCCACCTTAACATTACTAGTAGTTGTTTCTGGCAATTCCACTTCAAAATAACCTATTGTATTAGATGTGGTTGACTCATCTATGTTTATATAATTACCGTCGTCAGAAAAAGTATTCTGGGATCGAAATGATAAATTAGCAGCAGATACAGGGACAAGTCCGTCATATACATACCCATACAGTATACATGTATTAAGGGGTGTTACTGCAAAAAAGAAGTTATATGTAAAAGTGTTGCTGGTTAGGGTAGGAGTCGTTTGTCCGTCATCAGCATGTAGAAATGCCTTAACCTGAATAGTGGTTCCAGCAGATAAGTCTAGTGCTAAAGCATTAGTGTTGATTTCAGCTGCAGTATTGGATTGTGCATATGTGCCATTTGAATTCGCCCATGCAGCTCCAGTCCAATACATATCTTGGCTAGCTATTACTAAAGTGTACTTTACAGCATCAGAGCCAGCCATAGTAGCAACTTCTGTAAATGTCTCTATTCCATCAGCACCTAATGAAGAATTTACCAATGCTGTTGGGTTATTGCTTGAATATTGAATGGGGTTGGCTGGAGTAAAAGTGGCAGTTCCGGGGTGTTGGACCCCATCATACACTACAAAATGAGAGTAACCGCCCTGGGAGTCTTTAGTTCTATCGCTTCCTATTGTAATTGTTCCCGAAGAAGGGTTGTTTCTAGATATTTCCGCGACTGTTTGGGTAGCGTGGGAGACGCCATCAACAAATAGCGTTTGAGTGGTTGGACCAAAAGCCAGAGTAATAGTGTAAGTTTGGCCCGAAACAGGAACCCATGGCGTTGATGGCTGCCCTTTGTATAGCCCTGTATCACCCCAAATAGTAAAACTTAAAGCGCCTGCTGATGCGTGATTTATAACCAGCCTATTATTATCAGTGGTTTCTTTTATAACAAATAAATCATGGGTTATAGAAGGGGAGCCACTATAAGGTGCTTTCCATTTGAATTGAATCTCAAAATCATTTGCCGCTGATGGTACGAAGTTATCAAGAGGGACTCCCCAATAATCAAGTTGAGCGCCTGGGAGTTGAGCTATCCCGCTAGAGTAATCGATGTTACCAGGTACTTCCTCTGTCTCGGTAATCACTGAACCTGTTTTTCTTCTCGCTGCAAATTCTTCGGCGGTAGTAAAGGGGATATAAAAAAGCTCGGCCCCTTGTAGTGCTACCAGTTGCTTAAGTGTTAGTACAGAGCCGCTGATTTCAATTTCATCTGAATTTGAAAAAGTAAAGTTGCCAGGGGTAGAGTAGTTGATCGTGTTTGATAAACTCATTATTTCTTCTTAGCTATTTTCTTCTTTACTTTCTTGTCTTCTGACTTTTTAGAGGCTTTCTTGTCTTCTTTTTTAAGCTTCTTGCCGGCCCGAAGGTCAGCAAGAAGCTTCTTTTTTCTGTCTATTTCTGATTTTCTTGACATGTTTAATTCCTATTAGTTTTTAGCTTGGATTTCGTCGATCATTAAGTTAAGGTCGGCATGAACAGCTGCAATCTCGTCTACTAAACTACTACCAAATACCGTGTGCTTAACCGCTTTTTGCATAACACTTCTAAAGCTAGCCTTACTAGGTCCACTTCCAGCAGCATCTGCGCTTGCGGGACTTAAGATTCTAAATGCTTCATATGTTGCATCTATAGATAGAGTGCCAGCGTCAGTATCCATTTGAGCTAGGATAAGATTTAGAGTTACTTGACCTTCTTCTAAAGTATCTGCAACTTCGTTACCCAAACGCTTGTGTGCCATCTTGTCGATTAACATTTTACGCAAAGATGCTTGATGCTGACCAATGGATTTAGCATCCATGTCAACTTCAGTTACACCGAGGGTAGATTCATAATCTATGTCCCAAGTAGTATTAGTATCTAGACCAATCTTTACTCGAGCAGCTGCGATGTTTGTGGTTAGTTCTTCTAATACATCTAACATTTGGTTAGCTGCATTCTTGTGTTTAATTGCAGAAATAACTACTTTTCTACGTGTTGATTTGTGCTGTGACATAAATTCTCCCTAAGACACTACCGTAGCAGTGAC
>Ga0233410_10000588_pt1 | contig 11162 bp, 8 predicted proteins | sample Na_anoxic_1_MG_FD_179869 | JGI IMG/M metagenome (GOLD analysis project Ga0233410, IMG submission 179869) | Seawater microbial communities from Saanich Inlet, British Columbia, Canada - Na_anoxic_1_MG | ecosystem: Environmental > Aquatic > Marine > Inlet | place: Canada: British Columbia...
GAATCACCTGCAAAAGCAAAAACTATCAATAAATATCTAGGTAAAGATTTTATTGTTAAATCGAGTGTCGGACATATCAGAGATCTTCCGACTAGCGGCAGTGCCAAGAAAAAAATTGATTCCAAGGGCAAGAAGTCTTTGGCCGGAATGTCCGCTGCGCAAAAAGAAAAGGAAAAAGCGCACCGGGCACAAGAAGCATTAGTGACCAGAATGGGCATTGATCCTAATAACAAGTGGAAAGCGCATTACGAAATACTGCCCGGCAAAGAAAAAGTGGTCAGTGAACTGCAAAAATTGGCTAAAGATGCGCCAACTATCTATCTCGCAACCGATTTGGATAGAGAGGGAGAAGCAATTGCGTGGCATTTACGGGAAATGTTAGGCGGAGATCACGGCAAATATCAGCGAGTGGTTTTTAATGAAATAACCGAAAGCGCGATTCAAGAGGCTTTTAAACACCCCTCTGAATTGAATATGGATGGTGTTAATGCACAGCAAACGCGGCGCTTTTTAGATCGTGTTGTCGGCTTTATGGTTTCGCCATTACTTTGGAAAAAAGTTGCGCGGGGTTTATCAGCTGGGCGGGTGCAGTCGGTCGCCGTACGTTTGCTAGTTGAACGGGAACGTTTAATTAAAGTGTTTAATCCTGATGAATATTGGGATCTGCATGCCGATACGCAGAATGCCGAAAAAACCGATCTGCGGTTAGAAGTATTTAAAGAAGATGGCAAAGCATTTAAGCCTACCACCGAAAAAGAAACGCTGAATGCCGTTGCAGTTTTAAAATCGGCACAGTACACATTATTATCGCGAGAAGATAAACCGACTAAAAGCAAAGCGAGCGCACCTTTTATCACATCAACTCTGCAACAAGCGGCCAGTACACGCTTAGGATTTGGTGTTAAAAAGACCATGATGCTCGCACAGCGTCTTTATGAGGCCGGTTATATTACTTATATGCGAACCGATTCTACTAATTTAAGTAAAGAAGCAGTTAGCGCTGCGCGTGATTATATTAGCGACGAATTCGGGCAAAATTATCTGCCCGAAGACGCACTTGTCTATCGCAGCAAATCCGGCGCGCAGGAAGCGCATGAGGCGATTCGTCCTTCGGATGTGTTACAGCTGGCAGCCTTGCTTGCCGGTGTGGATCGCGATGCGCAGCGTCTCTATGAATTAATCTGGCGGCAATTTTTAGCATGTCAGATGTTACCTGCACGTTACGATGCAACGACCTTGGTTGTTGAAGCGGCAAACTATCAGTTGCGTGCCAAAGGCCGTACTATGCGTTTCGCCGGTTGGACAAAAGCGCAACCGGTTGCCAAAACAAAAGTGGATGAAGTGCGCTTTCCCGATTTGAGTATTGGCGAATCATTAAATCTTATTGCACTTGATCCAAAGCAGCATTTTACCAAACCGCCGGCACGTTTTACGGAAGCTGCATTGGTGAAAGAGCTCGAGAAAAAAGGCATTGGCCGTCCATCAACCTATGCGAGCATCATCTCCACGATTCAGGATCGCGGTTATGTGAAAGTTGATAAACGCCGTTTTTACGCGGTAAAAATGGGTGAAATTGTCAGTGATCGTCTCAGCGAAAATTTTGTCGAACTGATGAGTTATGATTTCACAGCACAAATGGAACGTACTCTTGATGCGATTGCCGAAGGCAAAGCTAATTGGACGGATGAATTAGATCGTTTCTACAAAGATTTAACAGCGTTACTGGAGAAAGCTGAACTGCCGGTAGAAGAAGGCGGAATGCGCCTTAATGAACCGGTTGTGATTGAAGAAGTGCGCTGTCCTACCTGCGAACGCGCAATGGGTATCCGCACTGCCTCTACCGGGGTGTTTTTAGGATGCTCCGGCTATGCGTTACCAGTAAAAGAACGTTGTAAGACAACCATTAACCTTGTTGATGGCGAAGAAGTTGAAGATGTTCTGAGCAGCGAAGATGCTGAAACCGTTGCCTTAATGGCAAAAAAACGTTGTCCGAAATGTGATATGGCAATGGACAGTTATCTTATCGATGAAACGCGAAAACTGCATGTCTGCGGTAATAACCCATTGTGTGACGGTCACCTGGTTGAGCATGGTGAATTTAAGATCAAGGGTTATGATGGACCGTTGGTCGAATGTGACAAATGTGGTCATGACATGCAGCTGAAAGACGGCCGTTTTGGTAAATATATGGGCTGTACAAACGAAGAGTGTAAAAATACCCGTAAAATTTTACGCAGTGGTGAAGTTGCTCCACCAAAAGAAGATCCGGTGGATCTGCCGGAATTAGAATGTGAACAAAGTGATGCGCACTTCATATTACGGGACGGTGCTTCCGGCATTTTCCTGGCGGCCAATACCTTCCCGCGTTCACGAGAAACACGCGCGCCGAAAGTTGCCGAACTGGCGCACTTTAGAGCGCGTATTTCACCTAAATTCTACTATCTGGCCGATGCACCACAACACGATCCGCAAGGAAACCTGGCCGTTGTGCGTTACAGTCGTAAAAATAAAGAGCAGTATGTCATGACTGAAATAGACAAAAAAGCAACCGGCTGGACAGCAAAATTTGTTGACGGCAAATGGATAGAAGAACAGATTAAAAAAAGAGCGCCTAAAAAAGCCAAGTAGTCTTTACGGTTTGTAATTGTTTAAAAAGGTAGCATGCGCTACCTTTTTTTTTGCAGAAATCAGGTGAGTCAGTTATATAAAAGCAAAGGGTTACCGTTTTTTTGAATTGCATCAAATTTATTAATGTTGAAATGTATATCATTTTTTAAAAGGTCTAGTTTTATATCAATTATCAATAATAAAGAGCGAAATATGCCCCTGTATTCATTATTGAGTGAACTTGATCGCAAGGTGATATTGTTTACTTATGAAAAAAGAGACAAGCGAGAAACACCCTTGCCCTTTGGCGTGTTAACGGAAGAGTATCGCTCTTTTATAGTTACCGAAGGTTCGTATATTCTGTGGGAATTAGAAAAAAGAAAATTAACTGAAGCTGAAATCGTAGCGCACTCATGGCTTATTACTTCTAAAAAGAGCGCCTCCTTACTTCTTCGGTTTCAGGAAAATAACCGCTTAGAGATTAGCTGCTTATTCGATAATGAATATTATAGAGGTAAGTGGCAGTTAGATAACGGCATTTTAAAAGTGTATTTCAATTATCAGAACCGTGATTATGATATAAATATTATCGCCAATAACAATCGCTTAATTCATTCCGCATTGCAGATAACTGACGATTCCAGCGTTCATATTGTAAAGGTACTGCCTTTAAGCCGCGCTAAATACGGTAAAGCACTGACCGACTAAAAATAGCATTAATGCCTCTGGCATAACTTATAATCTCAAGGCAATACCGGAATTTAACTCTGTTACCTAAGCCGCCATCCTAGTCGTTATAAAATTTCAATATAGAATAACAAGACTTCAATGTTATATCTCGCGCCAGCCGCGGTCCGAATCGCTGATTTTTGCACTTTGAACCGGATTGGGTATATACTTGCACGCTTTGACATTTAAGGGTAAATATCAATGCGTATTGCACTGGGTATTGAATACGATGGCGCTGCTTATTATGGTTGGCAACGTCAAAAAGAGGTTATTTCGGTACAAGAAGAGTTAGAAAAAGCGCTTTCAGTTGTCGCTAATCATACAGTTACGGTAAATTGTGCTGGCCGGACCGATTCCGGTGTGCACGGTACAGGTCAAGTTGTCCATTTTGACTCTGATGCTGACCGTAAAGATGTTGCCTGGACACTCGGCGTTAATGCCAATCTTCCTGATGATATTGCTGTGCGCTGGGTTAAACATGTTGATTCATCCTTTCATGCGCGTTTCAGTGCGACTGCCCGTCGTTACCGTTATATTATTTATAATAGTGGATTTCGTCCCGGTATTTTAGGTGCCGGATTAAGTCACTATCATATGCAGTTAGATGAAAAATTAATGCAGCAGGCAGGACAGTATATTCTCGGTGAACAAGATTTTACGTCATTTCGCGCCCTGCACTGTCAGGCAAACAGCCCTGTGCGTGCTATCGAATATCTCCATGTTACCCGCCGCAGTGATTTTATTGTGATAGATATCAAAGCCAATGCTTTTCTGCATCATATGGTGCGCAATATTGCCGGCAGTTTAATTGAAGTTGGACGCGGTAATCAGCCTGTAGACTGGCTAAAAACGCTGCTTTCATATAAAGACCGTTCCAAAGCGGCTGCCACGGCAAAACCAGGCGGTTTATATCTTGTTGAAGTCGATTATCCGCAGGAGTTTGATCTTCCCCGGCCTGCATGCGGGCCTTTATTTTTAGATATGTAATACCCGTGTAATAATTTCGAATAGAGTGTTGATAATTTATGCAAAAAAATTTAAATGAATGGTTAACTTACCTTGAACAACTTCATCCATGTGAAATTGAATTAGGGTTAACAAGAATTTCGAAAGTAGCAAAAGATCTCGATTTAATTCACCTTCCTGCAAAAGTCATTACCGTGGCCGGCACTAATGGTAAGGGCACAACATGTGCTTTTCTTGAAGAGATCCTAATACAAGCCGGTTATAAAGTCGGCGTATACAGCTCCCCGCATATTCAGCACTACAGTGAACGTTTACGTATAAACCAGCAAGTGCTTTCCGATACGCAACATTGTCACGCCTTTGCGATTGTTGAAAGCGCACGACAAGACACCTCTCTGAGTTATTTTGAATATGTCACATTGAGTTGTTTGCAGTTATTAAAAGAAGCGCAATGCGATTTTATTATATTAGAAGTCGGGTTAGGCGGGCGTTTAGATGCGACTAATATGGTGGAATCAGATATCAGTGTGGTGACTACTATCGGTATCGATCATACTGACTGGTTAGGTGACGATAGAGAAAAAATAGGCTTTGAAAAGGCAGGCGTATTTCGAGCCCATAAACCGGTAATTTGCGGTGAATTAAATCCCCCGCAATCCTTAAAAAATCATGCCCGCGCTATTGCTGCTGATATTCGTTATGCGGGGCAGGATTTTTATGTTGAAAAGCAGCAAAATACTTGGTTATGGAAGGGTAAAAGAACCATAACAGAGATACAGCATACATTAATGCCGATGCAAAATGCATCCACAGCACTTGCTGTGATTGAAGCGCTAAATCTTAATCTTGATCAAGTATTACTGCGCCGGGCATTACAGCAAGCCAAGCTGGCGGGGCGGCTGCAGAAAATAGCCGTCAGCGGGGCACCGGATGTCTATCTGGATGTCGCGCATAACCCCCAATCAGCACAGTATTTAGCAAGCCAGATAAAATTATTGCGCGCGGCAAAGGAAGCGGGCTGTAAAGTATTTGCCATTGTCGGTATGCTCAAAGATAAAGATATGACCGGCACGTTTGAGCAGGTTAATGGGCAACTGGATGATTACAGTTTACTTACCCTAAATTGTGCCCGCGGCGCATCCTCAGAAACCTTGTTTAAACATTTCCAAGCGAGTCATAATAAGCACGGCAAAGCGCAGTGTTTTGAAGATATTAGTACGGCTTATCAAAGTGTTGTTAATAAGGCGAATGTATCTGATATAATTGTGATCTTTGGTTCGTTCTATACGGTTTCTGAATTTTTAACTTTTTCACAAGGGTAAAACGTGGCTTCTCAGTTTAAAAATAGATTGGTTGGAGTAACAATTGTTGTTGCTTGCGTGGTTATTTTTTTACCGTCAATTATTGATGGTAAAAAAACGGCATATGAAGATAACTTCGTAGCAACACCGATAAAACCGCCAAGCAAATCGCATACATCGGCAGTACAACAAATCAGTCCTAAGATTGAATCCGAACAAACAACTCAGATCTCGGATGATAAAGCACCAGCTGCTGATAATTGGGAAATTGAAGAGGTCGCAGCAACTGTTACTGCTGTCGCGCAGCAGGAGGAAGCGCCGCACACACAAGCGGCAAAGGTTGAGCGTGCGGAAAAACCAAGCAAAGCGGCAACTGCCGTGAAAAAAATTGCTGTGCCGGAGAAAGCCTGGGCGATACAGCTTGGCGCATTCAAAAACGCGGCAAATATTAACAGTTTATTGAAAAAATTACATAAGGCAGGATTTCAGGCGCATACCATGCCTGATGATGTCATTGACGGACAACTGACGCGGGTATTTGTCGGTCCGAATATTTCTAAAAAAACCTTAGAAAAACAGTTGCCGCGTTTAAAACGTTTAACCAAACTGCAAGGCAAATTAATTGTCTTTAATGCCGCGCACCCCTAGATTATTTTACAGCATTTGCTTTTCGATTCTGCTAAGATGCGCCTGCTCGAAGCGCTTCAATAATATTATTAAGGACAACAATGAATTGGTTTGATTTCGTTATTATTGGCATTATTGCCTTCTCGTCACTCATTAGTTTAATACGCGGCTTTACTAAAGAAGCCATTTCCCTGATCACCTGGTTTGCCGCCTTTTTTATTGCGAGTAATTTTTACCCTGAAGTTTCTCAATATCTTACCCAGCTCGATGATCAATTAGTCCGTAATTCGCTCTCCATCGCAATACTCTTCATTTCTGTTTTATTACTTGGTGCCTTAATCAACTATATTATTAACCGCTTAGTGTCGGTTACCGGCTTGTCCGGTACGGATCGCGTGATCGGTCTTTTATTTGGTGCAATCAGAGGCGTATTAATTGTCAGCGCAGTACTCTTTTTTATTGATTCCTTTACCGGCTTCAGTGAAGCAAGATGGTGGACAGAATCGACTTTGATTCCGGAATTTGGCATTATTATTGAATGGTTTTTCAAGCACCTGGAAAATTCATCAAGCTTTTTACAGAACATATCGAAATAAATTTATAAATAACATATTAGTGAAAATCAAGAGTCTGCAGTGACAAAAAATGTTAACGGGGCTCCTAATATATAAGCATGATCAACCAGTCTGACACCTTTAGTGTCGGATTGAAAAATATATTTAAATTCATCATTATCTATAAAATAAAGGCGTTAAATTATGTGTGGAATCGTTGGCATTGTCGGCTCAACTCCTGTGAATCAAAGCATTTATGATGCATTGACTGTATTGCAACACCGTGGACAAGATGCTGCAGGTATTGTCACAATTAATGACGATAATTTTAAACAGCGCAAAGCGAATGGTTTGGTAAAAGATGTTTTTGAATCGAAACATATGCAACGTTTAAAAGGGACTATAGGTATCGGGCATGTGCGATACCCGACAGCAGGAAGCTCAAGTGCGGCAGAAGCTCAGCCGTTTTATGTTAACTCTCCTTGGGGATTGGCGCTGGCGCATAATGGTAATCTGACCAATGCAACAGGCTTACGCGAATCTTTATTGAAATCTCGCCGCCATATTAATACGACTTCGGATTCCGAAGTATTGCTTAATATTTTTGCGGCAGAGCTTGATAAAGTGCAGGGTAATAAATTATCACCTGACGATATCTTTAATGCGGTAACGGATGTTCATAAGCAAGTTAGCGGTGCTTACGGTGTCGTTTCATTAATGATAGGCCACGGTCTAGTCGCATTTCGTGATCCTAACGGCATCCGTCCGTTGGTATTGGGCTCGCGTAAAACAGAAGAGGGCGAGATGGAATATATCGTTGCTTCTGAAAGTGTCGGCTTAGATACTATCGGCTTTGAAGTGATGCGAGATGTGGAGCCCGGTGAAGCTGTGTACATTACCGAAGATCGTCAATTGTTTACTAAACAGTGTGCCGAAAAGACCAGTTTACATCCCTGTATCTTCGAATATGTTTATCTGGCTCGCCCCGATTCAACATTAAGCGGTATTTCAGTCTATGAAGCGCGTTTAGAAATGGGCCGCAAATTGGGCGCAAAAATCAAGCGGGAATGGGCTGATATTGAAATTGATGCGGTTATCCCGATTCCTGAAACATCAAATGATATCGCCCTGCAAATTTCACTGGAATTAGGCCTGCCTTACCGTCAAGGGTTTGTTAAAAACCGTTATATCGGGCGTACCTTTATTATGCCGGGGCAAACGCAGCGCCGTAAGTCGGTACGCCGGAAACTGAATCCGATATCTGCTGAATTTAAAGATAAAGCGGTATTATTAGTTGATGATTCAATTGTACGCGGTACAACCTCCGAACAGATTGTGGAAATGGTACGCGATGCCGGTGCTAAGAAAGTTTATCTGGCATCAGCAGCACCGCAGGTTTGTCATCCTAATGTTTACGGTATTGATATGCCGACTGCATCGGAACTCATTGCCTACAACCGAACTGTTGAGCAAATAAGTGATTGTATCGGCAGTGATGCCTTGATCTTCCAGGATCTGCAGGATCTGAAAGATGCGGTAGCAAAACAAAATCCGGATGTTGATGGTTTTGAATGTTCAGTTTTTGATGGTATCTATGTAACAGGGGGGATTGATCAAAATTACTTTGATTACCTTGCCGGTTTACGCAGTGAAGATGCTAAGAAAATACAAGAGCAGAAAGAAGAGCTGGCAAGTCTGGAGCTGCATAACGAATCGTAACTATCACGCTTAGTTAACAATAAAAAATACGGTCATTGGCCGTATTTTTTTGTTTGTACTGCGTGCTTTTAATAAAGATACGGATATAAAAAAGCCAGCATTGCAGCCAGCTTTTATATTTCAGATTCATTGCTATTATTTAAAAATCAGCGCTGCCCGGTGCACGCGGGAAGGCGATCACATCGCGGATATTTTGTACGCCGGTGACATAAGAAACTAAACGCTCAAAACCAAGACCGAAACCGGCATGAGGAACTGTACCGTATTTACGCAGATCACGGTACCAGCTGTAATCATCGGCATCTAGGCCCATCTCTTCAAGACGCTTATCAAGTGCTTCAAGATTTTCTTCACGTTGGCTACCGCCTATGATTTCACCAATACCAGGTGCGAGTACATCCATCGCGGCCACTGTTTTGCCATCTTCATTTAATTTCATGTAGAAAGCTTTAATATCTTTCGGGTAGTTTTGCAGAATGATTGGCGCGCCGATATGCTCTTCAGCAAGATAACGTTCATGCTCTGATTGTAAATCTACGCCCCATTCAACCGGGTATTCAAACTGCTTGTCACAGTTCTGCAGAATTTCAATGGCATCTGTGTAGTCCATACGCACAAATTCTGAGCTGACTATTTTTTCTAAACGGCTAATCGCCTGCTTATCGACACGTTGTGCAAAGAATGCCATATCATCAGCACGCTCAGTTAATACCGCATTAAATACATATTTAAGCATATCTTCTGCAAGCTGCGCGGCATCGGCTAAATCTGCAAAAGCGATTTCCGGTTCAACCATCCAGAATTCCGCAAGGTGACGTGTGGTGTGTGAGTTTTCAGCCCGGAAAGTAGGGCCAAATGTGTATACATTGCTCAATGCGCAGGCATAAGTTTCCGCGTTTAATTGGCCGGATACAGTAAGGAACGTCTCTTTACCAAAGAAATCTTTTTTATAATCGATAGCACCTTGCTCGGTACGCGGCAGATTCTCTAAATCAAGCGCACTTACACGGAACATTTCACCGGCGCCTTCGCAGTCACTGCCGGTAATAATCGGTGTACTGATCCAGTTAAAACCTTTCTCATAAAAGAAATTGTGGATGGCATGAGATAAACAGTTACGGACACGTGTTACCGCGCCGATAATGTTAGTACGCGGACGGAGGTGGGCATGTTCGCGCAGGTATTCAATGCTATGACGTTTAGCTGACATAGGGTAAGTATCAGGATCTTCAACAAAACCCAGTACGTTTACTGCCGTTGCCTGAATTTCAAAGTTTTGGCCTTTGCCTGGGCTTTCAACTAACTCACCTGTTACCTGTACCGAACAGCCGGCAGTTAAGTTTTGAACTTCTGATGCATAATTTTCTAAATCGGCAGGGACAACGGCTTGAATCGGATCAAAACAAGAACCATCATAAATGGCTAAAAATGAGATACCGGCTTTTGAATCACGACGGGTACGGATCCAACCTTGGACGGTTACTTTTTCTCCCATTGGGAATTTGCTGTTGAATATATCAACAATCGCTGTTTTTGACATCAGAATTAGTGCTCCATAATCACAGTTTTTACTGTTTTTTAACTAAAAAATTTAATAGGAGCATATCTTACCTTGGCTAGGGCAAGATACAAGTATATGATTTGATAATCATAGCGTTTTTATCGGGGATTAGGATGCGGCAGCAGTACAACAGACAACATTTTCACAATGCGCACGAGTGGCGACGTTTTTTTATGCTTTGGTTAACGGTTTTTTTATGGGCGGCTTTTTTAGCTTATATGCTGCTTTTTCACTATAACCGTGATTTTTTCGAACCGTTAGTAATGATGCATTTTGGTGTTGACTCCCCTCTATATTACCAATTTGTAGAAATCCAAATATTTATGTATCTGTTATGGGCGTGCTGTATTATTTCGGTATTAGCTATTATTAATACCTGGAATAAAAAACGTCGCCAGGGTGATAGTACGCCCGATAAATATCTAATTGTTATTATGCTGAGCACAGTCGCCTTTGCTTTTTATTATGCGAAAAGCGATCTTAATTACCTAAACGGGCAGTTGGCTATATTAGCAGATCTGTTCGGGTGACCGAGTATCATAATGGCGGCAGGTCATAACCGGCAGCTTTGAAAAGGAGACTAAGCGTCTCCTTTTTAATGCGTGATGCTAATGAGATGCAATCAGTAGCAGACTATATTTATCACACAGCACCCCCTGGATAATCGGCGCTAACATAATTGCCGCAACATTATTTTTATTCACAATCACAACGTCAGTAATAATAGCAAGCGCGGATATATACCACTGATGAGCGAGGGCAATACTGGCTCTTCGGTTTATCCAGGTCATGCCATCAATTACCCGCTTACTTGTGTCCAGCTCTAGCAGATATTTATCGGTGGAAACAACACAGTAACAGGTTCACAGATTTGAGGTATACAGATGCCAGAGATATTTACTGTCAAACTACAGGGTAAAATTCATGGCGTTCATTTATTGGTCAGATGTAAAGAATCAACCAACTAAAAAGTTGACAGTGTATCTTTGAACATTAAACTAACCTAACTATTTTAAGGTGATTGAGAGAGAAATTATTATGACCAGTACAACACGCGGTCAAGACTGGACTGTTTCCGAGGTTGAAGCAATGTTTGCG
>Ga0233410_10000589_pt1 | contig 11131 bp, 7 predicted proteins | sample Na_anoxic_1_MG_FD_179869 | JGI IMG/M metagenome (GOLD analysis project Ga0233410, IMG submission 179869) | Seawater microbial communities from Saanich Inlet, British Columbia, Canada - Na_anoxic_1_MG | ecosystem: Environmental > Aquatic > Marine > Inlet | place: Canada: British Columbia...
CCAAATGCTGGCCCTGATGGCGAGCGACAACTCTAAGTACAAGAGCATCATCAAAGACAATATCAAGAGCTACTACAACCTGCGCTACAGTGCTGCTGGAGGCGGCTTCCAAACATGGAGATGGGGCTTTGAAGGCATTGTCATGGGCGAGTACTACCTCTTGCACAAAGATAGAAAACTCCTACCAGCCATCGAGTCTCTCAACGCAGCCATGCCACTAGGCTCACGCAACGGCAACGGCATTTACACACACCGTGCCGAGCTAAACCTCAGACTCACCGGCAAAAAGCCTTATGCCTCCATCGCCGCCATCTCCGGACTACAAATGGTAGCCATGAGCCTATTCGACAAAGCTGAGCTACCCTACGACGAATCTCTCTACCAGAAGATCCACCAACATTACCTCAACAGCGCAACTCCAGACACCGCTCAAATCGCATACGCCTTCAACTCCGCGGACCGCTTCAACGACCCTAAAATCCTCCATCGCCACGCCATCATCAAACTTAAAAAACCTAGTAAAGGCAGCAAAAGCGGCAAAGGAGCGGGCTATTTGCTACCCAACGGGATGAAAGACATAGGCGACTATGATGTATTCTGGCCAACCAAAGCCGACCCCCGATTTAAGCCGACCGATTGGCTCGAAAAGGAAGCCGACACCAACATTGTTACAGAGCTCAAGGACAAGGGAGTCCTGCGCGTCGACCGCAACCACCCAGACTACAAGCAAGCTCCAGAGCCAAAGAAAGCCTACAAAACAACCCGCAGCGGCTCACACCTTGCCCCTGTCGGTATGGGAGCAGTGGCGCACATGGTCGGCGGCAATACCCCGACCTCTTGGAAATACCTCGGCAGCCACCTAGCCAACACCTGTGCCATAGCCCCAGGCAACGCCTTCGACGGACACGCCGGTGGTAACCTGCACGGATTCTGGAGTATTCTAGGTTCAGCCCACAGCGACCAACCGAAGCAGCTTCGCGCCTACTTCGACTACATGAAGACCTTCCTGATCCTCTCAGAAACCCACAACGGTGGACTCATCCTCCAACCATGGGGCAGAGACCGCCCGAACTGCAATTCAGACTGCTCCTACGGCCCACGCACCCTGACGACTGCCACTGGCGCCATCCTCTTGTCTCTCGGCAAAAGGCACCTCCAGATCACCGGCGCTGGAACATCGAACGCCACTAGCGTTTCAACTTCTAAAAGAGGATTCAGCAGCCCACGCAGAAAAGCGCGTTCACTCTCCGACGAGCGCCAACAAATCCTCGACAAAGGCTTGATCAAATTGCTCACAGAAATCAGCCACGCAAAAGAGCTGAAACCAAACCCGATCAGCATCTCCAAAGCCCGTGGAAACATCTGGCTGGCCAAAGCTGAAAGCTCTAGCAAACTCATCTTCCAAGCTCTGAAAGGCGACAAACAAGCAACTTTTGATTTCACCGACCTCACTCCAAAAGACCACGCCGAGCTCGCACAGCTAGTGGCAACCTACCGTCCAGAAAACAAAGAAGCTCTCGTCTCCGCTGGCTTGTACAGCGAAATAACCGGCGACACCAAAACCGCCGATGCTTACTACGAAAAAGCCGGATCCGAGTTGAAAGAAACGATCGACAAGTTGTTTGAATAGACACCCCCTCCCCTCATTACCTCCTCATCCACGTCCCCAAATAGAGGCGTGGATCTAATCATACGCACCGTGGCGACGGTTTCCAACCGCCAAACCCAACATGGACCAACATGGACAATACGATTAGAATCGATTGTCTAGGTATTCAAAAAATCTTAGACGCCTCCATGAGAACGTGAAAATTCAGACTCAAGCAGAGTCTCCCCCCATCCGCGCAGATGGCTGAATGCCATTTTCATACAAGCCTAGGGTGAGCGACATAGAAGCGTAACCCTAGGATTGAGAATTAGTATGTTTATCTGGCTGAAGGCCATACTCATGCTGAGACAAAGTGAAGTTACCATTCAGAACATTCTCGCAGATAGAGACACACAACTCCCCTCTAGCCCGAATCATCAGGTTTTTCTCTGCGCGAGAAATGGGTTCAGAGCCTCGCGCAGAGACGCAGTTTTTTTAATTTAAGATACACAGTTAGACGCATAATATTTCCAATGAGTTAGAAAAAACTTTCGGCTGAAGTTGTTCCTTGATAAATCGAAGCATGACGAAGCAACGAACTATCAAAATGAAACCCCTGCTAACACAGCTCAAGCCGTCAAATCTACTTAAATTTAAACACCCACGCGCTGCTGCCTCATTCGTGGCCGTAGTCATTTGTTTCACTTCCATTCATTCAGCAAATGCAGCTCCGACTGCAAAACAATCAGAGCCACCGGAATTGGGATTAGCGGTGAGTGAATATGCCCCCGGCGGCAGTGACCCAGCTGTCTTCAAAGGAGCGACACACATTGCCTTCGGCCCGAAAGGTCAAGAAATCGTCACCGACCTTAACAACAACCGCTTCTTGTATCGTGACGGCGCAGGCGACCTACTCAAGGTGTCACCAATCAAAGTCCGCGGCCACCACTCGGTCATCTACAATCCCGTGGATAAGCTCTACTATGCCAACGACACCGACAACCACAGGCTGATCTCCTTCGCAGATCTCTCGGACGCAACCATTGCTGCCCAGACCAATAAAATCCTGGGTGTTCCATTGAAGCGTCCGCACGACATCGTGATCGACCCCGCCACCGGTTGGATCTATGCGCTCAACCCCAACTCGGGCCACGTCTTTCGTTTCTCAGCCATCGAAAAAAATGAGAGCGTTCTCAGCCTTGGAAAACACCTCGGCGGATATTCACGGAGTTTGACTTTTGCAAATGGTCACTTGTATGTCATCGGCTCAGCGGCTGGCCGTATCGTCGAGGTTCTCGATTGGGACAAGGCGCAGGTCAAGGTTTACCAAAGCTTCAAGAAAAAGCGCGGTGCGCCAGCCGGATCTTGGACCAAAACCGGGTTGGTTATCAATGACGCCGAGTTTTTCAATGGATTCTGGTATGCGACCAGTTATTTTAGCCCTAAGTACTCTAGCGGAACCAACCCCGACGAGAACAAGTTCATTCGCTTCGCCACCCTCGACGACCTCGTCACCGGAAATTGGCAAGATCTCAGTAGCCTGGTTCCCAACGGATTGACCCCCTACTATCTCACCGCCCGAGCCGGCCACCTCTACCTTGCAATCTTCGACGACGTGGAGCTCGGGGGAGGAAACGATGCGATACTCCAGCTCTCCCCACTCAAAAAGTAAATCGCTTGCAGATTTAGACACACAATATTTACAATCCATATTTACAATCCGAATCATCAGGTGTTGCTCTGCGGCTCTGCGCGAGAAATCGTTTCAGAGCCTCGCGCAGAGACGCAGATTTTTTTGTCTAAAATGCACAGTTAGACACACAATAGGTTCAGTATTCTGGAGTTTCGATCATTGAGGACTCGTGTAATCCTGACTAGCCCAACGGGCTTACGTCGTTCAGCCTAGGGTTAGGATGCAATCCTTACCCTAGGTCATGAATAAACCTAGTAGACAACTCTGTAGGAGTTGCGGAATTTGCCGCAGATATAGACACACAATATTTACAATCCGAATCATCAGGTGTTGCTCTGCGGTGATGCAGGGCGTTAATGGAATCGCTGTGTTGTGGCTTGTCATAGCGGTCTTATTCGGATGGTTGATTCCGTCTGCATTGATTATGGTGAGTGGGTGTGTTTTAACTTCTGTCCTCTGGACATTGCTGCGGACCAGGAGAATTAGTGCTAAACTGGCCCAGTCTATCACATTTATCGAGTTGCTTGCACTTTGGCCTTTTGTAGTCATGGCCTCTAGTTCGTAGTTATTTCGTTTTTGATGGGGGAGGCGCATGAGCACATTGCCAGACTGAACCCGGACGGGTCCAGTAGTTTTGTGCAGGTGCCCAGGGTGGCGTGCTAATACCACTTAGTGAATCAAAAGAGACTAATGCTGGAGTGATTTTTTGATCAATCAAGGCTAGACGAGGGAGTGGTGCGAGCACCATGACCGAGGAGAAACGCCGATTTATCAAGAAAGCGCCCAACTCTCATAGCTTTCCGCGTAGCGCATTTTCCTAAAGCCAGCAAAAGAACATTTGTCTCTTTGGTTTTGCTAAGTGGTATAAGCATCGTTCCGCAACCGGATATGTGCCCTGCCACCAGGGATGGATTGTTTTGACCATGATGTAGACGGCGGGGAAGATGAGTTCGCATCCCACATAAGCATCGTTTACAACCGCATTCAAATACACCCGCTGCGAACAATCTCCTTGGCACAGCGGGTAAGGGGACTACATTCGCATTGAACGTGAATCCACGCGAACCCGACGCTTTTAACTCTTCAAGAGAGCCTTTGACCGGACTCTTCGTTTCAACCCGCCCGTCTTACTGCTAGGAATTTGCTTTTTGAGTGAGGTATTCGGAGAGGCTGTCATGGGGTGATAAGGGGGGCATTTGGGACGGTAGTTGGTCCATTGGTAACAACATAGTATTTTCCAAATGGCCTGTATTCTACTCTTGAGTAGTGCTACATCAATTACTTTTGCTTCAGCGTCTATTTTTTCTAGTGCTGCCGTACATGATTGATCAGATAAAACCTCACTAAGACAAGTCCTAGTGAGGCTTTTTTTAACTAATGATTTAGATCATTTCTTCGCCCAGGAATCTCTCAATCCGACGGTGCGGTTGAAGACTGCTTTCATACCAGGAATGTGCTGTTCACTGTCTGAGCAGAAATAACCAACACGCTCGAACTGGAAAGTTGTTCCTGCTGCGGCAACGCCGAGACTCGGCTCGAGCTTGGCTGAGGTTTTTACTTCCAGACTATCTGGGTTCAAGCAAGCCATGTAGCCACCTTCAAATCCGTCAGGGTTTTCCTCAGTGAACAATCGATCGTAGAGGCGCACCTCAGCATCGACGGCGTGTGCGGCGCTGACCCAATGGATAGCAGCCTTACACTTCACTCCCTCAGGCGGGCTTTGACCCACTGTGCCGGGAATGAATTCCACATGGACTTCAGTCACATTGCCGTCAGCGTCATTTTCATGGCTGACGTACTGGATGATATAGCCACCACGGAGACGGACTGCACGGCCGGGTCCTAGACGGAAATACTTCTTCGGTGGATCCTCCATGAAGTCATCACGCTCAATGTAGACTTCTTTACCCAGTGGTACGAGACGAGTACCAGCCTCAGCGTCCTCTGGGTTATTCTTGCATTCCATTTCTTCCACGGAGTCACCATCCCAGTTGTCGATGACGATCTTAAGCGGGTCTAACACCGCCATGCGACGCTCGGCGATTTTGTTGAGGTGAGCACGCAGCTCGAACTCTAATAATGCCACATCAGTGATGGCGTTGAACTTAGTGACACCGACCTTCTGGATGAACGATTTGATCGCTTCTGGGGTGTAGCCTCGGCGACGCATTCCTGAGAGGGTCGGAAGACGTGGGTCATCCCAGCCATCGACGACCTCTTCTTCCACCAGCTGGAGCAACTTTCGCTTGCTCATGATAGTGTAGGTTAGATTGAGTCTCGAAAACTCGATCTGGCGAGGAGTCGCTGCTGTAGGGCAATGGTCAACCACCCATTCGTAGAGCGGACGATGGTCTTCAAATTCGAGAGAGCAAAGTGAGTGAGTGACCTTCTCTTTGGCATCTTCTAGCGGATGCGCGAAATCGTACATCGGGTAGATATTCCAAGCATCGCCAGTTTTGTGGTGGTCGATATTGAGCACCCGGTAGATAGCGGGGTCGCGCATGTTCATGTTGCGCGCAGCCATATCGATCTTAGCTCTCAGCACTGCTCCACCGACCTCGAACTCGCCATTTTTCATCTGTTCGAAGCGTGTGAGGTTCTCATCCACGCTTGAATCACGGTAAGGAGAATCAGTACCAGGTGTCTTCACGTTGCCACGACCGGCACGCATTTCTTCCACATTCTGAAGATCGACATAGGCATTGCCTTGTTTGATAAGGTGCACCGAGCAATCGTAGAAATATTCGAAATAATCCGAGGCGAAATAGAGGTTCTCTCCCCAGTCAAAGCCTAACCAAGCCACATCTTTTTTTATCGCATCGACATAGGCTGCATCCTCCTTCACCGGGTTGGTGTCATCAAAGCGCAGGTGGCAAACGGCTCCAGAGCCTGCGTTGTCCTCAGCAATGCCGAAATTGATACAGATCGCCTTGGCATGTCCTATATGAAGGTAGCCGTTAGGTTCTGGTGGAAAACGGGTGATCGTTGTCTGATGCTTGCCGTTGGTTAAATCCTCTGCGATGATCTCGCGGATAAAGTCTTTTTTGTCTTCAGAGTTGCTCATGTGTTTGAACGGAAATTTGTTACCTGTTTCATGCTGTAATTCTCCCCAGCATGCAACCCCTATCAACTCAGATTGTTGAGTTACACGTCGGTATAGACCTCCCGGCCCCAGTTACAGGCATAAGGGTTGAGACTAGAAAAAATTCAGTTACCATACCCCTGCCTGCACGCTTTCCCTCACCGCCTCATGCCCACCTTCTCCAGCTTCGACACCACAACCTTCAACTACCAGCAATGGGGTGAGGAGCAATCTCCCACGGCTCTCGTCATCGGCATCCATGGGTTTTGTGGTGCGGCATGCGACTTCGAAGGCCTTGCTCATTTTCTCTGCCAGCAAAACCCACAACTCGGCCTAGTCGCCTATAATCTTCGTGGCATGGGTCTGGATCCTGTGCTCAACCGGCGTGGTGATATCGAGTCGGCAAGCTACTGGCCGCGTGATCTTCTACATTTTTGCAGCCACATTCGAGCTCTGTACCCAGACATTCCACTCGTGTGGTGCGCTGAATCACTCGGCGCATTGATTGCCTGCAACACACTATCCACCCACCCACATGCTCGGGATTTTTGTGATGCGCTCATCCTTTACTCACCAGTGGTAGCAATAGACCGACAAGTGGCGCGATGGAAAATTGTGCTCGCGCGTGGGGTTGCTCGTTTATTTCCTGAAAAACGCATCCCTCTCGACCTCTTCACCGGCGCTCAAGCAGTCCAGGTCACTCAGGGAGCTGCCGACCACACGGCCCAGTCCAGCACGAATAGCTGGCACGTCTCCAGCTTTTCCATGCGGCTTCTCAATGCGATTGCCAACTTGATTGAAAATATGCCCCACGCAGCGGCATCGCTCTCAGCCCCAACACTCGTCATCAATGGAGGCAACGATTTCTTCACTCGGCCAGAGGCGCTAGAGCACTGGCTGTCATTTCTCCCAACCACGACTACTGTGACTCACAGCCATTTCCCAGAATCCTACCATCTCATGCTCTATGACACCCATGCCAAAGCCATCTTTACTCGAACAGCTGATTGGCTCGCCCAGAAAATATAAATAACTTTCCTATTGCCTCGCGCTCAAAATCTCGCAAGCTTCCCACCTCTATGAAGCCACTTCACTTTCTTTTTATCGCCGCCACTGGAGCCCTCAGCAGCTGTGGCAGCCTGAGCGACCCAATATATTACGATGCCGAAGAAGCTAATGTTATAGAGGTGAGCCAGAAAAATGCACCTTCTGTAGCACCCACACCAGCAAACGTGCATGTCGCTCCTGTGACGGTGAAACAACAAACTTCTAAAAAGACGAACAAGAAATCGTCGAGCCCATTCATGCAGCCTGATGTATTCAGCATGCCGAAGAATGAAGACCTCAAGGAAACGGCAACCTCCACACGCAGTAACTCTAGTAGCCCTGGCCTCACTGTGCCGAACTGATAGTTAGCGGCTGATTATTATATTGAGGCTCGATCCTCTATAATGTCTAGGACGGCAATGCGATTGGTAAGTCCCAGCATTACCACAGTGGCTGCGGGAGTAATAATTTGGCCAATGGCTATAGCCAAATCCGTAGCCGAAAACATACCGGCGATTACCATAGATGGCTCGACCTCGTATATGCGACTTACGCCAAATCCGTCGCGCATCCCACTGGTACGCATCCTTAAAGAGTGGTTCCTTTTTTTCTAGTTGAGCCGAAGTCTTATCCTTAGCTAACACTCGCACCACATTCCCCTCGGCATCATACCATTCCACCTCTTGCGCGGCAGCAAGACTAGCAAGCAAGCTAGTGATGAGTAAATAAAAGACTTTCATTCCACCACAAGATACACCAAACACTCTCCGAAACGAAACATTTTCATCAGCATGCGCCCACACAAGAAATTCGTCCCCTTCCCTTTCGAGTACCACCAAGAAATCGACATCACCATCGACTCCCTCTCCAACCTTGGTGTAGGCATCGCAAAAGTCGATATCCCAGCGTCCCAAGAGGAAGGTGAAACCGAAACCACTAAATGGGTCGTCTTCGTCCCCTTCGCACTTCCTGGCGAAAAGGTCCGCACGCGCATTTTTCGCAATGACAACAATTGCTCCCAAGGCGATCTAATAGAGGTTCTTGAGCCGTCCCCGCACCGCATCGAGCCAAAATGCTCACTCTTCGGTGAATGTGGTGGTTGCCAATACCAACACGTTGATTACCCGACTCAGGTGAAATGGAAAACCCGCCAAGTCGGCGAACTCCTCCAGCACATGGCCGGCATCGACCACCCTGTGCTGCCAGCCATCGAGTCCCCACGCCAGTGGAACTACCGCTCTAAGCTCACACCCCATTTCCAGAAGCCTAAGAATGGTAAAATCACTTCAATCGGTTTCCTCCGCAACGGCCAGCGCAACAACATCCTCGATGTCCCACAGTGCCCAATCGCCATGGAAGAGATCAACGATGCTCTGCCACTTCTTCGCAAACTAGCGCACCAAAATGCCAAGGAATACAAGAAGGGCGTGACCATGCTGATGCGTGTCACAGAAGGCAAAGTGGAAACCAACCACCGCGCCATCGCCACAGAACAAGTAGGCGAGCTCACATTCAACTTCCTTGCTGGCGACTTCTTCCAGAACAACCCATTCATCCTGCCAGCATTCACTCAGTATGCTGCGGAACAGGCATCCAAGGGCGGTGCTAAATACCTTGTTGATGCCTACTGCGGCTCAGGTCTCTTCGCCGTTTCACTAGCATCGAGCTTCGAAAAAGTAGCAGGTGTGGAAGTGTCAGAAACTGCCGCTGACTGGGCGCGTGCAAACGCCCGCCAGAACAATATCACTAACGCTACCTTCATGGCGGCAAGTGCTGAAGCGATCTTCGAAGACATCGATTTCCCCGCCGACGAAACTGCTGTAGTCATCGACCCGCCGCGGAAAGGATGTGACGAGGTATTCCTCAACCAGCTCTTCGCCTTCGGTCCATCACGCTGTGTTTACATCTCCTGTAATCCATCCACCCAGATGCGCGATCTCAAGTCCTTCCTAGACGCCGGCTACATCCTCGAGGAAGTCCAGCCCTTCGACCTCTTCCCACAGACCCGCCACCTCGAGTGTGTTGTGGTCCTTAGAAAAGGAAAATAAGTCAAGCTTGTACACTGCCCGTGGTTTGCTCAGAGTCGATAGATGAAAATCCTTTTCGTCTGTCTCGGTAACATCTGTCGCTCGCCTGCGGGCGAAAACATTTTCCGCCACACCGCCCGAAAGGCTGGTGTCGCAGCTCAGTTTTCTATCGACTCAGCAGGCACTGCCGCTTGGCATACCGGCAAGGGACCAGATGCGCGCATGACTCAGACGCTCACATCCCGTGGCGTCGAAGTCACTGGCAAAGCCCGCCAAATCCAGCCCGCCGACCTCGCAGAGTTCGATCTCATCCTCACCATGGATGACGAGAACTACGCCAATGTCAGAAAGCTCGACCCAGCTGGAACCTTCGCTGAAAAGATTCAGAAATTCACCAGCTATTGCCAACACCACGAGCAAGCCGAAGTCCCAGACCCTTACTATGGCGGCCAAGATGGATTTGACCTCGTTGCCGCAATGCTCGAAGACGGCAGTTCCTGCTTGATTGAGAAGTATTCATCATAAAACCTCTAAGAATCCACCCGACTTCTACGTATGGAATGCAAGTCTTCCGACTTACTACTTGCGCTTAGCGCTAGCTATTCCATCATACTTTTTCAATCAAGCGCGCATTCGACATTTTTCTAAATATCAACACCACCGCTCCAAAGACCCTGTACACCCCCACTAGCAGCCAAAACAAAGCATATTGCCGCCACACAGCACAGCTGTTATAATTACTTTAACGAAAACTAACTCAAGGAACCAAAACTATGAATATTCTCGCACACACATTGCGTATCATCGGAGTTTCCATGCTCGCCACCAACTTACTCCATGCTGCAGAAAACCAGCATGCTCCCTACCTCTCCATCAAACTTGAAATGGAGCACGCTATCAACAAGGGCAATAAGTTCCTCAAGCAGAAGCAAGACCCTAAAGGATTCTGGAACAATGAGCAAATCCCAGCCTACACAGCTCTCGCCCTCACTGCGGCTCGCCGTTCGCCAAATGATGCTGATGCCAATGCTGACCACATCAAAAAAGGATACGAATGGCTCGTTTCCACTCAGAACAAAGACGGTGGAATCTATGTCAAAGGCCTAGCCAACTACAACACATCCACTAGCCTCATGGCTCTAGCAGCCTCTGGCGACCCCGCTCACAAGGAACCCATTCTCAAAGCCCGCAGATTCCTCATCAACCTCCAACAAGATTGGGATACCAAAGGCGACACCGACAACCCCAATGACGGCGGCATCGGCTACGGCGGCACCTATCCACACTCAGACATGTCTAACACCTACCTCTCGATTGAAGCTCTCAAGCTCTCCGAGTCGTTCGCAAAAGACACTGGAACTAAACAGCCAGAACTCAATTGGAAAGCCGCCATCAAGTTTGTTTCACGCACCCAAAACCTCGAAGCCACCAACGACCAACCAGGTATCGGCAACGACGGCTCATTCGTCTACTTCCCAGGTAACTCCAAAGCTGGCACCGAGGAACAAGCCGATGGCCGCCAGACTCTCCGCGGATACGGATCCATGTCCTACGCCGGCCTACTTTCTTTCATTTACGCCGACCTCGACGAGAACGACATCCGCATCAAAGCCGTCATAACATGGCTCAACGACAACTACACGCTGGAAGAAAACCCAGGCCTAGGAAACCAAGGCCGTTATTACTACTACCAA
>Ga0233410_10000593_pt1 | contig 11079 bp, 20 predicted proteins | sample Na_anoxic_1_MG_FD_179869 | JGI IMG/M metagenome (GOLD analysis project Ga0233410, IMG submission 179869) | Seawater microbial communities from Saanich Inlet, British Columbia, Canada - Na_anoxic_1_MG | ecosystem: Environmental > Aquatic > Marine > Inlet | place: Canada: British Columbia...
AGCAGTGTCAAGGAGGCAACATGGGTAACAGAGCACTTAGAGCCAGACTATATGCCACCAAAGGAGCTATTCCTTTAGCTGGACTGCTGTGGACTGTAAAGAAACTTGGATTAGATTTGGGTCCACTAAGAGTTGCAACCCACACTAATGTGCTTATGAAAGAGTTTGTCCGACAGCGACCTAAACACTGATATACTTAAACAGATTCGAATAATTAATACGATACGATGCTTCTCAAGCAACCCGCATGAGTAATGATCGTCCGATTGTGAAAATGCGGGTTTCTTACAAAGGAAAGACTATGGGTGAAGGTTATAAAGACATTATCGTAAATCATTTTACTGAAGAAGCGGCTGCAAAATTTAGAGAAGAAGTCATAGCCCGATCAATTCTAGACCAACAAGCCCCAATTATAATTTATATAGATTCTTACGGTGGGTACATTGACTCAGTTAATAATATGTTGGCCACGTTAGAACAGATACACAACCCTGTTATTACTGTTTGTGTAGGTAAAGCAATGAGCTGTGGGTCAGTTCTGTTAGCTGCTGGAGACCATAGGTTTTGTGATAGACACTCTAGAGTGCTAATTCATCAAGGTTCTAGTGGAGCTGGTGGACCTATAGAAGGCATGCAAAATGATGTAGATGAAAGCAAGCGACTAAATAAAGAACTTATGACTTTTATAGCCATGCGATGTGGTATGAGCTTAAGGGATTTTAAGACAGAAATGAGGTCTAAGCTTATTAAGGGAGATGATGAGGCTAGGGACTGGTACTTGCCCGCTCAAGCCGCTTTAGACTTAGGCATAGTTGATTTTATAGGCATGCCCTTGGTTAAGCCAATGGTTTCTTATCACATAGAAGCGTCTCTTCCTAAAGAGTATCCGCCGATAGCTAAGAAACCTATTAAAAAGAAGAAAGTAAAGAAAAAGACTTCTAAGAAAAAGAAGAAGAAGAAAAAATAAACAGATTCGAATAATCTTCATAGGAGGAGATATGTCAGAAGAAACAACAGAAGAAACAGGCGAAGTAAAAAACAAGATTACAATTTCAAGTGATGATTGTGATAATGTTAAGAAGTATTGCGATCACTTTGGTGTACCAAGCTCTCCAGAGCTAGACGCCGCTCTTGCAGCTTTTAAAGCAAACAACACATTTGAAAATCAAATGGAAATTAAGCTTGAAATCTGTAAATGGATGTTAAGTTGCGATCACGCTTCTTTCAAGGATAACTTGTGGAACGCTCCAAAGAAAGCAGCTGAAGGCGTAGTTTACGATCTTCAATTCGATAAGGATCTTCAAGAGACTTTGAGTGCGGTGGAAGCTGAGACTGAAGAGTAATTACTCTTCTGGTTTCTTTGGTATTTGAGGCGTATCGGGTAATGGCTGCTCTGCCTTTCTTTTATTTTCAAACACTTTGTTTTGTTTATAATGGTAAGGGTCTATTTTATTAGAGTCAGCATTGCCTAAGTCTTGTTTATTACCGCTGATGGTATCTCTCATGATACCTTCAATTCTTATTTTTGCGTAGTTAGCAAAAGAACCTTTATCAGGCGTGTATTTAGAAAGAGCATCATAGAAGCCATGTACACCATGGTTGTGAAGGTCTTCCGCTGATAGATTAGGCAAGTTATATTTACGAGCAACTGACTTGGCAGTAGAGTGAATAAGTCGAGCATGTTCTAAGAGCAAATGTTGGATATGTTCTTCGTCTGAGATTTCGCGCTTTTTAGTAGTCATGTTAGTATTATACCAGGACTTATAGGTATAAATAGGGTAATAGTAATGTTTTACGACACAGAAAGAATTGTTAGAAAACAAGAAAAGTATGAAAAAACAAAGGCTTACGCTACAATTAGTAAGCTTAAGTCTAAAGGACTTTCTGTCTCTGAAGCGATAGATGCAATAAGCATCTTGCTCGAAGACGACAATACAGAGTCTCAGCAAGCCATCCTAGAAAGAGCTAAGCGCATCCTACAATCTGAGAAGGAGTCTCTAGATGAAGAATGCACTGAAGCTACTAAGCCTGGGAGCAGTAACGTTCCTGGCTGCCCTTTATTGGTTAGGCGGGACGGTAAGTGAGCCTTACTCAATCCAACATCCAGCTAAAGGTAAAAACCACGCAATTGTACAGTTAATATCTACAAACGGTACTAAAGCAGGTGCAGGGTGTTCTGCTTTTGTAGTTTCTGACAAACTAGCAGTAACGGCAGCACACTGCATAGAGTACGATAAGCATCATACTTCTAGTAAGAAGCACCTAGATTTACTTAAAAGAATAAGTGAATTGGAAAAACAAGGGGTTGAAGAGCTTAAAAAGCTCAGCGCTTGCTTTACTTCGGCCTGTGCACAAGAAGCACAAGCTATTATATCACTACTAGGCAAAATGGAAGAGAAGAAAAAGATACTTGAAGCGGAAGTTACTTCTGCTTATATAATCAGAAACTCCTATGGGGAAGACACTGGAATTCGGGCTATAGCAAGATATAAGAGTCCAGATACCCGAGATTATGGTCTTTTAGAAGGGAACTTTAAAGACTTTGAGAAGCTACCAGTTAAAAGAACATTTGATCTTAAACAAGGTGATCAGCTAAGAGGCTGTGGTTATGCAAAAGGTACAAAACCGCCTACTTGCACCAGCCTTGTATACTACAACAACAGAATATTCATGCATAGAGTCATAGGTTATTTTGTTAAGGGCATGAGTGGTGGCGCAGTCATAGATGCTGAAGGTTATGCCGTTGGCATAATCTCTGCAGTTGGAGACGGCTATGTAGAAATAGACTCTTTATTGGGTGTTTTTGCATATCCATATGAAAGACCGAAAGTTAAAACCCTTATTAAAAGGGTTAAAATAAAATAAGGGAAGGTTATGTCATTAAACATTTTAGGTGAAGTAGAGAGTGCTTCTGGGAAGAATGAAAAGGTTAGTATCTTAACCAAAAACAACAAAAACAAAGAGTTGGCTGAACTATTGGATGCAGCGCTTAATTTTAAGCGTAAGTTCTTTATTCGCAAGTTTGAGATGCCAGAACCAATAGGTGGAACTCCCACTGGGATTGACAATACACATAAGAATTTTATGTCTCTATTGAGTGATCTAGAAACTAGAACTATTACTGGCAACTTAGCAAAGCTCAATGTAGAGAACTTTATGCTTACTTTAGTAACTAAAGATCAACAAAAGTGGTATAAGCGAGTTTTACTCAAAGATTTAAAGTCAGGCTATACAGCTAATACGGCAGCTGAAGCGGGATTTGATATTCCAGTCTTTAAGGTTAAGTTAGCTAAAGATAAGAAAGAATGTAATAAGTTAGATTCTATGTTAGCTGCAGGCGGATTTAGGTCTCGCAAGTACGATGGCTATAGACTAATAGGTGAGATAGTGGACGGGTATTGCACGTTGTTATCTAGGAATGGTTTGGTTTATAAGAACTTCCCTATGATCAACGAGGCTCTCGAGAAGATATACCCTACCGGTAAGCATATGGTTGACGGTGAGATTATGTCAGATGACTTCCAATCTATCCAGAAGTCGGCATTTGCGGACAAACGCGGCAGTGTCGTTGGTGATATGATGTTTATGATCTTTGATTCAGTCCCGTGGGACGAGTGGGAATCAAAGAAGTTTAAAACCAAAGCCAAACAAAGATTTGAGGGCGTGGAGAGACATCATCTAAACCACCCCCATCCCCTTCTAAAGGTAGTAGAACACGAATATGGTATCTGGACTGATGAAGAGATGCTGACGTTTAGAGATCAATCTCTCGCTGCTGGATATGAAGGTGAAATGTGGGAACCCAATGTTCCATACTACTTGGGTAAGAAATCTAATAAGATGCTTAAGTATAAGCTAATGAAGACTATGGATGTTGTTATAGAGGGATTCTATGAGGGTGAAGAAGATACTGCCTTAGAAGGCTCTTTAGGTGGATTTGTAGTTAGACAAGAGATTAATGAAAAAGATAAAGAAGAGGTTGAAAGCGGAATAGCTAAGGCATGTGAGTGTGGAACTATGAGAGGGGTAACCCACGAAGATCGGCAGCATATCTGGGACAATCAAGGTGATTTCTTAGGTAGAATGTTTGAAGCAGAGTATCAAGAGCTAGGCTCTAAAGGTAAGATGCGGTTTCCAGTGTTTATTCGCTGGCGGGATGATAAGTCATGATGGTAAATGGTGTTGCTATTTTAAGCTTAACTAGTACCATAGAGAAGTTTGGACTAGTAAAGAGTTCCTTTGGGCCTGGAAGTGAAGATGAAACAGACAAGCGGGTTACTATGGGAGTACTTTTTAGAGTGCTAGTGGCTTATTGGAGAGAACATTGATAGATCACAATAATCATTTATATGACCCAGCGGAGAGTTTAACCAAGTTGTTAATGTGGTTAGATATTTTAGACAACAGTCAGCAATACGCCCTGTGGCATGAGATACGCTTCCCTAGTAGAAGCATTGGGTGCCCTTAAAGACAATATAGTTTTAACCAGTAAATGGTATATATTAAGAAACGGAAGAGCAACAAGGGTAATTTATGAAGGTGAAAAGTTTATCACAAAAGAATCTGAAGTCCTTGAAGGGTGGGTCAATCTGTACCAGAATGGAGTCCATCAAGCCACCGTACCAAAAGCCGAGATTAAAAGAGAGTTTAAGTCCTACGGAACGGGCAACAATAGCTAACCGAATGGCTTGGGCATTAGATCGAGTAGATTTAGTTCCAAAAGCTTTGCCTTTCTTTGGTGATTTAAGAAGGTATTGGCAAGCGAAAGTATGTTAACATCAACTGATCGAAGTGCACATGGTATCGCTCTTATTTTATATTATTTAGGGTTGACGACTAGGCCTCATACGCTAGCTACTATAATTATTAACAAACATAATAAGCAACTACTTCTTAGGAGGGTTTATGGCACGAAGACCTAATCGCGACATACATATCCATACAATGGCTTGGACATTAAAGAAACTCGACATAATTCCTTGGGTATATGAGTTCGGGGATAAACTATACAATAATTGGCAGAGTGTAAAACATGAAGACTAAAGAATTAGAATGTATATTAAAACTAGTTAACCTTGACTTTTATGAAGAATTAAAAGAGTATATAATAGACAACAAGCTTGCTAAAGAAAGTGACTTTAAAGAGTTATACAGAGACTTTGAAAGAGCTGGCTTTATATATACTACTCTAAAAGCAGCAGAAGAAAACGAAGACCTAATCTTATTAGATTTTGAGTGGGTATTTCTACCCAAACATTACATCAAATTAATGTGTGTTACTGAAACTGAAAAAAAGGTATTTTCACATGGAATCTAGATCAGGTTCAACTCAATTGGTAAATAGATTCAGCTCTAAAAAAGACATAACTTTACTTGATAAACTGCTTACAACAATAAACAACCTGGGTCTTCCAGAAGCTACACGTTCTGGCGTAGTTCGTTTTGGGTGGGACGCTTTGGCGTGCGGTTTCTTTCATGATTACTTCGGAAACGATATTCAAAAATAATTGAGTATAATTCAATTATGAATGATTCACACGATGTGAGTTTAAAACGTTTTAGGAGTACATGGATGTCAAAAGTAAATCAAAAAGAATCAGTAGTTAACGAAGTCAAAGCCCTTTTAGGTAATCACTTCGATGCTACTTTACCAGTTAAAGATCAGCTAACTGCTGATCAAATTACCTTAATCAAAGGTAACATCGTTAGCGGTATTATGGGGGGAAGCATTTCTTACAGCAAAGATATTGCTGATAGTAAAGGAGTTGCTAAGTACGTTGCTGGAATGGTCTCGAATCATTTCAGAAAAGCTAAGGAATTGAATGGTGGAAACACTTATTCACCCGACTCAACGGGACGAGGTTCGAGAGACCCTCAAGTATCTGAGCTTAACAAGCTGCTTAAGACTATGACTGAGAGTACTGAAGAGTACAATCAAGTTGTATCAGCGATTGCGTCACGGAAGACAGAAATTGCGGCTGAGAAATCAGTTCTTCTTAAGCAAAAGAAAAAGCAAAAGGAACTCGCTTCGTTAAATACAGAAGTACTCCCTGAAAGCTTAAGAAATCTTGCGACTAATCTAGTTAACAACGCGTAATTAGGTTACACCTCCCTTGTGGGTCCCTAAGTTGTAGTGACTTAGGGACCCTTCTTGCTCAAAAAACCCAAACAGATTCGAATTTATTAAAACCTGAGGAGGATTTATGCTAGTTTTAATAGTAGCGGCAATGTTAGTGGGTGCAAGTATAGACGCGCCCTGTGAAACTGCCTGTTTTAAAGAAAAGATAACCACCCCATTAGAAATTAGAAAAGAAGCTAACCCTAATGATAATTCTTGGAGATATTCAAAGCCATATCACTATACGCGAGATTAATATGAGTTATAACATTTTTAAAATTATAGCAATAGCTTTTATATGGTATTTGTTTATGAGTGTAGCAAAATCAGAAACAGTATGTCATACACATCCTATCTATTGTCAGATATTAAAGAATAACCCTAAAATTCCACAGCTTACAGCTATGGGGCTTTCCAATGCAATATACAAAGCATCAGTTAAGTTTGATGTTAGTGCTAACATACTAACCGCTATTATAGCTCAAGAGAGTAGTTATAATATCAAAGCTAAGAATTGCAAGACTGGTCTAGACAAAGAAGCTCTTTTAAAAGGAGAGTTGAAAGAGGTTACTATATGCTTTGACTTTGGCTTAGGTCAGATCAACTGGCGAAATGTAAAGAATAGAAAGCTAGATATACTTAAGCTTATGAATGATAAAGACTATTCAATAGAGACAGCAGCTTTGATTATGTCTGAGTTTAAGAAGCGGTTTGCCAAATGGGATGATAGTTATTGGACTAGGTACAACGCTAGGAATACTATTAAGCGAGAGCTATATAAGCGATTAGTAGAGAGATATAGATGAGTATGATAAAACCGCCTATTGTTTACTTACTGTGGTTTTTAACCAAAATAGAGCTGATAGAGGATGACATCTCTGTGATGACTGTAGCTAAATCTCGAACAGAGTATTTTAAACTATGTAATGAGTTTGACAGTAAATATAGGTTAAAACATAATGCGTAGTTGGTCAGGTCTTTTAGGCTTTTTAGCTCATCTCAAAATCATTCCACCAGATGCGAATAAAATGTGGGGGATGAACGGACCAACATGGTCAAGAGCACAACGGCGATATAATAAAGCTTATGCTCCGGAAGAAATTTCATCTACTAAGCCTAGTTCTAAGGCTCTTTCAGCAGATATGTAAGTATCAAAATCTAACATTTTTTGAAGTTGTGATTTTTTAAAGTCTGGCTTTACTTCTTTAATTCTCTCTAAATAAATTTTCATCATTTTCTTTTCCATCTCTTCGCTTTCTTCTAATGCTTTCTTTGCATTAGTAACATGGTCATCCAATGCTATTTCGCCCCTATGAATCATTATTCTAGAGTTAGGTGTAATCACTCTATGATCGCCTGCTTGAAGTATGACGCTAGCCATAGACATAGCCACTCCTATAACTTTAACCGTCACTTCATTATTACTACACTCTCTTATAGCGTCGTAGGCAGCGAAGCCTTTATTAGTGCATCCGCCCTCTGAATCTAATACGACTGTAATGCCACCAGCTGTCTTGTCTAAATATAGGATAAGCTTCTTAAATTTGTCTATAAGTGCTGGCTCTATGTCACCTTGTAAGTAGATGATTCGACCCCTAATATCTATTCCGTGCTCTATCAAATGATCAAAATCTGTTTGCTTACCGCTCATTTAGTCTCCGACACTGCTATGAGTTAGACCCCATATCGATATTATACCCAAACAGATTCGAATCATAAGTGTAATAATATGAGGTGTTTATATGGGCAAAATTGAACTGTGGCAATTAGAGTACCTAATGGGTAGACTAGGGATCATGGAGCCTCCATATGCCACCAACTATACCTATATGTCTTTTACTGAAACCAAGGCATATCTTAGGAGAATGTGTGTCAGCTGGCAAGGTTAACAGCTTATGGAAACTAGAGTCTTTATTGTGGAGCCTTGGAGTATGTGGAGACGATGAGTGGATACCTGTCCAAAAGGGTGTAGCCTTTAATAAAAAGTGGGGACGGTAATGGCGATTAACGGTAGAGATGTAAGTATACTATGGAGCTTTGAGTCTTTAATAATCAAATTGGAAATTATCAGAGACTTTGAAATTATCACGCGGAAAGAATGGATAGAGGTGCCCACCGGTATTTCTTACGTAAACAAGTGGGGACAGCAATAATAGCATATCAAGCAACTATGTTACGCTTTGAGACTACTCTATGTAGGCTCAAGATACTATCTAAATTTTGGGACTATAAATCCTTAATGGCTTATGCAAACAGACTCGAAAGGAATTCATGAAAGAGAAAACGATAGAAGAATTAACTGAAGAATTTCTCGCTAAAGGTGGCGAAGTAGAGATATTACCTACTGAAGAACCTATAATTAAAAAGCCAGTTATCGGGTCGCTTAACAAGAAGATACCTGTATTAAAGACTTTGCCAGAGGCTGAGTTGATGTATGGTAAGAAACAAGTTAAGAAGAAAAAGAAGAAAATACCAGATTATTCTAGTATAAATATGGATTTAATTCCAGACCATTTAAAAGAGTTATTGAAGATTAATGACAATAAGGCGGATGATCCGTCATCAACAAAGGAGAAAAGTTGAACCCTATTAGAATTTTAGACGTGCTAACACTTGCTACAAAAGCTAGAATGAATGGAGACATTTATAACCCTCTATTCACTGGTGATGCAGGCTTAGGAAAATCGGCGATTTGCCAGATGTTCTGCAAGATTATGCGGACAACAGGCTTTCCAGAACATGGGATCGATGCAAACCCAGATTATGGTTTTATTGATCTTAGGATTGCTTACATGGAAGCGCCAGACATGATTGGTTTCCCTGAATCAGAGACCGACAAGAACAACCTACGGAGAACAGTGCACAACCTGCCTGAATTCTGGCCGACCGACCCAAATTGGCAAGGTCTTATTCTTATTGAAGAGCCAAACCGTGGTACAACTGGTGTTATGAACTGCCTCATGCAGCTTCTAACAGACAGAGTTGTTCACAAGATGACTCTCCCTGAAGGTGCACTTCTTGCATCTTGTATCAATCCTGATACAGCAGAATATGATGTTAATGCAATGGATGCTGCACTTCGAAACAGATTCGAAGAGTATGAAATTGAGTATGATGCTATTGCATTTATTGATTACATGGAAGACCAAGGATGGAATGCTAATGTTCAGCATTTTATTCGCTCAGGTGTTTGGCTTTATAAAGACACTAAGGCGATTGCCGACGATGGTAAGTATATCTCACCTCGTACTTGGTCTAAAGTTGAAGCAGCTGAAAAAGCGGGTGTTGGTGAAAACCGACTTCTTCACAGAGAAACAATGTGTTCAATTCTAGGTAGAGATATCGGAAATGAGTATCATAAGTTTTGCTATGATGAAGCTCCAGTTGTTGCTGTTGACTTTATCAAAGAAAGATCAAAGGCATTCAAGCGCCTTGAGAAGCAATCTGACCCTAGTACTTACAAAGGTGACATGATTCTCGTAACTATTGATTCTATCGTTCAAAATTACTCCTGTAAAAAGGGTGATGATAAAGTTAATGGTAAGGTTGGAGAAGATACTATGGCTGCAGTAGCCAAGATCATCCCATCTGATCAAGCAATTAACCTGATCAAGGCCTGCGGATTTAAGCAGTCTGGTGGATCACTTACAAGTTTCTTTAAGACTTTTGTTAAAAGACACCCTAGTTTAATTGGTGTTATTAAAGGAAATATCAAGATTGATAGAAGCGTTAACAAGAAGAAGAAATAACGTTTTACTCCGGCGAATGTCGGAAACAATGCAGCCGCACGGTTTATCCCCTTTGTCCGTGCGGCTTTTTACATGGAGGTAATATATGGTCAGGAAGGCTGCAAAAAAGAAAAAGGCGGGCGACATGAGAGTCGTCAAAACATACAATTTTTGTAAATCTCTAGTATATGCAATACAAGCAATAACTGGGAAATCAACCCACGACATATTAGGTGTGTTAGTTGAAAAAGGTGACGCTTTAGTTAAAGCAAACGAGGTTGCGGTAGATGAGCGCATAAAAAGTCGTAGCTGGTGGAATCCAGCTAAAACCTATAAAGACTACATGTACTATCCAGGCACTGAGCTTTATTTGGGAGTATACATGAATATCTCAACTGAGGGTGAATATGCTAATGGTGAAAAGGAATATTACAACAGCGTTAGATACTCCTTTAAACTACCATCTTCAGTGGTAAAAATGACTGAAGAAGAATATAACAATATAGTAATAGACGGTATGTTAGCTGACGCGTCATTTAACTTTGACCCACCGAAGCTTAAACCTACTGTAACACCCGCTGAGAAGCGAGCTAAAAAAGAAGCTCAAGAACTTAAGAGAAAAGAGAAAGCGGCAGCTAAATTAACTAAGAAAAAATCAAAAATACCTTAACAGATTCGAATATTATTTGTATAAAAAGGAGGAATGAGTGAGTAAAACTAAAGAAGAACTTGAAATTGAAGAAGCAGAAAAAAAGAAATTAGCACGAATTAGAAAACGAGCAAAAGAAGCGGGTATCCGCTCTCATGCTGAAGCCTTAGAGGCAGCAAAGAAAGAAAGTGTTGGTGCTGATGAGCAAACACAGGGATTACAAACTGCTATTTTTAGCACAACCAAGTCTAACCCTTTCATGGGGTCAGTGCTGCAATGTATGAATATCACATATACTCATATCTTGCCAACTGCTGGAGTTAGTTTTAACTCTGAACTTAAGCGGTGGGACCTATATATCAACCCACATTTCTTTTGTCGTGTATTAGATGATAAGCAACGTAAGGCAGTATTGCTGCACGAGCTTTATCATATCACTCACAAACATCCGCTTAGAGTTCCCTTTATGGACCTATCCTCACACAAGCGCAATTTAATGAATATCGCTATGGATATGTCGATCAATCAGTATATTCCAAATTTGCCAGACGGGTGTGCTCAATGTCCGCCTAGAAAACCGGGCG
>Ga0233410_10000594_pt1 | contig 11069 bp, 9 predicted proteins | sample Na_anoxic_1_MG_FD_179869 | JGI IMG/M metagenome (GOLD analysis project Ga0233410, IMG submission 179869) | Seawater microbial communities from Saanich Inlet, British Columbia, Canada - Na_anoxic_1_MG | ecosystem: Environmental > Aquatic > Marine > Inlet | place: Canada: British Columbia...
AAGATGGTCCTTAAGCATTCCAATTTTGAGCGACCCTTGAGGAATGCAAGCTTTACTTCACATTATTTCACTTATTATCAGTGAGTTAAGTGGTGATTTTTTGTCGTGTAACGTGAGATTATTTAGAGCCCCCATTCTTTAGCGTGAAGAATGGGGGCTTTTGATATTCCGAGTGGTGTAGTTCTTACTATTTGGCCGGATTTGTGTACTTTTGTTGGTGAGTGGAATCCTCACGGGGCTGTTTTTTCTAAACTAATTTAGCTTGGAAAGTATTTTGTGAGCTTGGTTACAAGCTTGTGATCAGGTTTTCAATGGAGACTGAAGCGGACCTTTGAGAAAAAGTGAAATTTTGAGCCGAATTTAGCTTGCGTATTTTGTGGTTGTGTGGATATTTCCGCTGTCGCCGCAAGGTGGCACGCAGCAAGTGAAAGCAGGAATAGCTCAGCGGTAGAGCATCTCGTTTACACCGAGGCGGTCGGGGGTTCAAATCCCTCTTCCTGTACCACTTGTTTACAATCCAGCCATTCTTCATGAAGGCTGGTTTTTTTTTAGTTAAATTTCACACGATCATTCCAATGTCACAGACTATCAAACTCGGCGTACTTGGCTCAGGTTCAGGTTCTAACATGCAGGCGATTCTGGATGCGATAGAGGCGGGAACCCTGGATGCTGAGATTGTGTTAGTGCTGAGTGATAACCCTGATGGCTATATCCTAGAGAGAGCGCGTAAGGCGGGTATCCCTGCGGAGGTGATCGACTGTGGAGGATTTAAGACAAAGTTCCCGGATGAGAGCCAGAGCGCTGTTGCGGCACAGTTAAAGGCGGCTGGAGTGGAGCTTGTTTGTCTCGCTGGATTTATGCGTTTAGTGAAGCAGCCGATGTTAGATATCTTTCCGGAGCGCATTTTAAATATCCACCCTTCTTTGCTGCCGGCTTACCCAGGTCTGATGGCGTGGAAGCAGGCTGTTGAAGATGGAGCCAGTGAAAGTGGCTGCACAGTTCATTATGTTGACGCCGGCATGGATACTGGGCCAATTATCAAGCAGGCTAAGGTGCCTGTGGTGGCTGGAGACTCAGCCGAGACTCTCCATGCGCGTATTCAGCTGGAAGAGCATTCGCTCTACCCTGAGGTAGTTGCGGCGATAGCAGCCCAGCAGTAAGCGGGTTGTGCGTGTTTCCCAGATACTAGACTCATCATCTGATAAAAGAAAGGAAGGTGAGCTTACCGATTGTTGTGTGTGTCAAAAGTTGGAATGTCACAATGTCCAGTCACAATGTCTGGTGACTTTCAGTCATTAGCGGCCTTGGGCTTCATCGGACCAGCCTAATGACGGGGCGGATTACCGCCCTTTATTGAAGCGTGACATTTCGCGCTGAGCTTCGCGCGTTTCGACTTGGTCTTTGAGGGCGTGACGTTTGTCGGTGTGGGTTTTTCCCTTGGCGACTCCGATCTCGACTTTGACCTTGCGGTTGTGCCAGTACATCCGGAGGCAAACGAGGGTGCAGCCTTTTTGTGAGGTCTGTAGGTCGAGCTTAAGAATCTCGGCCTTGTGGACTAAAAGGCGGCGTGGGCGGCGTGACTGGTGTTGAAACCATGTTCCTGCGGTTTCCCAGGGTTGGATGTCACAGCCGTAAAGAAAAAGCTGACCCTTTTCGACGCGAGCGAAGGAGTCAGCAATATTGACTTTTCCAGCACGGATGGATTTCACCTCCGTGCCTTTAAGTTCCATACCAGCTTCGTAGGTCTCAAGAATGTGATATTCGTGACGGGCTTTTCTGTTTTTAGAAATCTCGTCACTCATAGGATTATCAAGTAGCTGGTTGGTGAAGGAGCAAGGCTACTCGGCTAGATCTTCAAATGTACCAGGAATGACTTTGAGCTTACCTTCGATAATTTCGGTAAGTGCAATGTCAGCTGCTCCCATGCTTGGGAGTGTCTCAACGAGTGGGGATCGGCCAGTGTTAAGTTGGCGTACGCGTTGAGAGACTACGTTGATGAGTACTTGTGGATCGTTGACGATCTCTGATGCTTGTTCGACAAGGTCGCTTTTCATAGATGTTCCTGGAAATCGATTCACTGGCGTAGGTTGTTCAAGCGGGATGATGCTTGAATCGTCCATGTTCCAGTGTCGTGGTTTGATTTTTTAAGGTGGCAGTTAGTTGCCGCGCTTTACAAGGGAAGGTTGAACCTCTTTTTCGTAAAAGAATCAAGCCCAATCTGCAACTAGTGTCGCATGATTGGGCTTGAGTAGTAAAGTTAGGCACAGAACCGGAAAATTCCCCCCGAAATACCGATTCTGGCCAGACGATCAACTTGCGTTGTGTCGTGCAAAGAATGTGCTCTGGATTCTGATTTGTCGCAAGCTTTTTCTGCATGTATTCAGAAAAAAGATATTACAGACGTTTGAAATAGCAGGAGTGATTTCAGGCATCGCGTAGAGCGTTGGCAAAGTTTGTAGGCTGAGCCAGTGGGAATGCTTTGAGGAACGCGCTGCTATCGAGTCCGTGTGCGAATGGGTACGAGTAGTCGGTGTGGTCGACTAACTGATTGCTATGGAGTGTGTTGATGGTGGAGCAGATTTCGGCGACACTGAGGGATTCAGCGGGCAAGTTGTAGCAGGCGAAATGCTCGGGGCTTTCTAATAGCGCGAGTGCGTGCTGCTGACCCACGTCGCGGCTATAGTGGAATCCAGTTCTTCCGCCAAAGGGGATGGTGAATTTTTTTCCATTTTGGGCAGCTTTGATAGCTTGGGAGATGCCTGCGGTGGACCCATCAGAGCCTCGAGTCGGGCCGTAGATGATTTGTGGGCGTAGAATGGTGGCTGGGAGTTGGTAGCTCAGGGCATAGCATTCGATGAGTAGTTCCGCTGCTAGCTTGGTGGCTGTGTATGGATTGAGCGGAGTAGTGGCGGCTAGTTCACTGACAATGCTGCCGTCGTCAGGAACTTTGTACACTGCGGCTGTACTGGTGAAAACGAAGCGCTGAATTTTCCCATAGAGGCGGATTGCTTCGAGCACATTGCTGGTGCCTGTGACATTGACCTCCACCGCGCGGGTTGGGGATTTTTTGCAATCGGTCGTGCGCAGGCCTGCGGCATGGAGCACGTGCGTGACGGCGTGGTCGGTGAGAGTTGTTAAAATCGATGGGAGATCGAGGATGTCAGCCTGGACGTACTTTACTCCTTGGATGGGATTGACCGCAGTGGTGCCGCGCGCGAGGCAAATGATATTATCCACACCGCGCGAAAGGAGCGCATGTGTGGTCTCTATTCCGACGCAGCCTGAACCGCCAATGATGAGCACTGTTGCCATGGCATCATCCATAGCGAATGTGAGAATTTCTAGCAAGTGGTGATATGCGAACTATTTTTTCTTGAGTTCAAAAGACTGAAAGAAGCGCTCAAAGGCGTCCGGGAAGTATTGCTTGAGGGCTGCGTCATATTCCTCGTGGCTGGTGAGTTCTATGTCTCCTTCTGGGCCGATGAAGCGGGTGAGGGTGAGCTTTGTCCCAGGTCGTCCATCAAAGTAGTGTGGCCAGGTGAAAAATGCTTTGTATCCATCTCTGGTGAGCAGCATCGCCTCTTTGGTGATCCCTCCTTGGGCAGTGGTGGCGATGCTTGTGCGCGCTGGTGGTGAGCTGAGTAGCGAGACTCCTGCAGTGTCGAGTGGGGTGGAGTCATCGCGCAGGTAATGCAACAGGCTAGGCATTAGGTCTAGGTGGCTCGCTTCTACTACTGCTGGGCCGCGGCCAATCGATTTTGGCCACTTGATGAGCATCGGGACTTTGACTTGTTCGTCTTCGAGCGATGAAACGTGGAGCCAGCCGCCGTGGTCTTGAAATTCCTCACCATGGTCGCCAGTGAAGATGATGATCGAGTCGTCATATTTACCGACACTTTTGAGGTGGTCGCAGAAGTTTTTGGCGAGTGAATCTGCCCATGCGAGTGAGTTGAAGTATTGATTTTTGATCAACTCAGTTTCTTCGGCCGATGGCGAGGAAGGGAAAAACGCATGCGGGTAGTAATCCTTAAATGGCGGGTCAAAGTCCTCATGCCAAGAGTACTTGTAGTGAGGCGAGTCAATCGTAGCGATGGTGAAGTGGCCGCCAGTGTCGCGAGTGCTGATGAGGTTCTGTAGATCGTTGAAAACCATGACTTCGCGCTCAGGGTAACTGAGGTCGAAGCTGGGGTCTCCCTCGATGTTTTCACGTATCGTGCTGAAGGGGGAGCCGTTGAGCCCATGGAAGTGGCGTCGCATGTCGCGGAAGTCGAGGTTCTTGGCGGTATGAACCTGCAGGTCGTAGCCCGATTTCTGGAGGATGCGGAAGATGGGGAGGCCGGGCCAGTCTTGCTCTCTTGCTAGGTCTCGACTGCGTTCGCGTGCTGTCGAGGTTTGGCTTGTGAATGAGCTGAACCACGAGAGGTGGGTGCCATTGGAGGCCGCCCAGGTGTGGCCGATTGGCTGAGCTTCCTTTTCTGCAAATTCGTAGAGAAATGGAGTCACGTCAGAGCGCAAGGCATCGTGGCGGAATGACTCGATAAAGATCAAGTAGATGTCTGGACGTTGTTTTAGTTCGAACTCTTGCTGTTGGCCTTGCCAATGGTGATCGCGAAAGACGACTTGAAAATGTGCGAGCCCGTCGGGTGGACGTACTGGCGATAGTTGGATGCCAAATTCCTTATATTCTTGCATCCAGCTCCGGCGAGGTTTCCAGGATTTGCCGATTGCTTGTTCAACGGATGCTCCGGTGAATCCTAGAACGATGGCGACAAGCATCCAGATGGGGGCTGTGTGGAGTTTCCACTTCCTCGCGAGGCGAGATGTGCCATAGGTCAGAATACAGAAGACGAGTACAACGGCGAGTCCGATGCCAGCAAAGGCGGGAGCTGTGAGGTGGATGCCAGCAGCTTGGAGTTCGGTTCCAAAATTCATGAGGCCCTTGGTGCCGAGTTTGTTGAGGAATCCGAGAAATGTCTGGTTCCAATAGCCGTGGAGGAAACGGTCGAGAACGATAGCTATAGGAGCCATCGAGGCAATGACCCAAACCCAAGGGCGAATCCAACGTGGTCCAGTATCAATCGAGAGCCGAGTGGCAAAATAGAGCACACCAATGAGGCTCAGTTGGGTGAACATTCGGTTGATGAAAATACTGATTTTGTGCCAAAATTCCAGTTCCAACATTCCGGAAATTAGCTCGTAGTTGTGCCAAAGTAGCAGGGTGTACAAAGCGAAGAAAAATGGACCATTCCACGGGTGTTTACGCATCAGCCATGTGCCAAGAATCTTTAACTCAGCACGAGTCGGAGTGGGGTGGTGGGAGAATTTTATAGAGCAGGTGATAACCGTCAACGCTAAGACGAAACCAGCCGCTAGGTAAGCATAACCGGTAAGTAGGTCTAGGACTCCAAGGGTGAGTATAAGTCCAAGCCCGCAGAGGGTGGTAATCATCCATGTCTTCGCTTTGTGTTCTTTAAAATCCCCTATGTTGAGCCAACGTGACAGCCCCCCCCAGAGAGCTGCACCACTGGCAGCCAGTCCAAGAAAGATCAAAATATGGCTACCTAGATAGCTCTCGCCCAAGTAGGGGGATATCTTATCGCTCCCAAATTCATGCTGACGCAAAAAGGGAATCAATCCATAACATAGGCCGCAGAGCCAGAGGAGAGTGTGGAGTATTTTGTAGGGCATGAAATTGACTGCAAACTACTTGAGTGCATCTCTAGATGCTCCAGTATTGAGTATTTTCAAGACAATTTCTTAGCTATTAGACGGGGATCTCGAGTGTAGTAAGTGAGGGACGGCAGCGATGAGTAGCCTAGAATTAGGCCGTATTAGACCTCGCGCTTGAGCGCGGCAGTGAGCTTTCCGCCAATCGCTGATTGGAGGATGTGATCCCAGTCTTCTTCGTCGTCGACATCTCTGAGTTCGGGTAAACGGACGAGAGTGAGTCCCATCTTGGTGGCCGCCAGTTCGGTCTCTGACCGGGTGTCTTCCGAACTCCAGTTGATGTTTTGAAAGAGCTGAGGGGACTTCTGCGCGGTAGCCAGGAGGTAGTAGCCACCATCCTCGCTGGGGCCAACCACGCAACTGTCTTGCTTCACATGAGAAAAGCCCGTATTGATCCATCGCGCCCCACAGTGAATGCAGTCTGAGCCAATGACGGCGACTTTCGTGTAGCCTTCATCAAAGGCCTGCGAGGTAGCTCTCTCCAACCGGTTGCCGAGGTGGCCGTCTCCCTGGGCTCTGAAATCGATAGTGAATGCGGGCGCGTTTTTTTCCGGAGTGAACAAGAAGTTTTCAGCTTGTTTGGCCGTGTCGCCTCTTAGTTGGGGGAGGATCCAGAAGCTGATTGCGTCACCGGCGTCATCGGGTGCGTAACAAAACCTCACGTGGGTGTCCTTGAGTCCTTCGAGTTGCTGCAAGAGCACCGCCACCAAAGCTCGATAGCGTCTTGCCGCTTCCTCGTGGCCCACGGATTCAGCCAAGCGTGTTTTCACCATTCCCGGTGTGGGTTCTTTAAGGAAGACTAGCAGGGCGTTCATCGCTTCAGTGCAATTCTAGGGGCGATTGAATCTAGCTGAGAATGCCATGCACCACTTTGGCTGGGAGTACTCCAGTAGGCTTATGGTTGAGGCCTTGGAAGCTAAATGTGAATCGGTTGTGGTCCATCCCGAGGCATTTTAAAATGGTGGCATTCAAGTCGCGGATGTGGACTGGATTTTCAACGATGTTGTAGGAAAAGTCGTCAGTGAGTCCATAGCTGGTACCCGCTTTGATTCCGCCACCGGCAGCCCACATGCTGAAGCATCGGCCGTGGTGGTCTCTTCCTGTACCAAGCTTCCCTTGGCTGTAGACTGTGCGGCCAAATTCTCCACCCCAGACAACGAGGGTGTCATCCAGCAAGCCGCGCTGTTCTAGGTCGGTGATGAGTGCGGCGGATGCTTGATCTGTGTCGCTGCATTGATTTGCTAAATGACTTTTTAGATTATTGTGCTGGTCCCAGCCGCGATGAAAAAGCTGGGTGAAGCGGACACCGCGCTCGGCCATTCTGCGGGCCATCAAGCAATTATAGGCGTAGGTGCCAGGTTGGCGGGCATCTTCACCATAGAGTTCAAAAATGGAGTCTGGTTCATCTGAGAGGTCAGCAAGTTCTGGTGCGGATGTCTGCATGCGGAAGGCCATTTCATATTGGCTGATCCGAGTGAGGATTTCTGGATCAGCCATTTGCTCGTGGCGGATCTGGTTGAGCTGAGCCAGGTCATCGAGCATGTTGCGTCTGTCACTGCGCGAGACTCCTGCTGGGTCATTAAGGAAAAGGACTGGGTCTTTGCCGCTGCGGAATTGCACACCTTGGTGGCTGGAGGGTAAGAATCCGCTGCCCCATAGACGTGAAAAGATCGGCTGGCCCGGGTCTTTTCCTGTGCCTTGAGATAAAAGGACCACATAGGATGGCAGGTTTTCGTTCATGCTGCCAAGGCCGTAGGATATCCATGACCCCATACTGGGGAGTCCTGGGAACTGCGAGCCGGTATTGATAAATGTGATGCCCGGGTCGTGGTTGATTGCTTCTGTATGCATCGACCGGATGACGGCGATTTTATCGGCAATTTTCGAAGTGTGCGGTAGCAGGTCACTTATCCACTGGGCGCTTTCTCCATGTTGGCTGAATTTTGCAATGCTTTTGCAGAGTGGGAGGCTTTTTTGTCCAGAGGTCATTCCGGTAAGCCGTTGGCCTTGGCGGACCGAGTCGGGAAGTTCTTTGCCGTGTTGATCAACGAGCTTGGGTTTGTGGTCAAAGAGGTCGATATGGGATGGCCCGCCAGACTGGAATAGATAAATGACCCGCTTTGCCTTGGGGGCAAAGTTCGGGGTGCCAATTGTCGGGGCGCTGGCAGCTGAAGTCAGCGAGTCAGAGGCCAATAGGCTTTTGGCAGCCATGGCGCCGATTCCTAGCCCAGTGAGTCCAAGGAAGCTACGGCGTGAGACGGAATTGAGGTGGTCTTCAAGTGGGTTCATGGGCGAGTGATCGATTCGTCTAAGTTGAGTAAAGTGGATCCGAGGATTGCATAAGCTGCTAATTCGGGAGTTTGCTTTGTGGCTTTCACTGTACTTTGAATAAGTTGCTGGGCTGCACGCAGGTCGCTTGTGTAGCGTTGGATATTTTCGAGGACGGATTTTTCTAGAAGTTTGGCTTCTTGGGTTGATGGATTCCTGCCAGTGGTGAGGCGGAATCCGTAGTTGATTCTGCTGCTATGGCTGCTGCCTCCTTGGTGGAGTATGCGGTGACCTAGAGCTAAGCCTGCTTTTACGAACTGAGGTTCATTCATCAGGACCAGCGCTTGCAGAGGAGTATTGGTGCTTCCTCTAACGACCGAACATGTTTCACGGCTAGGAGCATCGAACAGCACCATGGATGGCGGTGGGGATGTTCGCTTCCAAAAGGTGTAGATGCTGCGGCGGTAGGCTGTGTCCTCTTGGCCATGGAGGAAAATTTGTGAGGTGAAAGGACTGGTGTAGCCATAGTGGCTCACCTCGCTCCACAGCTCGGGTTGTGGTGGGTGGACGCTGGGACCACCTACAGATCGGTTGAGTAGCCCGCTGTGAGCCAGAGCTTGATCGCGGATGATTTCGGCGGGGATGCGTGGTCTTGGTGAACGCGCAAAGAAGAGGTTGCGTGGGTCTTTTTCTTGGTGTTCGGCTGAGGATACAGCCGACTGGCGGTAGGTCTCAGAGTTGAGAATTGTTTTAAGAACGTGGCGGATATCCCAGTCGTTCTCGACAAAGTCGACAGCCAGCCAATCGAGTAACTCCGGATGGCTCGGCCATGAGCCTTGGTTTCCAAAGTCACCAGCAGTTTCTACGATGCCGCGGCCAAAGAGCATTTGCCATGTGCGGTTAACCGCGACACGTGCAGTAAGCGGGTTTTTAGGGTCGGTGATCCAGCGTGCAAGGTCCAGTCTAGTGTACGATTCTGAGCCGCCGATAGCGGGCAAGACGGCAGGAACCCCCGTTGAAACTTCTTCGCCAAGTTGGTCATAGGCTCCTCGAATGAGGATGTGGGTTTTTCGTAACTTCGGCTTGTGGTCCATCACCATGACGGTGGTCTGGCCACGCTTGATATCTCTATTGATAACCTTGATTTCAACTCCCAGAGTTTTTAGAAAAACCTTCATTTCGGCAGCTAGGGGGGTGGCTGAACCTGTAAATGCATCATTGATGGTTTTCCAGTCTGCGGCGCTTCGTGTCTCTTGCTTGGCGGTTAGGTATTTAGCTAATGGTCCAGTGGCCGTTTTCTTTTGTTCAACTTCCCAGAGCTCACGAGCTTTGACGAGGTGTGCTGGAGGATAGCGTTTGAAGAGCTCGAGCTCGGCGACGCGAGATTTTAACCCATCGATTCCGCCATTTGCCAGCGGCGAGGTATAGGCCATCAATGGTGGAGTGTTGGCGTTGGTGGCTGCCTTTCCGGGTTCAGATGAGGCGTTAAAGAAGGCGTAGAAACTAAAGTATTCTTTTTGAGAAATTGGGTCGTATTTATGGTCGTGGCACTGGGCGCACTTCATGGTAAGTCCCAGGATAGCTGTGGCGACGGCATCCACTTTATCTAGGTTCTGGTTGACCCGGTATTCTTCGGCGATAGTGCCGCCCTCATGGGTGCTCATGTTGTTGCGAAGGAATCCGGTCGCTGCAATCTGGTCCGGGGTCGCATTGGGAATCAGATCGCCAGCAATTTGTTCGGTCAGAAATTGGTCGTAGGGTTGGTTCTTCTGGAACGAATGGATTACCCAATCCCGCCACGCCCACATGTCGCGGTGGTCATCGATCGAGAACCCGTGGGTGTCGGCATAACGCGCGGCATCTAACCATGGCATCGCGAGACGTTCAGCGAAGTGTGGCGAGTCCATTAGCTGCTGGATCAAATTTTGCCAACGATCGGGTGCGGTGTCAGAGAGATAGCGGTTGATGTCTTCTACAGATGGCGGAAGCCCGGTGAGATCGAGATAGAGACGGCGCACCAAGATTTCTGCAGGTGCTTGTTTGCTAGGAGTGAGGCCCTCGGACTGCAGGCGAGCTCTGATAAAGCTGTCGACAGGGTTTTGTGTGGAAGGAGATTGCGGCAGAGTTGCCTTGATGGGCGGGACAAACGACCAGTGCTGCTCGTATTTGGCTCCTGCAGTAATCCATTTTTTAAGGGTTTGAATCTGCTCCTTTTTCAGGTTGACGAGGTGAGCGTCAGCTGGGGGCATGATGAGATCTGGATCGGTGGTGATGAGTCGCTTGATTAGCTCACTAGCATCGGCGTCGCCTGGGACGATGGCTGGTGGTGAGTCCTTGCGGGAGGCAATGGCTTCTTCGCGGATATCTAGCCGGAGGTCACCCCCGCGGTGTTCTGGGTCTTGACCGTGACAGAAAAAGCAATTTTCAGAGAGGATCGGCCTGATGTCTCGGTTGAACTTAACTTCCTCGGCAAAGCTATGAGAGCAGGTCGCCCAAAAATTTATCACCATAGCTAGTGTGATTGGGCTAAGGAACGTCTTCATGATGCAGTGCATTACGTGATAAATGGATGGCATCTTTCAGTGTGTGTCAAATACTTAGTCTTGTTTTGTTCCTTGCAAATGAGGAAAGGGAAACTCCACCTTCTTCCCCAGTAATTGGTAATAATAACTAAGGCATTTGTGTGCAATTCTAGCACGTATCAAGGCCTAGTGAATTTCATCCTATCAAAAGGGCGAGGCAATGTGCTGTTGGGGCTAGAGGCTGCGCGGGCCTATTCCCCGAACTCATGCTGACATAAAAAGGGGGTAATCTATAATAGGGTCATCAGAGTTGGAGTGTAGAATGGGTATTCATGTTAACGTGCTTATTCACAGTTCGTTGTATTTTATCTTTCGGTGTCCTGTGTGGGTCGTCTTTAAAAGGCAAACGTAAAAGAACGGGCGCATTTAAAAGAAGTGTCAGAATGAACTGGCGATCTAAGATCTCTCCAGAGTTGAACTGACTACTAGTTAAGTTAAGTTGATATATTTATATATCATGGTGATGGGATTATGTTGACTGATTGTTTATAT
>Ga0233410_10000598_pt1 | contig 10993 bp, 19 predicted proteins | sample Na_anoxic_1_MG_FD_179869 | JGI IMG/M metagenome (GOLD analysis project Ga0233410, IMG submission 179869) | Seawater microbial communities from Saanich Inlet, British Columbia, Canada - Na_anoxic_1_MG | ecosystem: Environmental > Aquatic > Marine > Inlet | place: Canada: British Columbia...
AACAATTCTTAAGAAACTTTTATAACCACCTGCAAGAAGAATCTCGCATCGAGTATGGCACAGATCCATACTCTGGTCAATGGGGTGCTGCCGGCGAAGGGCTTAACGTCCTTACGATGAACCCATTAAAGGACTACCAAGCCGCACAAGATTATGCAGAAGAGCATTGTGACAAGTGGGGCCCTGCCTTAGCCATCCCGTACTTAGGTACTAGAAAGACTTACGACGCTGCCTCTAAAAAGATCTTTGACCGCATCAGTACTGCCTCCAAGGAAGTAGAAGCTCGTTGCGTTAAGATCCACAAGGAGGTGCAGTCTACAAAAAGTAAGACAAAGGGCTGTACTAAGTGTGGCTCCTCGGTTGCCAGAAAGTACATAGACCAGTACTGTAACTGCCCTGTTTGTGGGAAGAAGCATTCGCTCATGTCCGCATCACAGGATAAGTATTTAAACAATGCAATAACAAAGTTGAAAGACCTTAAGAAATTAAAGCGCAGCAAAGTACCAGGTGCTGGAACCTGTTACGTAATTGCCGCCGTAGCCCCGGAGTAAACATGGAAAAAATAGATACAGACCTGATTAACGACACGCTAGAAGCACGCGAACTTAGCGCGATGCTTATGGACGGTCTTGACGAAGGTATCCTGGGTTTCCTACCCAACAAGGACGAAGTAAACGCCCACATAGTATACTCAAGAGAAAAATGTATACAGGTCTTTGTAGACAGAGATGGTATGTCTCACGAAGAAGCTGTTGAGTTCTTTGAGTACAACACCGTGAGGGCTTTAGAGTATATGCCCGAAGATGTTGCTGGTAAACCAATAATAATTGAGGAGTTTTAAATGGCTACTCTTATTCGAGCAGGGTATAAGCCTCAGGAACTTAAGCTCACAAATGGGGAGGACGAAATTAGAGAGCTCCTTGACTGCCCCTTTGTAGACCAGATCCCGTTAGGTGATGACCCTAAGAAGCCTATCAGCCGAACAGTTTGGCTTAATGAGGATCGTGAGATCTTTGATATGCCTCTTAACGAAGAAGCTACGGCTTTGGTGAAGGAAATAACTACACCAAGCAAAGAAGCACTCACCCATAGACTGTGGGCGGTGGACGAAGATGGTAAAGAGATAGAGTTACCCGCGAAGACTGAAACCCCGACAGAGTTTCCTCCAATACGTGGTGACGTAATAATTACTACATTCGAGGACGACGGCCTTTAAAAATACGAAAGTATTGATTAAGTTATACGATGTGCAAAACTAATAACTTAATAAAATAGGCCTTAATTAATGTCGTGCTTTTATTGTGATGAAAAAGGGTGGTGTACTGCCAATTGCGGAGCAGCTGTACACGTCCACCAATGTAAATCTTCCGAGTGTAAGAAGAACTTCTTGAGCCAAAAGCCAAGGAGTTCTTGTGTTTTCTGCGGTAATGAGGCAGAAAGTGAGCAGGTATCTGCTATGGATGTTGAAATGTACTTGACAACTAAAAAAGATACGGCACACTAAATGTAGGCTCAGCACGACAATAAGCCTTTCATTTGCCGTAGACTACCGCACATAGTCTACGGCTTTTTTATTAGTAGCAAGGACACATGAAAAGCATACGAGTTCGACTTAAGAAGGTTCTGTATATTAAGGAACGATTAGCTGAAGACTTAGGCCATGAGCTTAGCGTTTACCAGATAGCATACCTGTCTAAAGTTTGTGACAAGCTCCTAGAGCTATCAAAGAAGGAGCCTGTCACTCACGCAGACATAGATATCACTATGGCAATACTCTTTGAGCGCCATGAACACTATAAGGAGTTGAATCGTGATAGAGAAGGATGATATCATCACCATAGAAGGTTACCATGAGAAATTAAGGTTCAAGGTAACGTCTGTTGATGGTGAAGAAGTACTCGCAGTAGATTGCGACTACCTCCAACCTATAACGTGCAGCACAAACCAAGTAACAGTACTGGAGAAACATGGGACTACTTCAACTAATACTGATCCTAGTGTCGATTGAATCCAACGGTAATAACAATGCTATAGGAGACAGAGGCAGGGCAATAGGCTGTCTACAGATCCATAAGATCTTCGTAGATGACGTTAACAGAATATTAAAAAGAAAGGCCTTTACGTATGCCGATAGAAAGGATCGGAATAAAAGTATACGTATGGCTATAATCTATCTGCGCCATTATGGCACAGTGTATAAGAAACGAACAGGAAGAGACGCCTCAATAGAAGTCCTTGTTCGTATGTTTAATGGCGGACCGAGAGGATATAAGAAGCCACAAACAAATAAATATTATAAAAGGTTTAATAATGAAAGACTATTACGAGATTCTAGGCGTCGAGAGAGACGCAAACCAGGCAGACATAAAGAAACAGTATCGTAGACTATCCAAAGAGCATCACCCGGATAAGGGTGGTGACGGTGAAGTCTTCGCAGAGATCAATGAAGCCTACACAGTCCTCTCCGATCCCACCACCCGAGCCGCATACGACCGCGGCGAGTATGTCCCAAATGTAAAAGATCCAATAGACAGAGCACGCACTCGTTTGGCGTCTTTGTTTGATGGAGCTATTGCACGTGTAGATCTAGAAGGTTCTAAGCATAGAGATATCCTTCAGGATCTTCGAGATGCACTAAAGCAGACTATCCAGGTAGTTAAAACAGATATCCGCCATAGTAACAGGAACGTTAAGAAGCTTGGCGAGATATCCAAAAGGGTCAAGGGTAAAGATACTTTACTCAATGACGTGGTTGAGAACAATAAGCAGCGACTCTCTCAGCACCTAGCAGCTCAGAAGGCCGAGCTGGAAGAACTTAAATTAATAATAAAAGTATGTGATGACTACGAGTATAGCACGGCGTCCCAGTCGTCAGGTAGCGTTATGGGATTCTTGGCAGCTCCTAGCGGCGACCTACTCGATATGCTTTCACAAAAGGATTAGCTATGAATGAAGACGAGGATCATGAAGAGTATAAAGAGTTTGAGATGTTCTTTGACAGTAAGTACAAAGCACTATTCGAAGAACTCGACCACCCCTACCTGTTTGTAGGAGCATCTCGTGAAGAAGGTGGTAAGAGAGTATTTGTAGCAGGCGACCTTAAGGAGGCAAATATAGCAGACCTTCTAATGATGAAGGCCGCACTAGCGACAGCTTTCGAGAACCTAGTAGCAGAGAAGGTAACTTCGGAAGCGACTGGGTTTAAGAGGAAGAGTACTGATGAGAAGATTTCATCTAACGACACCAAGACTCATAGCAAGCTGATAGTCCTAACCACCGGGCTGTCATTAGTGTATAAATTCCTTTCGGACACACTTGCAGTAGGTGACGTCAAGAAGCGTAAAGATATGTTTGAGGCTATACTTGACATCGTAATCGATATGGAAGGCTTAGTAGCAACGCTAGAGCTTCCAGACGTTATTGACATGAAGATCAGTGTACTCATAGATGGAGTTAAAGAAATAAACACCGACGACAAATACTTAGAAGGCCTAAAGGTCCTAGCTAAAGAACTCGTTGATCATTATATGGAGGCCACCCCATGATAGAACAGAACTTATTCCCAGGCATGGAGATTAGTGACTATAAAGAAGTTAAGAAGCAAGACCATTTGGTAGGTACGGAGCTTACACACGACTCAGGAGATAAGTATGACTTCATCACTCAGTTCGAAGCCAAAGGCGAACCTGTACTTTACCGAGTACTTAATCCAGCAGGTCTGCTGGAGATGGTACCGGCTAAGAAGTTTAGTGGGAATCATACTGACGTTACGCCAGCGCCTATGGACGCTAATGCTACGTTTAAGGTAGTAGCTACCATGCCTGTAGTAGAAGAGGAGATAGCCCTTTCACCAGACCAGCAAGCGTCATTTGATTACATCATGAATGACGACATCACTGGTAGCGATAGGAGTAAGTTCTACTTCCTAACTGGCGGTGCTGGAACTGGTAAGACGACCTTGATTAACTACATAAGGAAAAGTCGTCACACCAAGCTGACAGCCTCTACAGGGTTAGCAGCTCAGCATATCAAAGGAACGACTATCCATAGGTTCTTAGGTATTAGACCAGACCACATTGACAACGGTATCCCTCCAAAGGATTCCTTTGTAATGCAGCGCGTAGGCACTGCAGAAATTGTGGTAATAGATGAAGTCTCTATGATCGATACGCGATTGTTTGAGCTTATATTTATGGCGCTAAGCCCTTACAAAATAAAGATTATCCTAGTAGGGGACTTCTGTCAGCTACCTCCAGTAAGAGGGCTGTATTGTTTCCTATCACCTAATTGGGCACTTGTGACACCAATTAACCTAACCACTAACCACAGACAATCCGCCGACGCTGCGTTCTTTAACGCCTTGAATGAGCTAAGATGGGGTGTCGTTAACGACTACATGATGCAACTATTACAGCGTCAGACAGTTACAGAGCTGCCTGAGGATTGTGTAAACATCATGCCGTTTAGGAAAGATGTTGAACGTATTAATAACAAACGTCTAGAAGCACTCAACACCGATATCGGTACGTTTGAGGCGAAGGTCATCACCTCTTCTGTGGACGAAGCCAAGGCTCATCGCCTTATGAAGTCTGGAAGGATACCTATGGAAGTTAAAGCTGCCGTAGGTGCTCGGGTGATGTTCCTTACGAATCATAAAGAGGGTTACTGGGTTAATGGAAGCCTGGGAACTGTTCTAGAGGTTCGAGACAATGATGTTAAAGTTGAGCTAGATGAAGGAAGCACTATCGCCGCTACTTATGAAACCCATGAGATTAACGACAGCGACGGTAGAGTTCTTGTAAGCTACTCACAGCTACCGATGGATCTTGCGTGGGCGATGACAGTCCATAAGTCACAAGGTACGAGTGTTGACAAGGTAGGTATTGATCTGAAGCGACACTTCGCAGCAGGGATGACCTACGTAGCTTTATCTAGGGCGAGGACCCCAGAAGGCTTATGTGTTAAAGGACATATAACCAAAGCAATGGCAGATCCTAGAGTCATAAACCTGTACAGACAATACGCAGGTCAATAACACAAATAGCGTGTAGCCAGGTGGCTGCACGCTGAAGATATTATAAAATAATAAATAAAATAAAAGGTATAGACAATGGAACGTAAACACTACAGAGGAGGGAAAGAGCCGCAAGGCCGAGACCGTCATTTAGAGGTTAACGGTCTCGTCGGAACATCTTTCACTAACGTGGAAGATACTTTGGTCGGCATGGCCAAGTGCGTAGAATTATATATCATGAACGAATGCGATTGTGATAAGCTAGAAACGCGAGAGTATGATGAAGATGCCAAGAAATTAAATGCCATGAAGGCAGTTAAGTCCATGCAAGAAGATAACGATAAGCTATGGAACCACATCCAAGAGTCATACGTTAAAATAACGAACTCTAAGAACGATGTTCCGATAGACCTATTGTACGTTATTGATAACATAGTTAACCTAAAAGCCGTTGCTAAGCGGGCTGTTAAGGCTAAAAAGGAGGCAGCTACTAGAGGCAAGCCTACTGTGTCAATAACAGTCGAGGACCCAACCCATGATGCATTTCAAGAGGTATTGGATATGCGTCTTGAGGACGTCCTTAAAGCAGTATCTGCTAAAGGAACATCTTACGAAGAGGAGCTAAAGCACTTCGTAGACCTTGTCGAGAACGGAAGTTCTAAAGACCTGGTTGCTTACGCTAATAAAATGAAGGAGCAGTTACATGCCTGATAAATCTTATGTCACGCTTGAGCAACACCTATGTGAAGTGTGTGGTCAACCTTACGACACTGGAGCTCTCCTTATGGATAAGCGTCTGCGAGATAAGTTTGACAAAAACACTATCACAGCACTGTCTGGTATGTGCGAAGAGCATCAGAAGCTTCATGACGATGGCTTTGTTGCTTTCGTAGAGATTACTAGTAACTCCGCTAGCCGTGACGGGCGTGTAAAGCAAGAGGACGCCTTTAGAACAGGACGCCTCATGCATATTAGAAAGGAAGCTGCTGTTGATGGGTTAGGTATTGAGCTACCTGACGGTATGCCATTTGTCTTTGTTGACGAGAGCTTTATTGACCACGTCCAAGGTATGGTTCCATCAAGTTAATATTGGAAATTGTTCTATAAGAGGTAATAGTAAAATAACTTAAGGAGAAATTATGAAGTACTTTATATGTTTATTATTACTAATCACCTCTTGTAAAACCGACCCTATTATTACAGATATCGATAAAGCAAGCCCCGGCATTGATAACCACATCCAGGTTGTTAAAGCAGAGACATCAACCGTAATCACAGCCGCCGATAAAACTATCGATGAAGCTGACGCTATTAAGAAGACTGCCGAGGGTATTAGTAAAACTGTCCCCAAAGAGTCTAAAGATATTAGCTCAAGAGCTGACGCGGTTAAGAAGCTTCAGGATTCTATCAAGGGCTCGGCCCAGAAGATGGAGATCTCCAGCCAAAACTTAACCGTTGCTAATGAGAGAGTTATAGCACTAGAGGCACAGAACTCTAGTCTTAAGAAAGAGGTAGCTAAAGAGAAGGCAGCTAAGAAAGCAGCCCTCTTTGGTAAACTTGTCTACGTTATTATATGTTCAGTCATCCTAGGAGCCATCTGTATTGTATGTGCTATCCGAGGAGAAGCTAAAGCATTATATGGTGCCGCGACTTGTGGAGCCGTCATAGTAATATCGTTAGCAATAAGCTTCTACTCTACACAGCTCGCAATGGTTGGTGCAATTGCTTTGGTAGCCGGGCTAGGGCTTGTAGTATGGAATGCCTACAGTGAGTTCGTACACCGCAAGGCAGCTAAAGAGTTAGTCTATACTGTAGAGGCTTCTAAAGAGTCTATGTCAGTAGCTACTAAGAAGGAAATATTCGGTGAAGGCGCTAAAGCAGGTCAGGCACACGCATTACAATCATCATCAACTAAGGAACTGGTTAACAAGCTTCGAGTTAAAGCCAAGAAGCATTGGGAACCAACCATAGCGAGATAAACTAAAATAAAATAATAACATAAAATCATTTAAGCCCCGCCAATAACAGGTGGGGCTTTTTTATTGAGGAGATTAACTATGGGTAAAAACGAAATTGGATCACTATGTTTTACCGTGGAGGGTGAATTCCTAACACAGCATTTCCGTGCAAGGTGGGTCGACGGATACGATCCTCAAGTACCTATACTGTTTATGCAGTCTATGATTGGTATGAACGTGGAGCATGCAAGTGCAATACTCTCTGGTAAGAAGAAGCTTATAGGAGACAGCACTATCGGAATTGATATGGTAGATGATGATGCTGACGAGTGTGAAGGTATCGAACTGCTATCCCTAGACGATGCGGCTAAGCATAGAGGCATGCTTAGTAACTTAGCTAAGGTGTGCGACAAGTTCCTAAGGAGCTGGATTGATGTAGCAGACCTTAACAGTGGTAACAAGTGTGGCTTCACTACATATACAAGTTATATGGATCACATGGAGAACTACGTAGGGCGTCTTAAGGTACCTCGGGATATAGCTCGAATGGTCCGAGATAAAGGTAGTCGCAGCTTCTGGTCATTCATAAGCCAACTCGTAAAACAATCTTATAGTGAGATAAAACGAGTCACACAAGATGCAGAGTATGATTACGTCAGAGAGTACGAGCAGGAGATGACTGCAGCCTTTGATAACATTGAAGCCCAGGAGCGTACTAGAGCTGCTATACGAGAGTCTGCTGTAGAAGAGTCTAGACCTGTATCTACAGTGGATGCTCTAAACAATGATGCTATGAGCGCCCTCGTCATGGCAGGAGTACCCAACGCAGCTAAATACCAAAAGGCTATGAACGATAAGCTTGCCGGTAAAGGTGTAGACAAACTAGTCAAAGCAGTCCGAGGTGGGTATGCCAAAGTAGAGTTTGGGTTCCTTACTCCTGCCGGAGAATTATACCTTTGTGGCTTCTTTGAGCATAACGACCTACAGGGTTTGCTAATTGATGCAGGCCTTTGGGTTGATCACCAGATGGTGTCACTCAAGCAAGGACCAGGCGCTGCCAAGATGTGGTATAAGGAAGACTGTGACTCTTGGGACTTACCTAAAGAAGAAAGAAGTAAGTTATATAAAAAACCAACTAAAGAGCAAGAGCTAACGATCTTACAATGGTGCGAAGAGAACAAAGTATCATTTAACGATTGTGCTATGCACTTGTTTGACTATTAACATAAAATAAGGAACACACCATGGCAGGATGCCTATTTATATTTTTACACCTGGGAGCACTACTAGTGTTCTTCCCCGCATTATTCGTAACAATACCGTTACACCTAATCTACATGAAGGATTCAAAGAAATAACAGCATAGTAGTTACACACCCGTTACACAGAACTAAACACATAAAATAAAATAAAATAAGGAAGTACTATGAGTGAAATAGCAACAATACCAAGAGATGACAGACAACTCCCAGACATGAAGCAAGTTACACAGATACAGGCGCTTAAGGGCGACATCGTAGCTGTAAAGATAGCCGAACTTGAAAGTAACCTACGTGCCGACATAGCAGCTTATGAGGCTAAGGTGGCATACCATAAAGCGAAGTATGATAAGCTGGACCGTGAGTTCTCCCGCCAGAAGCTAAAGGTGGCAAAGAAGGTTGCTGAAGAGGAGCTTCGTGATACACATAAGAAGATTCAGGATCTTTTGTGTTGCGCAGTTAAATTCAGCGAATTCAGCAACCTAGGTGACAACGGGTATAACACCCATCACGACACTGATGCGGATGAGATCATTATATCTGTAACAATATACGTAGGTACTTATGATGACGGCGGGGAGTCTAACATATCTATCACGGAGTCATCTGTAACCACCTCGCCATCACGTATTATTCAGCATTACTTAACCTTAGAAAGAGATGTACACGAGGCGTTCGCAGAGCGTCAGGAGTACGAGGTCCTGCTTTCTAACACTAAGAAGAAGTTGGAAGACTTCGACTATGCCGAGCGACAGATTACAGCAGAGATATCTAGGGAGGTATTTAAGACCTTAGGTATTACTGACCTAGAGTCAAAGCTTAAGAACTTTAACCCTTTCGAGCTACCTACCAGTAACCTGTTAGAAGTTAAAGAGGCTTAAGTGAAAGGCTGGTGCCCCGATTGTGGGGTAGTAGTCACCACGAAGCATGCCTACAAAGCAGCTTCGTGTTGTCACATCTATTGGAAACACTTAAAGAAGGAGGACGCCAAAGATGACGTTCAAAGAAGCAGAAGCTAGGTATAAGGAGCACAGCGAACCCTACACCAGAGCTTACAGAAACGTAGCCTCTACCAAGCTATCTCTAGAGATGGCAGGAAGCGGGCAGGGTATTGGCTCATCTGACATCTACTGCAAGGCTATCGATCTTTACATAGATACAGGAGGTAACCTCGGTAAGCTCTTAGATATAAATATAGAACTGGAGAGGACTTGTGAAGAACTTCTTTCTAGGTAAGAATGGTATATGGAACCTGTTATGGTTCGTACCTACTATGGCGGCATCCATACTAGCATGGGTAGTAGCCATACTCGTGGTCATCGTAACCCTTGGGCCGATAATGGTGTTAGCTGCTCCTGGAATGGTGTGGGCAAATGTACGAGGTTATCATAACCCAGCAGACTACCCAAGAAGGTGGGTAACAATTCCTTGGAACTTGTACGTGAAAGGGCACCACATATTGTGTATAAAGAAGATGTAACTAAATAAAGAGGAACACGTCATGACTGATAAAGAGCATGCCACTGCTACGTGGATTGTGCTAGTACTATGTCTGCTGGGAGGCTGGCAGGCAATAGAAATAATAATAGCGCTAATCAGCGCGATGCTATAAGGAATAAATTATGTTTGGAGTAAAACCACCCGAATTCAAAGTAACACCACAGGACGACGGTACTGTAATCGTATCAGCACCTTGTATATTCACAAAGGAGGCACACTCGGTAAGAGTGAATGCTGAGAAGTACGAACACTACATAAGTAATAAGCAGACTACGATGATACAGGACGTCTTTCCTTTAGAGTCGGCAGACACGAGAGAATTCTTAGCCTCTGGGATATCTCCTAAAGGTTGGACGCAAGCTTTCGGAGAGGAGTAGCCAAAGATGAAAATTAACACAGCAGTAACGATAAACGGTCACTTAGTTTATTTAGTTGGCAATGTTTCAAAATCCATAAGGTTATTTCAGTTAGATGATGATTATGGTTCTGATTTATTCCTTGTCGATAAAGCAGGGAATGTGATGGGTAATATTCGGGTAAAGAGTGCGGAGTGCTACGATATTCTAATAAAAAATGTGGATGGTAAAGATGAAAAATAGCACAAAAGCAAAAATTGGAGAGGATTAGTCATTATGGATTTCGAGACTATATTTTTATTAAATGACAAGATAAAAACCCTCACCACGTCTATGGAAAGCCTGGCTGAAGAAGTTAAGCAGTTACCGGCTGACGCTAAAGAGGCGGTAGAGAAGAACGTTATAGGGAATGGCCTTTTAGAGTATCATGTAGATAAACTAAAAGAAGCGTTCCAATAAGATTCGGGTTACTTCAGTCGATCCCCGATGCGCACAAAAGGACTGACGTCTGAAAACGATCGCTCTCTATACTTGGCCGCTACAGGGTAGTACCTAAGTATGGTAGGTGACACCGGGCAGGATGATACACTGTCGCTGGAGTCGTAACCAGTAAATGACTATATGGATGCAAACGCGTATGGTGACCCAAGCGGTTAAGTATAAACGGATAGACGACAGGTTGTAATCACCTGGGCTGGATGACGTAACCAGCACCTTTTAAGCTGTAGAAGAATTAGACCAGGAGGGGGGTGCGCAGTTGTCTTTAATCTATCAAGGTTTGGAGTTTTGTCAATGTTTAAATATGGATTAAACCTAAAAAAGAAAGGAAAAAACTGGTATGCCCTGTGCCCCTTCCATAATGAGAGGACACCAAGCTTCGTTATTAGCGAGGAGAAAGGCTTCTAC
>Ga0233410_10000603_pt1 | contig 10980 bp, 8 predicted proteins | sample Na_anoxic_1_MG_FD_179869 | JGI IMG/M metagenome (GOLD analysis project Ga0233410, IMG submission 179869) | Seawater microbial communities from Saanich Inlet, British Columbia, Canada - Na_anoxic_1_MG | ecosystem: Environmental > Aquatic > Marine > Inlet | place: Canada: British Columbia...
ACTGAAACGAAAGCGGCTCCAACTGTTACCGATCTGCGCATTATCCGGCACGCGCAGCACTATATTATTAAAACCCGCCGTTAAATTAAGATCGACAATATTCTGCTCGCCGTCATCGCCAAAATCGCCATCACGATTCCAATCAAACCAGGCACTTAAAATACCGCTGCGCGATGCATAGACACTTACCACAGAATCCAGACCAACCTCCAAGGCACTGACAAAGTTAATCCCCTCTTCATCATCATAACTTTGCTGATTGACCTTGCTGCTATCGTCGGAATCCGCACCGACATAGCCGTCATAGTCACCATCGGGTGGCGTCAGCCCTAAATAGGTCAGCCCATCGAGTAAATGGCGCGCGCCATTATCAGCTAAAAGGGTCGCATAACTTTGCGGGGCATCGCCAAAGTCAATATTGGACGGCGTATCTTCATCAATCAATGGCGCACTGGCACAGCGCGCCCCGTCATTTTGATTGGAGCTGGGTCCGTCAGCAAATTTTACGGCACTCACATCAAGACCGGTTAACGGCTCACTGCCTGTTCCGTCTAAAGCGGACAGATCGATGCGGTAAATTTGCCCGTCCTGATTGCGCGAAAGGTAGAAGTAACCATTTACATCAAAATACATAGCACCAAATGTGCCGGTTTCACCGCTATCGCCAAGCGCCAGTATAACGCCGCTATCGGGATTGATTTGATATAAAATACCGCTTTGGTTATCGACACCGTAAAGCATATTATTTTTCGGATGGAAGGCAAAATCGGTTAAATTTACCGAACTGTTTCGGGTAATTAACTGCGCACTAAGCGCTGCATTTAGATTCTCATCAAGCGGACTGAGATCCACTTTATACAGCCCAGTCCCTTTACGGTATAAATAATAATAATGGTTGGCGACATCCCCCACATAAAAGGAGGTATTTTCCGGCAAGCCGCTAAGATTGAGCGTTTCAACCTGAAAATCACGGCCCATGCGCACCATTTGCAGATGCGTGGTATTAAAGCCATATAAATACCTGTCCTGCTGATCAAAGCCCAAGCCATTGATATTCGCAGCAATCCCCGGATCATCTTCAATCAGATCATAATTTCCAGTGACTAAATTGATCCCATAACTGGAGACAGGCGTGCCTTGAAAAAGAAAGGCTTTACTCGGACAGGTAGAAAATGGTTGAGCATAAACGGCGGCTGACAGCGGCATTGATAATAAAATCAACTTTATAAATGCGGTGCAGCCGCTGCCCAGCAGCTTTTTATAATTAAAGGTCTTTAACTTATTCAGCCAGTACATATTATTACTCCCTTTGATTGACCAGATATTAATTATTTGGTTCGATTCCTATAGCAAGTTCTATTTCAATTACTATGCCAGCTAATTAAAAAAACAGCCTATGCTGTCTCAATACCCTGTGCACCTTGGCTGAGTTGATTGCGCAAGCAATAAGCACTCCCTTTTCAATCTCTTAACGCCGCACATTGGCAGCTGCCTATTTGCAATCTGCAATGCTTAGTGCATTGCAAAAACCGCAATTATTGCCGAATTTAATTCCAGTAATCCCGCTATTGTCCGCTCTTTTTCAGCTAGCCAGCCTAGAAAGCGCACCTCACCCTGCATAAGCCAGATGTATAAACCCGTCAGGCACTAAAATTGCAGTTCATACAAAGCGCACACACGAAAACATCTCTATCGCCCTCAATAATGATAGGCGGAGTAAAGGCGAGGTAATGATGAGCAAGCATAAAATTTGGTTACTCTTAGACAGCAGTAAAGTGGGCGGGATAGAGTCTCACGTATTGCAGTTAGCAAAAGGGCTAGAGGCGCACGGCGAAGCCCCGTTAGTTGTTTTTCTCAGTGATTATGGTGAACACCCGCTGCACGCTCAATTAGCGCAAGATGGTATTTCCCACATAACACTCGGCGGAAGCTTTCTCTCTCTGTGCAGCAAACTGCGCGATGACCGCCCTTCAATATTGCACACGCATGGTTATAAAGCGGGCATCTTCGGCAGACTGTCAGCCTGGCTAAATAATATCCCGGTGTGCAGCACCTACCATGCCGGCGAAATTGCCAGCGGCAAGCTCGCATTCTATGACCGGCTAGACAGACTGACGGCAGGTTTTGCAGATAAGGTATACGCTGTCAGTCCGCAGATAGCCGAGCGTTTACCCGGCACAGTTAAGGTGTCTGATAACTTTGTTAATACAGCTAATTTGCAGAATTCTGCGGGGAAAAAGATAGCTTTTGTCGGGCGGGTCAGCCACGAAAAAGGGCCGGATCATTTTGCCTGTTTAGCCGCGCGCATAACAGATACGCCTTTTCACCTTTATGGTGACGGCCCGCAACTCAGTGCATTAGCAGAACATTGCCCGGATAATCTGCACCTGCATGGTCAGCAAAATGATATGGATGCAGTCTGGCCGCAGATAGGGTTACTGGTCATTCCATCCCGCTATGAAGGGTTGCCGATGGCAGCGATCGAAGCGATGGCAAGAGGCATTCCTGTTTTGGCGTTTTGCGTCGGCGCACTCGATAAGCTAATTAAAAACAATATTAACGGCTGGTTAGTCGAACCGGAAAATATTGCGCAACTGGTAAAGCAGATAACCGCTTGGCAAAAGATGTCAGCGGCAGATAAACAGTGCCTGCAATGCGCGGCCCAAAAGACCATTGCGCATAAATTTTCCAGCAAAATAGCGATCCCGAAAATCATTACCAACTACCGAAAAATCTCAAATAAAAAAGTATAACCGGATGATTTAATTGAATATAAAAAATAGAGCCAACATTACTCATACAATATAAACAAAGCAAAAATCACATTAACCTCATTTTTTTCATACTTGGATAGCGAACGGTGCCGCACTCAGTTCCATGTGTAAAAATTACCTTTCAGTTCGTTATAAGCAGATTACAACGGATTAACAGATACTTATCAGTTAAATACCCAGGCCGGCGAATATCTGACTGCCGCCCTTGATACAGATTTAACCAAGCAAACCCGTTTTAAAAGCCTAAATGATGACACGCAATTTGTACGTATTGGTATTGAAGGTAACGCATGGGGGGGCACAATTACGCGCAGGTTATGAAATGGATCTGGAAAAGACGCTGGATAACTCAGTCACTGCAGGTATCGGTATTAGCCCGTTCGATCTGCTGAGTTTAGATATTGCAGGCGCTTATGCAGGTGCCAATCAATTCGGTGTTTCCGGAAATTTAGCGTTTACCTTTTAATAAAACAACGGCACGTTAAAAAACCACCTGCACCAGCTTCACCTCCTTAGATACGCTAAAACAGGATAATGCCGGGCGCAGATCTCATGCGCCTTTCTTTTTTGCCTGTTGCTGGTCTGCTAAAAAAAAGGCATAACGGCTCAACCCCAGTCGCTCATATTAAAAATGTCCATCTGCAACAAATATCAATAAATAAACAGCCAAGGCAAACATTATTATTCCGATCAGCGCGTCGATAATGCGCTGTGCAGACGGATTGGAGAGCACTGGCGCAAACTTGGCCCCGAGCATGGCCAGACTAAAAAACCAGAGAAACGAGGCACTGATCCCACCGGCGACAAACATAGGCCTTTCTGCGGCACTGAGGTTAGCTGCAAAGCCCCCCAATATAACGATGGTATCTATATAGACATGCGGATTTAAAAAAGTAAATGCGCAGCAGGCCAGAATAATTGCCTTTAAATTACGCATATTTTCACCTTTATCTATGCGGTTATTGCCTTTTTTTGCCCGGCATAAGCATTGCCAGCCATAAAACATCATAAACAGCGCCCCTAATATACTGATGCTATATAAAAGCCATGGATAGGCAGCAAACAACCGCGCACCGCCCCACACGCCCAAAGACATAAACAAGACATCCGAAAGAGAGCAAAAACCGGCAACCAGCAAATGATGCTGTTTACGTATTCCCTGATTCAATACAAACGCATTCTGCATTCCGATAGGCATGATTAAGGTGGCCATCAGGCTCAATCCGGTAAAATAACTCGTTAACATATATACCTTCACTGCAATAAGTAATAAAGAGCAGACTATACCCATCTAATAATATTAATAACATAAGTTTTGCTTATGGGAAGAGGGTGTATTCATTGCATTTTGCAATGCAGGTTACTAATAACCGCCAGACAAACCGCTAAGCAATCCGTTTTTCTTGTTGATTTAGAAAATATTCTCATTTATTACAAGCAGTTAAGGATTTTGGATCGGCACTTGCACTTATCGACTTACGATCCACCGACAAGGGCTGAAAGAGTTATGACAGATCTTAATGCAAACCCACAACCAATACGCATACTGTTTACCCATTACGGGGATAATTGGATCCGGGGTAGCGAACGCTGCCTGCTAGATCTACTTCAGCACCTTGATAAAGCGCAATTTATGCCCGTGCTCTGGTGCAACCAGCAGATAGTGGTCGACGCGGCACAAAAACTGGGTATCGAAGTTTACCATTCAAACTTTCCTTTACTGTTCGGTTGGCAAGCGCCGCGTTTTGATTTCCCGGCTTTTTTCGGCTTAGTCAAACAAGCGGTAAAACTGATTGATAAACACCAGATAAAACTGATTCATGCCAATAGCGCAGCGCCCTGTCAATGGTTAAACTTTGCGGCTCGCCAATGTCATATCCCCTTAATCTGTCATCTGCATTCCATTTATCAGCTGCGCGACAGATTAACGCTGGGCTTATATCAAGTCTCGATGGCCGTTGGCGTGAGCTCTTATGTGCTCAGTGAATTGCAAAAAGACAATATGCCTGATTCTCGTACCTGTGTGATTGCCAATGGGATCGACACGCAAAAACTGCTCGCGCAAAAAGAGCTGGATCTGCGCCCTGCCCTCGGAATCAACGCGGATGATTTTGTGATAGCCACAGTTGGCTCCCTTATTCATCGCAAAGGGGTGGACTTGATCATTGCAGCGGCTGCGCAATTAATGACATTCGAGGTGCCTATTCACCTACTTATTATTGGTGACGGTCCACAAGCCAATAACTTGCAGCAACAAATTCAGCGCCTCGGCCTACAAAAAAACGTCACCCTACTCGGTGAAAAAAATAATGTCGTCGGCATCCTACGTGGCAGCGCGGATCTCTTTGTTTGTGCTGCTAGGGAGGAAGCCTTCGGGCTGGTCTTAGCAGAAGCTAGTCTTGCTGAGATTGCTATTGTCGCCCCGGCAACCGGAGGCATTGCCGATGTTGTCATTGATGGCCAAAGCGGCATATTAGTCCCCACTGAAAATATTGATGCCTTGAGCGCAGCTATCCTTAAACTGTATTTCAACCCCTCACTTCGCCATGCCATGGGCCAAGCGGGTTGCCGGCATATATTTAAAAACTTCAGCATAGAAAATAACTGTCAGCGTTTTGAACATTTATACCGAAAAATGCTTAACTGCCCGGCGCCCGCAACACCTTGGTACAAAAATTGGCCGCTCAGTTTATCGCTACATAACGCCTGTAAACGACTTATCAAAAAAGGGCTTATTCATGAAACATAAACGCCATCTTGTGGTCATCGATCCCACGGCCTTTAGTGGAGGCTCTAAAATTGCGACAGAGAGCATTTTGCGTTTACTCGATTGCGATAAAATCCGTATTACTGTGCTCAGCGCTGATCCTGATTCCTGGCAATGGCCGCAGTTAACACGCGTGCATCTCTATCAGCCCAAATGGCTTGCCAAAAAAGAGCAGGGCATCGCCTATTTTCTGCGCCATTTTTTTATTGCGGTGAATTTATTAATCACAATCGGGCGTTTTGGACGCGTTGATATCGCGTTAGGGGCATCCGGCCCGGGTGTTGATTTGGCGCTTTACCTATTAAAGCCCCTCTTAGGCATAAAGGTGATTCAGCTTATTCATGGCCCGGTTGCACGCTCACGCAGCATTGCCCGCAGTTTGCTTGCAGCTGATAAGGTCTATTATCTCGCAACTAGCTGCGCCTCTTTATTAAACTGCCTTGCCTGCATCCGCGAGCCAGCTATAACAAGATTGCCAGAGCAGTTTCATATCATGCACAACGGTCTGAGTGAACAGCGCTGGCCTACGCCTTGCCAAACACAATACCCGACTGTTTTTTGGGCTGCATCACTGCTTAAATGGAAGGGCTTGGAAACCTTGCTTGCTGCACTGCAAACATTGCCTGTAGAAAAACGTCCAATAACGCATATCTGTTATATCCGGCCCAAAGATACGCAGCTACCCAGCAGTCAGCCTCCGACAAATATGGATAAGGTTCATTGTTATGAAGATCCTGCCAATATGGATAAGATAAGAGCAAGCGCCAATATCTTTGTTTCGACCAGTAAAAATGAACCCTTTGGTCTGTCTATTTTAGAGGCGATGGCCGCTGGCCATTGCGTATTGATACCAGCGGACGGTGCATACTGGGATCGCATTTTAACCAACAATGTAAATTGCATTAAATACCAAGCTGATAATAGCGACTGCCTTATGCAAAAATTGCAGCTGCTCAGCAATGATATGCAACAAGTGAGACAAATTGGTGAGCAGGCAGCCAAAATCGCCAAGGGTTATCGCGCAGAAAAGCAATATGCCAATATCAAAAAAAATATTGAACAAAGTGCGGGTCTTTCAGCGCTGCCCGCTGTGACTAAAGGATATAAGCGATGAAACTGTTACTCAATAGCGCCTTAAAACAAAGTCTTCTCTATGGTGGCAGTATCGCGTTGATGAAAGGTGTGTCATTGCTCATACTGCCGTTTATCGCCCATCAACTATCAACGGCAGAATTCGGGCGATTAGAGGTGATTAGCACGCTTGCTATTATCGGCAGTATATTGGTGGGGATGGGACTCGAAGATACCCTTTTTCGTTTCGCAGGCAGCGCAGAAAACAAACAGCAGCGCGCCCATATTGCAGCACAGATTTATAGTTTAACCTTGCTGATCACGTTAATTTCTCTTATTTTCGGATGGCTTGGTGCAAGTACGATTGCCACTTGGATCCCGGGCAATCCATCGATTTATGAAGTGCGACTGGTACTTTGTGTATTAGCTCTGGAGGGCTGTATTGCCATTCCTTTAGGCTGGCTGCGTATGAATAACCATGCGTTAAGCTTTTTTATTGCCAGTAGCGGCCGCGCGCTAGTGCAAGCAATGCTCGTGGTGGCGCTACTTTATTTTGGCAGAGGTGTCGCGGGCATTCTTGAAGCCGGATTGATTGCTGCCATTATGCAAACTCTGCTGCTCTGCTATTTACAACTTCGCGATACCGGCCTGGCTTTTGAACTGCAAACCGGTAAACGCGCATTTATTTATAGTCTGCCGATTGTTGCCAGCGGACTGGTGGCGTTTGCCCTCAATGGGCTGGATCGCTGGATCTTAGCCGAGCACAGCAGCTTAGCCGATGTCGCTGAATTTGGCATCGCCGCAAAATTTGCACTGGCGACGGTACTCTTGCTACAGCCCTTTGGCATGTGGTGGTCACCGCGCAGATTTACGGTGCTTAATGCGCGCGGCGGCGCGCAAAAAGTTGCCCGTTTTAGCGCGATGGGCGCTGCCTTGGCTATCCTGATTGCCACATTAGTTGCTTTGCTTTGTCCTACCTTGATTAGCACCCTGTTACCAGACAGCTATACAGATGCCGGACAATATGCATTAGCTCTGGTATTGGTGATGTTATTAAAAGAGTTGGTCGAGCTATTTAATATCGGCTGCTTTACAGGTAAAACCACAAGCTGCCAGTTTATGATTAATCTGCTTGCGGCGCTTATCGGGATTGCCGGCATGCTGGTATTGACCCCTGAATATCAGGTATGGGGCATTATCTACGCATTATTGACAGCGCAATCTCTGCGTCTGCTGCTCTTTTATCACGCCAGCCAATATTTTTTACCGCTTAACTACCCTATCCGTGATCTGCTTAAACTGGCTATGCTGGCCATTATCTCTCTGGCACTGGGCGCACAGGTAGAGAGCCTAGGGCAATTAAGCCTAGTGGTGATCGGCGCTGCAATAGCGCTGCTAGCCGCGGCGCACCACTTGAAACTGCTCAGTCTACCCTTTACGCTACGCAGCAAGGCGCTCAGCCAATGAATACGCAGCGCGCTCGTCCCAGTAAGCAGATCCTATTTACCCTTAGCGTGTCTTTGCTGCTGTGTCTCCTGATAGCGGTGGCTTGGCACTTTGTCGCACATCCTGTGATCCTTATCGCCGTCGGACTCGTGCCCCTGGCGCTGTTTACTGTGCTGCGTCAGCCGTTCTTTTTTGTGCTGCTGTTTGTTATCTTCTCATTTTTCCGTATTCATGAAGTTTTCCCGCAAATATACAATTTTAAAATTCCGCTATTACTCTCTCTGGCCTCGCTGGCCGCATTAATATGGCATGTCGGATTATCCGGCAAAGTGACTATTTACTGGCGCCCTGAACTAACCAAGATCAGCGTTTTTTTTGTATTAGTGGTGATAGGCGTACTGCTGGCCAGTAACCGCCCAATCGCCATCGAATATTTTAAAGGTATTTACTGGAAAATTATTATTATGACCTTTGCCATCGCCTGGCTATCACGCAGCGAAAAAGATTTTGCATTAGCTTCACTATTGATCACCTTTTTTGGCATGTTAGTGGGACTGGTCGCATTAACTAATCAGATAAATAGTATCGGCTTAGTGGAAGGTACGCGCGTTACCATAGGCCGAGATATCGGCTCGGTTTTGGGCGATCCTAACGATCTTGCGCTGGTGCTGATGTTTCCGGTGGCCTTTGCCTGCAGTTTAATTATGACGCCCAAGCTTCAGCTCCGCGTGAAACTGCTCGGCTGGCTGAGCGTGCTGACCCTGTTTTTAGCCATTATTGCCACGCAAAGTCGCGGCGGCTTATTGGGCATGCTGGCCATTTTTTCGGTTTATGGTTATCGTCGTATTCAATCTAAAACACTGTTTTTCAGCTGCGCAATGCTTGCTGCTGCTGCGCTCTTTATCTTTGCCGGGATATCAGATCGCGCTTCCGGCGGCGCGGCAGAAGCGGGCATTGATGCGTCGGCGATGGGCCGGTTATATGCATGGGAAGCCGCATTTGGTATGGCGGTTCATAACCCGTTAAGCGGGGTCGGACTGAATAATTTTTATTCCAATTATTATTATTACAGCCCGCACTGGGACGGCCTTAATCATGCGGTGCACAGCACCTGGTTTGGGGTACTTGCCGAAACGGGTTTTCTCGGCTTGGGGGTGTTTATTGCGGCAATCTTCTCACTGATTAACAGTGCGCGGCGCAGCTTACAGCAGATAGAACAAAACCTCAGCACGGTGAAACCCGCCATACACGCCGCAGCACAGGCCGTATTTTCAGGTCTAATAGGCACCATTGTTTCCGCCACTTTTCTTACTCAAGGATTCACCTGGCCGATTTATATTCTCGCGGCGCTGGTGGTGGCTATCGGACAATGGAGTGAGCACAATTTACCGAAACCTGCCTGATCCCCCTTAATCTTAGTATTAAGCTATTTGCAATTTGCAAAAAACTGTTGCAAAAAACATTTGCAAATTGCCTGCCCCCCCAAAGAAACATCCTTCAAAAATAACTAACCCTCTGATTTTAAGACAGATAAATACTTGGCCTGATCTCTGCAATATTCCCTAAGTAAAATAACCGTGGAGCATGCAGCAATGAAAACAATCACCCTAAATCAAACTAAACAATGGCTAAAAAGCAGTGACCATCCGCTGGCGAAGATACTCTTTACTCAGCTTAAAGCGCTGCTTAATCTCGAGCTGCCCGCGCCTACATTATTATGCAGTCCCCTCTATGCACTTTATGTTTTTATGCGCACCCTGTTTTGTGCCTTTACCCGTATTGTTTTCTGGACCCCCTTATTTAAGGGGCGTGCCCGCAAAGTCGGCCGCCATCTCAATCTCTACGGCGGCTTGCCCTATATCAGCGGCCCGCTTGCTATTGAGATAGGTGATAACTGCCGCCTCTCGGGGCAAAGCACATTCACAGGACGCTGCAGCGCCGCAAACATGCCAGCACTCATCATTGGCAATAATGTCGATATCGGCTGGATGACCACCATTGCCGTCGGCAGCAAAGTGGTTATTGCTGACAATGTGCGTATTGCCGGAAGAGCATTACTGGCGGGCTATCCCGGTCACCCGTTAGATGCAAAGACACGAGCACAGGGACTGCCGGAAACCGACCGGCAAGTCGGCGATATTATTTTAGAAAAAGATGTCTGGCTGGCAACTGGCGTGTCGGTCACAGCTGGAGTGTGCATCGGCCGCGGCAGCATTATCGCGGCGGGCAGTGTGGTCACCCGCGATATTCCTGCAATGGTGCTCGCGGGCGGTATTCCTGCCCGCGTGATCCGAGTACTTAAACAGCGCGAGGATAAATAATATGCACCATGATCTGATTGTATTTGGTGAAGACTGGGGCGGCTTGCCGAGCAGCACCCAGCATTTAATCCAGCATTTAGCACAAACGCGCAAAGTTATCTGGGTAAATTCAATCGGCCTGCGCCGCCCTAGAATGACGCTGCGCGATCTACAGCGCCTGTGCAGGAAACTGCTGCCCAGCCAGGCGGATAATACCAAAGAGATGCCGTTAAGATGCACCGCAAACAGTAATTTCTATATTATCAACCCGCGTACGCTGCCTGCGCCGCGCAGTGCGCTGGGCCGTTGGACGGCGGTGCAGCTGCTGATTGCTCAGATAAAACCTGTCGTTAAAAAAGCACAGTTACACGCGCCGATTCTCTGGACATCGCTGCCCACAGCCGTCGATATGGCAGGTCAGCTAAATGAATCAGGGGTCGTCTATTACTGCGGTGATGATTTTGCCGGTTTGGCGGGCGTGGATCACCACACAGTTAGCCAACGCGAGCAGGAATTGCATGCCAAGGCAGATTTGATCATCGCCTCCAGTGCGCTGCTTGCAAAGCGCAGCGCCGCATCACGTACGCAGCTGCTCACCCACGGCGTCGATTACGCGCTGTTT
>Ga0233410_10000604_pt1 | contig 10968 bp, 7 predicted proteins | sample Na_anoxic_1_MG_FD_179869 | JGI IMG/M metagenome (GOLD analysis project Ga0233410, IMG submission 179869) | Seawater microbial communities from Saanich Inlet, British Columbia, Canada - Na_anoxic_1_MG | ecosystem: Environmental > Aquatic > Marine > Inlet | place: Canada: British Columbia...
GATTGGTAATACCAGAAGAAGATATGCCTTTTACTGATGACGGTATTAGACCAGATATAATCATTAATCCACATGCTTTACCCTCCCGAATGACCATTGGACAATTAGTGGAAACATTGATGGGTAAGGCATGTGTAAATGTTGGAGGATATGGAGATTGCACAGCATTTATTAATAAAGGTTCAAAACATGAAAAATTTGGCGAAATTTTAACACAAAATGGTTATAATTCTACAGGTAATCAGGTTTTATATAATGGAATGAATGGCGAACAATTAGATGCGGATATATTTATTGGTCCAACTTATTATATGAGATTGAAACATATGGTAAAAGATAAAATTAACCATAGAGCTAGAGGTCCAAAAACAAGTTTAACACGTCAAACCGTAGGTGGAAGAGCAAATGATGGTGGTTTAAGAATAGGAGAAATGGAACGAGATGGTGTTATTGCGCATGGTGCTGCCGGATTTTTACAAGAATCAATGTTAAATAGAGGTGATGAATATTATATGGCGGTTTGTAATAACACCGGGGCAATTGCTATTTATAATAATAGTCAAAATTTATTTTTGAGTCCGATGGCAGATGGTCCAATTAAATTCCATACAACAATAGATAACAATTTAAATATAGAAAATATTTCCAAATATGGAAGAAATTTCAGTGTATTGAGAGTGCCCTATGCGTTCAAATTATTAATTCAAGAATTACAAACAATGAATATTCAAATGAGACTTATAACCGAAGATAATATTGATCAGTTAACAACATTAGGATTTTCTAATAATATTTTAGAATTGACCCACGATAAAGATAATAATATAGAGTCTGCGATTAAACAAATAAATCGCAAAAATAGAATCAACGCATATGAAACTACTAATCTATTGGAGCCAACAGAAGTTTTAAATGAACCATTTGAATTACCGAAAGAAAAAATACAATTAGAACCTGAAGTATTAGGATGGTCTTATTATAGTTATGATGAAGAACGCGGAGAAGCTTACAAATCTATTATATTAAATAATAAAGGTGATAATAGTGAAATATGGTTTGTAGGAGAGAATGAGGGACAATTACCAAATCGTTATCCATTAGGTTGGAAAAATAAAACATTGGTTTATAATGATTCAGTGCCTATTTCTCCAAATATAATGATTGAAGAATTAAATAATACACAGGTTCCTAATAATTGGACTATTAGTTTAGATCAAATTAGACAAAACAATAAAGGACACCCTAAAATACATGACCCAGTACAATATTCTCCCAATACACCACCATATGACCCTAATTCACCACCATATGACCCTAATTCACCACCATATGACCCTAATTCACCACCATATGACCCTAATTCACCACCATATGACCCTAATTCACTCGATACTCCCCAAAATGACGGTATTTCATATACAGTTGGTGTAAAAGATCCGAAAACAGGTTATATAAATGTTCAACCTAGATACAACTGGTCAGGAGATTTAGGTTATTGGTATATGAATTTACCTGATAATTCTAAAAGAGAGATTGCGGCTGTCCCTGAAAACTTAAAGGAGACTGTGATGAAAAAAATCGTAGATGAAATTAAAGATAAATATCCTAATGATAGTGACACGTCTCAAAGATATAAATTGTTGCGAGAAATGAATATTAAACCATATATTGACGATATAATTAACATCAATCCACAAAATCATTCACCACAGTATTCTCCTGGAACACCACCACGAAGTCCTCAATATGCTCCAAATAGTCCTCCATACGCTTCTGGTTCACCAGCAGGAAGTCCTCTATATGCCCCTAATTCACCATATGACCCTAATTCACCGCATTATGACCCTAATTCACCGCATTATGACCCTAATTCACCTCCATATTCTCCTGGAACACCACCTTATATGACGGGAGGAAAAATGGTTATTTTAGATTCTAATAAACCTGTAGTTATAATGCCAAATAATAATTCAATTGAAACCACAAATGGTCAACTGGCAAATTCTGAAATAGAAATAGATACAACAAATAATAATGATAATGATATTGATAATATTACAGAATTATTGAAAAAAACAAAACCAAAGAGAGATGATGGTATTGAATTGATAATTAATGATAATATAAATGATACAGAAAAAAAGGAAAAGGATGATAATGATTCATCTGAGAAGAAAACAATTAAATTATAAAAATTATAATATAATATAAAATTGAAATATAAAAATAAAAATATAATTTTGTATTATAAATAAGAATGTCGCAATCCAGTCAAACTATTTCATCTACATTTAAATCAAGACAGGTTTTATTAAAAATGTTAGCAGAACAAGGGTTTGATACTAAAGACTATGAAGAATTTAGTGTGAATGAAGTTCATATAATGTATAATAATAAACAATTAGATATGTTGATGTCTAAGAGTGACAAACCAGATAAAATTTATGTAAAATATCATTTAGCAAAGACATTAAGACGCGAAAATATAAATGATTACATTGATGACCTGTATAATTTAGAACAAGTATTAAATAAAGGAGATACTCTTATGATTCTTATTAAACAAGAACCACATGACCCGTTATTAAATATTTTAAATCAGATATGGGAGCAAGAAGGCATATTTATTATGATTTATAATTTAGAAAGACTTCAATTTAATATCTTAGAACATGAATATGTACCCAAACATACTATTTTAAGTGAAGAAGAGGGTATTGCTTTTAAAGAAAAATATAATATTACAAAAAATAGTGAAATACCTGAAATATCAAGATATGACCCGGTAGCACAAGCAATAGGTCTTCGTCCAGGACAAATTTGTAAAATAATTAGACCAAGTAAAACAGCAATTATAGCGGATTACTATAGAATATGTTCTCATTAATAAATATAATGGAAATAATTAATAAAACAAAAACTCAAATACAAAATTTAAATCAACGATTTTTTTTAATTTTAGAAAATTTTGTTCCACATTATATATCTCATTTACAGAATCCTCAAAATGAAACATCAGCTGCGGAAATGGACCATATTAATTCAGTAATTACTCAAATAGATTCCGATGGATTTACTCTTAAAAATGAAATGCAAGTAGAAATAGAAAAAAGTCAAGCAGTTGCCCGTAATTTAAGTATAGAAATTGAAAAACTCCAAACAGAAAATAAAGTATTAAAAACGAAAACAACAAATCTAGAAAGAACTACTTTAACCTCTGAGGGTTTATTCGATGATGAATTGGATTGGTATAGAAAACAAATTAAAATTATTGTTATAATGTTAATTGGTGTCATAATATCAACTATTTTTTTCCATAGTTTAAAATTAGATATAAAAAATAGTATAATTGCTATAGTAATGGTGATTATAGGTGGTGTTCTTATCGAAGGAGTTATTATGACTATTGTTGATAAAATAAAAGGTGTATAACAACTAAAATTACATATGTAATTAGATTAATTACATATTAGAAAAACATTTTTCTATTCATAATTTATAGTAAAATGTTTAATACTCAAGGAAATGGTATATTTAAATCTAATTTAGAACAAGGGAAAATTATTTTAAATTATAATGAAGATATGGATGATGTTGTAAAACCACATTTGAAATTAATTCAACAAGGGTCCCTACTTGAAGGAATGAATTCTATGAATTTATCTCTCAAGGACAAAAAATCTGTTGAAGGTTTACAAAACATTGAAAACAGTTTCAATAAAACATTGGCTGAATATAATCAAGTTTATAAACAATTTAGTGAAGATTTAATGAATAAAAAAAATCAATTGAATGCAGTTTCTCCCTATTTAGGTAAAAATATCAGAAATTCTAGCGGTGGTATTTACTATGTTAACAATTTTGGAAATTATTATTGGTATTCGGCAGATGCTTGGAATGGCGGTAATCCTGAAGGTTGTCCAACTGATTATACACAATTACCTGATGAACAATTACCAAATGGAGTGCCTAGTCAATTAACACGTGGTCCTAATATGAATGTAGGAACTCCATGTGGAGCTGCTGGACAAGTTGTTAAAAATACAGAGAGTGGAGATATGGCTTGGGTGGATATTAAAGGTTATAAACATTCTTTCCCTGAAGGAACACAAATGTCTAGTTCATGTGCTCAAATGAATATTCTGGAAGTATCTAATGATGCTTATAATGCTATTCCTACAGGTAATTCTATGTCACCACTCAAACAATGTATGGCTTTAGACGTAAATCCTACCACTTGGAAAAAATTAAATCAACTCAATAGTAAACTGAAATCACAAGCTGTAGCAATAACAAAAGAAATACAGACTTTATCACTAGAAGATCAAGACATTAATAAACAATTGGTTCAAAAACAAGCCAATTTAATGCGCCATTTAGATGACATTGATAATGATAAAAAAATGTTGGTTAATAATAAAAGAATGTTAGTAACTGTCGATGGTGAACAAGAAGATTCAGGTTTACGAATGACCTCTAATTATTATTTTTTATTAATGTGGATTTTATTGATGTTTTTAGTTCTTAGTTTATCTATGGCATCTTATTCTTCTGATTCAAAGAAAATAGCCGGAATTTCTTATGTAATTATAGCCGTTTTTGGATTATTATTTTTAATGTTTTTATACAAAAAAATTAGTAATAGTTCCATTACAATTGGTTAAATTATACAAAAACAATAATAAAAAATAATATTATATATTTAATTTCTTATGAAAATATATATAATGTCTTTTGTTGATTCAATAGTAAAAAATAAACCAGATAAATATCAAACATTAATTGAATCCAAAGTTTTAGCCAAACAATTGGAACTCAAAGTTAAACAATATAATGTCCTTCAAACTGAATATAATGATTTGGTAAGAAAACAAACGATTGATCGTAAGCCAGCTAGTGGAGGTTGGAGAAGAATAGAAGGTGCTTTACAACAAATTAGCGGTGCTGGAAAAGATTGGCTTTGGGGTGTAAATTCATCTGACGCTATATATACTTGTAAAAAACCTTGTACTGATTCAAATTGGATACGTATTGGAGGATCATTAACACAAATAGAAGGTGGAGATAAAGAAGTCTGGGGAGTAAATTCCTCCAATGATATTTATAAAATGAATCAAGACCATAGTAATGGATGGAAAAATATTCCAGGTAAATTAAACAATATTTCACAAGGTGGAGGTTGGGTTTGGGGAGTTAATTCTAGCCATAATGTCTATAGATGTAAACAACCGTGTGATGGTAAATGGATTTTGGATACAGTAGGTATCAAGGAGGATACAGGTAGCATTAGGAACAAGAATGAATGTGGGAACGCAGCGGCGAAAATATATGGAAATGCTAAGGTGTTTAAAGCGAGGGACGTGGTGGGACCAGGGAAATGGTCGTGGGTGCCTCCAGGTTGTACCGTTCAGTCTGGTGGCGATTGGTCACCACATTGGAATATTAGATCCGGAACATGTAAGTCTAGTAATATGTATACGTGCGTAGAAAATAAAGCACCAGTAAACGATGATTGGACATTAGTATTTCGTCAAACAAATAATGATTGGAAATGGACGAAGAATAATGGAGGAAATCGAAATATCGTAAATAATAATGCTGCCAATTATTCACAATTACAGAATTTGGAAAATTTTAGAGGAGATGATGGTAAATTAACATTTTTAATGACTTATCCAGCTAATAAAACTCTTACATCACCTCAGATTTGGAAACAAAAATCTAATCCTTGGACTGTTCGAAATAATAGCCAGGGACAAGTTGATGGTTATGAAGCAATTTCCGTACCCTATAAAGGTAATAATTGGGCTGGACTTAGATGGAATGGTAGATCATGTTTAATCAGTGGATCCACCAACCCCCCATATTGGTGGTATGCATTAGGTAGTTTTAACCCCTTCGGGAAAAATCGTATACCTGGTGCAAATAGCACGCAAGTAAACAAGACCGAATTGTATGTAAAAAATAAAAAAAACTCCACAAACCAAGGACCATCTATGGTTCAATTAAGTTGTAGCAATACTCATGTATATGGTCTAGATACTGATAAAAGAGCTTGGAGAAAGAATATTGATGGTTCTGGTGAATGGAAAAGATTTGGAAATCCAAACAATTGGAAATTCTATCAAATAAATGCTTCTTCTTCCGATGGTAAAATACGAGTAGTTGATATGGGACGTATCATCAAAGAAACCGATAAGAATGGAACAACACCATGGAAAAGAGCCGATAATGCCGCAACTGGTGTAGCAACTGTATCAGGTGATCCTGATAATTCGGAAAATTTTTATATAACAAATACAAGTGATGCTATTTATGTTCATACTCCAGAATCCTCTGGTGGATATTGGGATAATATTCCTAATGAAAATTATATGACTGGAGCTGGAGTGCAAGCAAGATCTAGTAATGATAATTGGAAATATCTAGGACAAGGTAAAAATATTGATGAATGTAAAGTAAAAGCAGTTCAAGATAAAGATACAGCCTATTCTAGTGTTGTATACAATACATCAACCGATACAGGAGGCTGGGGACAAACATGTTACGGTGGAGTAAAAGGAGGAACCACCAATCCACAATATCAAGATGGAATAATAACATCATTAGCCCCCAATGGAAGTTCTAGATTAGGTGGCTCTGAAGGAGAAACACTTTTAAATCAAATGAAACAACTTCAAACAGAAATAAAAAGTTTAATCGACCAATCCAAAGAAGATAATATTGGATTAGAGAAAGCAAATAATTCATTAACTACAACTAGGAAAACGACTAACAATGAATTATCTAACCTACTGGATAAATTAGCACGAGATAGAAAAAGAATCAATGCTCTTTTATTACAACCCGACGCTATTGGAGAAGAAGAAGACAGTGATTTCAGACAACAATCTAATTATTCAGTCTACTTTTTATGGATATTATTAGTAATAATATCATTATTTTTAGCATCTCATATAATCGGTTCCCCTAGTGAAAGTATATCACCAATAGCTTATGCTTTTGTCGGAATTTGGATTTTAATTTTTATTAAGTATTATTACAAACAAGCTGAATCTTATGGAGTAGCTTTTTGGAAATATTTATCCACATTAATGGTTGATCCGTTATAAATAAATTAATATATTTTTTATTATAATAATATATTAATAATGTCAAAAACTGTCAAAGATGGTGAATTTTATGTTAGAAATAGAAAAAAACAAGAAACAAATCTTAAAAAAGATTTAGATGGTATTGAAGGATTTGATGTTATATCAAGATTAACTCAAAAAAAAAATCCATCAAATTTTGATATTCCACAAGGTGCTGACCCTGGACAAATGGTAATGTGTGAAACGGATAAAATTCGGTATGTTAAATTAAACCAATCAGGTAATTTTTTAACAATTCAACAAGTAGAGGTCTACGATGAAAATGGAACTAATGTTGCCTTAGTTAAAGATAATAGTAATTATTCCAATACATATAAGGTTACTAATGGTATGTGTAGAAAAGATACTAATGTCGGCAAGACTACTGGAACACCTGGTTCAATGTATATGGGACAAATAACTACTGGAGAATGTGAAGAAAGATGTAATAATAATTCTGGTATGTCTAATGGAGAAAAATGTTCTGCTTGGGAAATCGAAACGGAGAAATCTACAACAGGATTAAATCCTAATTGTTGGATTTATAGAGATCCCGTAGTTACTGGTGATGGAGTTGATAATCATATGTGTAGAGTAAGAGAAAGACTTCCTGGAACTCCTACAGCAACAATGAGTTCATATTATCAAGGAACAAATCCATATATGGCTTTAGATGGAAATGTTTCAGCAACGGAAGCATGGCCTAATAGTGCTTGCTCTTCATCAACAAGTGGTGGATGGTGGGAAGTTGATTTAGGTAAATTAGTAAATGTTAAAAAAATTGTTATTTATAATCGCCCTGACTGTTGTCAAGAACGATTAAATGGAACAACTGTTTCTTTGATTGATAGAAATCAAAATACTGCGTGGAGCACTACATTAAACTCAAATAGAAGACAAGAATTTAATATTAAGTTAACAAAACAAAGTTGTGGAGGACCAGTTATCGAAAAAAATCTTGATGATTTCCAAGAACTAAAAGAGCTTCAGACACAATATAACAGAGAATTACAGGCTTATAATCAGGCCATTGAAGATAGATTGGATAATTCTCGAAAATATATCAGTGCTAGTAATAAATCGAATAATAAATTCGCAAATAAATGGATTTCAGATGATAAAACAGGACAAACTGGATATGTTACAGAACGTGGAACATATAAATGGTTACCAAATCCAACAATTGGAAACGCTATTCAAGGAAAGAATGGGTGTCCTAATGGATGGTCGTCCAGTTCTACAAAAACTACTCCTGATGAAGGGGAGCAATTTAGTATAGGACAAGCTCCTATGGGAGAAATAGTTAAAACAAATGGTGTTGAACTAGTTAAAGGAACAAATATGATAAATAATCAATCATGTGAACACACCGGAGAAAATGTCTTTGTAACCGAGCCAAATACTATTAGCAAACTAACATATAATGGTTGTTTTAGTGGTAATCCTGGAGAATATCAAAGTAATATAGGTGATAGTACTTTTGAACAATGTAAACAAAGAGCTGCGGATATGGGGAATAATACATTTATATTTGGAAAACAAGTTGGTTCAAATGGAGTAGCGCCATGTTATGTTGGTGGAAACGCTAGTAATGTAGTAGATGATAATAAATATTGTACTAGCAATGGAAATGGTCAACGATTAGGTGGAGAGATTCCAGGATATACAACTTCACATAAAAGTTTTTTGGGAAGAACTCATCATACATATCATCCTCCAGTTCCAACTTTCTCAAAATACACTACAGCAGGTGCCGAAAATGGTAATTTAAATCAAACATTTCATATTACTGATAATCTTGAAGCAAAAAGAATTCCAGTTAGTATGGCACGAAAAGGTGTTGTTAATGCTCCTGGGGATTTTCAATTGATTTATGGATACAGGTCTCCTGGCAATATTATTAGTCAGGGAACATTTACAAATATTGATGATGTTAAAAATTTATGTAGAGAGACTAATGGTTGTGCTGGATTTGAAACACAAGGTAGTTCATACTCCTTAAAATCTGGTAATATGTGGCCTGGTGCTAGTAATAGTAGAATAAAAGATTCCGCATATAATCTTTATGTAAGAATGCCTGCTACTTCTTTAGAAAGTAGTTGTAGTTCAACTGTAACTCCTATATCTCAGAATGAATTTAATTATAGTCTGGGTCCCACAATGAATAGTTCTACCACTTGTGCTCTAGGGACAATATCATCCAGAGATTTACAAAATGTTAATCTTCAATATAAAAATTTAAATACTATCTTAGAAAAAATACACGCCAAAATCGTTCAACTAGGATCTGAAGATATTCAATTAAATAACAGACTTATGAGTGAATTTAATCTCTTGAAAAATAGATTACAAAAATACGAACAAGTTTATAGTAGTATTGAAAAAACTAGTAAACTAACAAAACACGATGTCGCATTAGAAGAAGATGCTACTCTTAATATGTTAAGTAATGATAAAAAATTCTTATTGTGGAGTATAGCTGCTATGGGAATAACAGCTGGAGCTCTTAAATTTATGAAATAAATAAATTACCATAATTATATATTATCTCTCGTGATAATATATAATGGATAGTCAAATGATTCAACAAGAATTACAAAGAGATGATCAAACATTACAGACGATTGGTCAAATAGATGCTCAAATTCAAAGTATTTATAATAATTTAGAAGCATTAAGTGTTCAAACAAATCCTGATGTTAATAAACAAAATGCTCTTTTACAACAAATTCAACAATTACAAGCACTTAAATCTAGTTTGTATACATCAGTCAGTGCTAGTTATGCTTCAACTCAAGCAAATGTTGCTGAATCTAGAAATAGTTTGGTCGACGAAATTGCTGTTACTGGCGTTGTCGGTAAAGAATTACAAAATGCTAATAAAAATCTTTCTGCCTTAGAGCAAGCTAGATATAATAAAGTAAGAATGGCTGAAATTAACAACTATTATAGTGAGAAATATGGAGCACAAACAAATGTAATGAAAACTATTGTCTACTTTTGTATTCCAATATTAATTTTAGGAATTTTAATGAAAAAAGAAATTCTTTCAAAAAATATTTCTTTGGCACTTATTGGTATTTTAGTAGGATTAGCAATTGTTGTAGTAGTTTATCAAGCAATCGACCTCGCTAGACGAAATAATATGGTATTTTCTGAGTATAATTTCCCATTTGACTCTGAAAATGTTGATTTAGATGGTGACAGTAATGATGATGATCAGCCAAAACAACAAGACTGAACTATGTCTTGTGCTGCTGAGGCTTGTTGCCCTGAAGGTAATGACTATGGAACTGTTTGGGATAATACTAACAAAAAATGTGTTACTCCTACTTATAAAGATAGTCAAAGTGAAGGATTTGTAGGATCCAAATGCTTACAAAATTCTTTCGGTAAATCAGATTTTAATGTTAATGTATTTGAAACTAATAGTAAAGGAGTTAAGGGATATAGTGATATGGATAATACCAGTTTTGCTACTTTTTAAATATTTTGATATATTAATATAATGTCAAGCGCATCTGATTATGATCCTAATATTAATGAACAACAAAATGCTACTGAATCAGACCCTAGTAAATGTCTTCAAGCAGATGATTTGGGTAAGCATTTGAATATAGCAAAATTTAATAAAATGATGAATAATACTGCTAGTAAAGTTACTGATTTTGTTGATTCTTATATTAAAGAACAACAAGACATTAAAGATAAACGAGCCAATCGCGGTGCTTCTCTAGACCAAAATAGATACAAACAAACAGCTATGGAAGTCCGTCGTAAAATGGTAGAAAAACATGAAAATCATATGAAAGTGTTAAATAGAGAACATAGATTA
>Ga0233410_10000605_pt1 | contig 10948 bp, 12 predicted proteins | sample Na_anoxic_1_MG_FD_179869 | JGI IMG/M metagenome (GOLD analysis project Ga0233410, IMG submission 179869) | Seawater microbial communities from Saanich Inlet, British Columbia, Canada - Na_anoxic_1_MG | ecosystem: Environmental > Aquatic > Marine > Inlet | place: Canada: British Columbia...
AGTCATAGATGCCTTGGCTTATCTGCCCCGGTCTAGGTCTAATTGGCTCTACTGTGAAGCCACCAAATCCGTCTGCATAGATTGCATCACCTTCTGCTGCTAGGTCTAGCGCTGCTTTTAAGTCGCTTACGTCTGCCACTTCTATCTCTCTGAATTCGGAACCACCCACACCTCTAAAGAGGGCTTCTCCCTCAGCAGCACCAGCAGCTCCCTTAGGCTCATGTAGTTGAGGGTCAGTAATATTTACGTGTTGAATATCTGCCATATCTTATTCCTCATAATAAAAAAGGCCGAGCCAAGAAAACTCGACTCGACCTTAAACAGTGTGCAGTTATGCTGTGATGTTATACTTAACGATAACTTTAGCTTTACCACCTGTCATAGATGCTGTAGTACCCGACACTGCAAAACCAACAGTAGTGTCTGCTGCTAATGGTGCTGCCCATGTACCAGATAACTCTGATGTTAGGTCAACAGTACCAGTCGCCTCAAGCTGTGCATCCGTGATTGTGAAGCCATTGGTAGCTTCTGATGTGTCTGTACCTACATCGACCACGTTATCGTCATTGCCGAACACTGCAACCTCAGTAACAACTAAGTATGCTTTCTCGATGATAGCGCCAGCAGGGATGATGTAGTCTACTAGGATAGGGCCACCGTTAGTAACGATTTCTCCCGTCAAGTCCATAGATAACTCTACTTCACGTCCTACTGTACCTACAACACCAGAGCCCCCGCCAACAGCTCGTGGGCCATAGTGATTGTGCACGTCAATGCCCGTATTTGCTTCAAAACTCATATCTTACTCCTAGTATTTAGTACCGTCTGTGATTAGTACGCCAAGAGTATCAACACGTTGAATACCCCAACCATAGCGAGCGCGTACCACGAACTCATCACGAGCGCGGTCTTTATTACGTTCACCTTCTGATTTAGGCTGGCGACGCCATGCATGCATAGCAGGTTTAGTCTGGTCATCTAACACATTCATAAAGATGTTAGCAATACCGTTAGTAGCAATCTCAGTAGTACCGTCACTGAAAGTACCAACCTCTAAGCGGTTTGATGTAATGATTTCCCAACCGAATAAGTTCATAACAAACTTCATACCACGAGCCATACCTTCTTTAAGAATCTTCTCAGCGAAAGGTGTAACGTCATGTGTGATAGAAACTAAGCCATTCAGTGTAGCTTCAACAGTACCATCACAGATGAATACGTTGCCCATATCTGGCACATTAGCTTTCTGGAAAGCAAGGCGCATAGCGATAAGGTGGTCAAGAGAGAATGTATTCTCATGTCCTGTTTCACCTGAAGTAGATGCGATACGATGTGGGAAGCCATTGATAAGGTTGGCATCAGCGTTAGTCTGTGCGCCATTCAATACTTCAAAGAAGCGTGTCTCATGGTTCTCTTGGAATGCACGAGTAGATTCAGATGCACGTTCTGCCATTAGGCGGTCAATGCTTGTACCGTCTTCACGAAGGTCATCAGTAACATACCAAGCATCACCAACGTAGTCAGTAAGTTGCATTGTTACTTCACCAGTTTCAATTGGATTGTAAACTAGTGGTGTATCTTCTGCTGCTTCCTGAATGGTCACAGAGCCGATAGTTTTAATGTGTAGTGTGTCACCTGAACCGAAGTCAGATACATCACGGTAGAACGAACCCGGTAACAGGCCGTCATGTAGATTTTGTAAAATGAACGCGCTGTACTGTTCAGCTTCGATAAACGCGCGGGTGTTATTTGTGACTTGCATATACTACCTCTTATTCTGTCACGCCTAGTCTACGATAGACATCAGCTTTAACTTGCTTCATATAGTCTGTTTGCTCCTTCCCGGATGCGCCAGACAATAAACTGGTTGTTGGTGGTGCTAGTTCCTGCACTTTTGGCTGTGTAAATCCCATGTTCAATGACCCACTAGATAGTGGAGTTGAACTAGGACTTGCTTGGAATAATGACAATACAACATTAGGTTGTTGCTTCGCCAGCTCTCCCAGAGCCTCTGGTGTAGTGCCGAGCTCCTTAGCTTTATCCTGTACAACTTGAGCAGCCTTCTCACCATACTTCGCAGTCAACGCTTGGTCAACTGTTTGCGTGTTGGTGGTAACTGTTTGTTGTAACTTCCGTTTTTCTAAAGTAGCTTCTAAGATAGAAACTATTTGCTCTTCACCAATAGCAGCAGCAGATGGGGTAACATCTGGTTGTTCTTGTTGTTGGTGATTGCCTAACTGGTCTACGAGTTCCTGTACGCCTTTATGTTTCGCTAGCTCTTCGCGGAGTTGATTAATAGTGCCCTCTTGCTCAGTAACTTTCGTTTCTAGCGTAGGGATAAAGTTTTGCGAGTGAGCTAATGCTTCTAGTGCTTTATCGACAGTCTCGTACTTTTGTCGGCCTTCCCCGGTAACAATACCTGCAAGTTGGTTGCTATAAGGATTTGTCTCTTGGGGTGTACTCTGTGCAAGTGGTGCTTGCTGTTCGCCTTGCGGCGCTTGTTCTTGTGATGTAAATACTGACTGGTCTGTCATGTATATTCCTTTTTAAAAATGAGTTGGTACGCCTACCAAGACTCGAACTCGGACTATAAACTTAGAAGGATTATGTGCTATCCGCTTACACTATAGACGCATTAATTAAAACTCACATACAATACCTACTAGGATTTAGATGTACATAAAGTTTTATTTTTATTGACTTTTTACAGAAGCCTAACTGCCATAGGCTGCAACCTATTAAGTATTTAAGTAATTAAGAATAATAAGTAATTTCTAGTATTTCTTATGACTTCTTAAGTATTTCCTGTTATACTTATAATACCTGATTTTTAGCGTTTTGTGACTTATTTTTCTGTAATTAATGAAATTATTTCACTTAATGCTCTTTTATACCCTTGAGCGTCTGCCATTTTGTATGCCCAGTTAGCACAGTCATAACCTTCTGCATCCATAGCAGCTCGGTCTTTCTCTACTATCTTAGCGTCCAGCATCTCAGCTAGGCGAGCTCTAATGAATAAAGAGGACTTGAATGCGGCTCTCACCTCATCCTTATCCTGCTTATCCTTAACACCTTTAGTCCATGTAGTCTTCATATTACACCGCCATCTCTGGGCTTAACTTCATAGCCACATTCTCTTCCGCCTCACCTTGGCGTACCGCTGTCTCCTCTCCTTCCTGCACTGCTGCATTCGGGGTAAAGATTTTATATCCTCTCAAGCCAAGGGTATCGTCGATGAACTTAGTAACCTCAATCGCTGAGGTGTGTGGCATAACCATTTGACCCAGTGATGTATTGAACAAGTCTGATAGGCTTCTGAGGTCTTGAGACTTCTGTGAGAAGTGTCTAGCACCTACTGGACGTATCTTACCATTGGCTGTAATGTCGGCTGCTGTGAGCTCCTGAAACACCTCAGCACCGATGTCCTCATCCATTACTCGGATAGTATCCGCGACATCTAAGTTACGCTGTGTAGTCTCAAGCATTTTATTAAGTAGCTTTTCAAGCAGCTCAATCTCAAAGTGTGTAATCTTCTCTTGAAAGATACGGCCTGCTGCATTGGATAGTTGGTCAACCTCAAAGGCTGTCTTCTCACCCGGAGTACGTACACCCATAGCTTCCCTTGGCGCACCTGCATAAAGCTCCATGTGGTCTTCGATAAGCGAGATTTCATTGTTTGCCACCATCACATTCCCGGCATTCTTGCCCATCTCCTGTACGTCACCACCCTCATCAATCTGAATCTCTGCACTTGGCCCCCATGCAAACTCCTCAACCTCACCAATAATTTTTAGTGGTGGATGGACAAGTAAGTCCATTGCATCAGCTTTCAAGTTCTCAAGATGGTCTAGTCGATATTGTAAACCTACGAGGTTCTCTAAAGGCCCCATGCTCCACAGGTTGTCAGGACGCTCTCTCCAGCCCACATAAGAGATAGGGCTACCACAGTACCACTGAGGCATTGCAACGTTCCGTATCTCCACTGAGCGGTCTGCTATGGTGATGATGCGGTCAGTCATAAGCTCACCAGTATCTTTATTGTGATAGTCACCATAGAACTCTAGGATTTCGATGTAGTCTGATTGGAAGTACTCGTACATGTTGCCAAAGCCATCGACATCAAATGCCACTGCCTTGTTGAAGTCTTCTATAGAATACCCACCCATTGTGTTACGAATCTCTAGGCGGTTCTTCAGCGCCTCTTCCCAGAATAGGTTCTCAGGTTCCGTCATTGCAAGTTTCTTAATCTCGCCTAATGTCTTGACCGAGCGTACAATCTTATGAGACTCCTCAAAGCTATCCGCTATTGGATTAAACACAATGTCCAGCGGGCTGATACGACGAGCCACTGGCCCGATGAAATCTGGCACTTGACGACCGTCAGGCATAGTCTTGTATTTGGTCTTAAAATCAGGCACAGCGAACGATACACCGTAATCGATGTAATCGTATAGCAACTTGCTCATCGTCGTTCTGAAGCCGCCTATGCGCGTCTTGTTGGACATATACGCCTCGATAAGTTTTGCCTTCTCCTTGAGACTGTCATCTACGGTGTAGCCTTGCCATTGTAGCCAGTTATCGTTGGGGAAAAGTGCACTTAGGTAGTTCGCATGTAGGTTGTCTCGAATCTGGCATAACTTGGGTAGGGTTGTTGTATTCTTCCACGGCAATGTCGAGTTAGATGTAGTGGTGGTGTCAGTTGCGAATACGTAGTTACGAAGCTCCTCCCAATCCTTCACCTTACCCTGTCGTGCGTCATTGTATTTAGTCCATAGCTGTGTCACCAATGCAGCACCTTGGTCGGCTTGCATTAATCCACTTATCTCTGCTACTTTATCACTCATTCTAGTCTCCTGTTAGACTGTGCCACCGAAGCGGTTCTTTTTGACATTGGTTTGTCCGAATATGTCCCCAAACGAAGAAGACCTCGACTGGGCTGGTTTTACTGCAATTTCTATGGCAGATGCTAGTGCATCCTTAACATCATCGTGCTTAGGTCTGGCTTGAACAAGCTCTTCCTCTAACACTTGTATGTCTCCATCTTGGAAGTGCCACATTATCTGGTCATCGTATCTCCATTCCAGTGCGGCTGACATACGCTCTTCCTTTGACCCTTCTTTACGTGAAGGTCTGAATTCATCAATTGATATAGTAAGCCCTTCCTTTTTCAAGTAGGTCTTGATATCGTTCACGATAACTTGTTGTGCAACTGTCACCTCAGCACGTAGCTTCTTGAAACTCCACTTGGAGTGTAGTCTTTTAATATGGTTGAAGTATTCACGGGTTCTATCTGAGCGGAACCTGTCAATGTCTAATAAGTATACATGCCCCTCACAGTCGATACCGATAACCACGATAGCTGTATAATCGGCATTCTTACTTAAGGAGAACGCGAAGTCCACCGCAGCATATACGTTGAGGCGCTTACCACGGAAGTACCAACCACCACCTTCGTTCTTCAAGAACTTACGGTCATAGTATTGGAACTTGTCGCGTGAGATACGCTCCGAGCCGGGGTCATTTGGGTCATTGTAATACTGAGCATAGAACTGGATTCTATCTGTATACTCAGCGCGGATACGAGACAGTACAGGGAGGTTAAACCCGAAAGACTTGTTATCCTCTGCTCTAACCATACGAGGCCATATGAAGACGTTATCAATCTCTACGGCGAACTCCTTGATTTCCCATACTGGCACATTGTCAATTACTTCTTCTTCTTCATTATAGATTGGATACTCTTGACCTTTCCATGTGTCATAGATGTCAGCAGGGTGATAGCGCGTCCCACAGGCCATTGTGAACCCACCCGCATTACGTATACTAGTGAACTGAGAAGTCTTCTTAGAGACGGTCTCACGGCCCTCCTCGGTGTATGCATTCTCTGGTACTACCAAGTCATCGGATACGACGACATCAGCATGCCACCCTGTTGTGTTTGTTGTTAAGCCAGCCGTTGCGATAGTCGCATCACGGATACCTTCCTTAACACGTTTAGCATGGTCAACACATATTTTAGTTGAAGACCACTTCTCTCGTTTACCCTCTTGTGGGTCGATGTACTCAGGGAAGAACCGCTGGTATGTCGAACCGCCTAGGATATTCTTGATTGCGTATAGCTGTGTGATTGCCAGTTCCGCAGTAGCGGAGACATACAGCATAGTTACCTCAGGGTGCCGGGTGATTATCCAAGCACACCATGTAGCTACCATGTGCGACTTAAGGTGTGCACGAGGTAACATTATAAGTTTATTAGCAGATAGGTTCTCGTTCTGACCGAATAGATTATACTCTTGCATCCATCTATAAATCTCTCGGTGGATTTCTCCATACATGTAACCCGGATTGACTAGACGCGCAAAGTAGTAGAGGTCTTCCTTAGCTCTCTCCCGCACCTCTATAGCCGAGTCCGGCATGTTCTTTATCTTCCTATCAGCTAGGTCTCTCCAAGTTAATGCCATTTAGATTACCTCTTCAGGTGGCTTAGCCCAGTTAGCTTCGATATGGGAGAGGGCTTCCTCTCTTGTATGCGTACCGTCGCCACAGTTACAGCTAACTACAACTTCTGTTTTCTCGTAGTTAACTCGCGCTTTGGGGTGGACGTAAAATGAGGAGCAAGTGCGCTGCTCTACCTCGTTACCCTCTTCATCTGTTACTGTTTCAGTTGCTGTCCACTCGTCGTACGTTAGAAATTTATACATTATACTGCCTCCCAATTTGATTCGTTAAAGTTGACAGCTTCGCCATCGTTTACTGTTGTTGTGACTACTTGTTGCGAGGTGGCTTTGCGGATTGATATGTTACTAAGTCTGAATGCTCCATATGTATTTGTGGATAGTGCACTGCGAACTAGAAACTCGGTCGAAGTACTCTCGGCAAGAACAGTGAAAGAATGCGTACCATCGTTTAAGGGGTCGTCTACGATAAAAAGAACCGTGCCAAGTAAGGCTGCAAAGTTATTGTAATAATTAAAGGCTATGAGAGTTTCTATATCAAACGTTACTGTGTATACTTGTCCAGCTACAACAGGTTCCGATAGAGTTTGCTGCAAACCACAATCATGGACTCCATCAAAACTGACTGTAGCTCCATCAGCATCTATGGTTAATTGTGCACCCTCATTGTAGATCTCCCAACTCCCATCATCACCAAACCTGAGATCGCCATTCCTGACAACCCCCTCACCACAGCTCGCAATACTCTCAGTTAACTCACTAAGCCCACTAAGCACCGCCCGCTCTGCCAGTGTCTCATAGCCTGTCACGCCTACATATTGTGGTGCTGCCTCTGTAGCATAGTCTAACCATACCTGCCCATCACTATCAAACGACTCTGAGCCGTTTGTTTTGTGTCCGTGTGGCACTGTTTGGCGTATAACAGGGTTGTTACCCCAACCGTCATCGATAGGGTAGAATAGGTCTGGATGCAAGTCTGTTGGTGTTGCGCGTGTTATGCGTAGATTTTTTATTGTATCATCAAGTACCGTCAACGTCGGAGAGCCAGCGAGAAACTCAATTGTTTCTGTGGCTACGATTGTTATTTTCACTGAATGCAATTCACCGTCTTGCGGATAAGCTGCACCCACTAAGTTTATCGCACCATCAAGTAACCCAATATGACCTCCTTGTAAATCAAAAATACCATTTGGCGCGCCTGTTGCGTAGAGAAGTGACGACAAACCCCCATCTCGCACAAGGAATCGCTGGTTATCAGTTTCGCCGCCGACGTAAGAAATAAAATCAAACTCAACCGTATCACCCGCGAGCAGCTCAATAGTCGGCAGTTGAATATAGTCGTCTATGCCGTCGAAGTTGTATTGGAATACATCTACTCCGTATAGGTAGAGGTTGTACAGGCTCTCATTCATATTACCCACCCAGTAGTCTTTAGCTATTAGGTAGGCTTTAGTGTCATCTACAATACTACCACTATAGTAGCCTTGCTCATTCAGGAATGCTCTCCAAGCCATTGTCCCAGAATTAGCTAGATTCTCTTCCGTGAACTTTTTCTTTAGTTCATTTATATTACTCATTTCTCAACCTCACTACATCTGCGCTATACTCTTGTTCAATCTTACTCTGCATTACTGTCTCACGCTCAATGTCTTCCTTACTAGGGCGACCAGCAGCTCGCTTGTCCCAACCCTTGTCAGCAATCCATTTAGCCGCTTGGAAACCTTTGTCACCAGCAGACAGTGCAACGATGTCTCGTACCGCTTGAGAGCGAAGCTTAAGTTCAAGCTCCTCCCTCCAACTCTCAACCATCTTACTAAACACTTTGTTCCGGCAGATACGCTGCCAATGCTCCCAACCTAATAGGTAGGTAGTGGCAAAGTCATACTCTGTTGGGTCTTCATGCGCTAGATAGAGCTTCTTAAGGGAAGGATAGACCTTCCCCTTGTAGTCATAGTCTTCATCCTTCTGAGTGAAGACAGCGAACTCTGTGTTGTAACCTACCTCTAAAAAGAGGCTCTGTGTTAGGGGACGGCCTCTGCTATCCCTTAGTTTACTCTTGTCCATACTAAGTCCCTATGTATACATAATTAATTGAGATAGTTCTTATTACACCTACACCACCAACTACTGGAGGTACGAATGGATAAGCACCACCTGCATCATAGTAGAACCACTCACTGGCAGGGTCTACATCCTTTATCAATATCTTAAACGGAAGAGGATTCTCTAGGTTGTCTTGTACCTCAGTGTTTGTAGTCCCATCCAGTAACGTGTATGCAAAAGTGTTTACATTACTTATTGTAGTAGCTTGTATTACTGCACCACCAGTCTTTGATACAATAATCATATCAAGGTAGCTAGAGTCTAGTAATCCTGCTAGGGAACCATCAGTTAAGAAGGTTGCGTTTTGGATAGACGTATTAACACCATTTGACCAAGGGTTAATGCTATAGGTAGAAAGAAAGTAAGTAAACGGGTTAGGCTCTGGTGGCCCCTCATTACTTGATGTTAGTACCTCCACAGCCTCTCTAGTTACTCTAATGTCAGTCATAGGAAGCTCCTTAAGTCGTTATCTCAACGCCAACCTTTAAGGCATTAATAGAGGTTTCTGTCCAAGCCACAGAGCCGTCAGGGTTTAACTCGTGTACATCTTTGTGAGTCGCGTAAGTTTCTGCTGCTGCAAACTCTGTGCCAGCCCCCTCTGCACCATTCGAGTCAACATATTGTGTAACCCCGATAGTCCCAGCATCAGTCTTCCTAGCAGTTATTGAGGATTGAACAGCGTGAATTGTTGTTGGAGACTCTGCCAAGTTCCCCAAATCAAACTCGCTATTGGCGTTCAGTGTGGTTGCAGAGATGTAGGTCGTGTCTCCATCAGTACTCCCAATTGGGTCATCAATATCTGTATACGCACCAGTCCAATCAGCCTGTGCTGTATCTGCACTAGGGAACAACGTATGTATCTTATGTTCGCCCAACAGGGGAGGTAAGGCTGATGCGTCCTGTTGGTAAACTATGTCATCAAGTGTATGCGTTGCACCACCCCCAGTAAACATTAAAAAGTTTCTGGAAGTGCCCTCAAGGAAGTCAGCAGATGGGACATTAATTACCTCAACACCATCCACAACTATACTTCCAGACCCAGTACCAGATAAGTGGCCTCTCAGTTCAATGTGATGCCAAGTCTGTGGTAGTATTACACTTGGGGCAGATGTTCCTATAGTTGCGCCACCATCACCATCAAGCGTGATACTCCCACTATAGTTAAGCCCAATGCCAATACTAATGTTTGCACTGCTATGGGATGAGTCTGCCGTGTCACCGATATTTACAATCTCCCCTAAGCTAAGTATTGCGCTGGCTTGCTTAAACCAAAAGGACAAACAAATATACTCCGCGAAGGCAAACTCCCTAGAGAGGGTTGTTGCGGAACTACCCCCAAGTATACAACTATTACCACCAAAGCGGCCACCTCCTACACCTACTGAACCCTCGGCATAACTCCACCCACCAGCTAGTAAGTCTGCGTTACTACCCACTAAATCAAAGCCTTCTATTAATTCAATTGCCATTATAAATCTCCTCTTATCGTTAAGCTCACATCAGCCAGTGTAGCGTCTGCTGTACCTTGGTTGACTAACTGTAGTCTATCTCCAATAGCAAACGCAGTAGGCGTTGCAAAAGTGAACGTTGCTGCGTTAGTGCCTATTGCGAAGTCTATAGTACCAAGACTGGCCCCACCGTTTTTGCTCACAGTAAATGTTGCTGCTGCGGTAGCAGTTACTTCTGCATACGCTTTACTTCCTGTAAGTCCTGCCGGAAGTGTGAACGCTGTGGGAACTACAATAGTAAAGAGTTTCTCTGCATCTGCTGGTGCGCCTTGGATGAAGGTTGCGAAGTCTGCTTTATTCGCGCTGAGGCCATCAGCTCCATCAGCACCGTCAGCTCCGGGTAGGCCTTGCTCGCCTTGTATCCCCTGTATCCCCTGAGCGCCGTCAAGGCCATCAGTTCCGTTTGTTCCGTTTGTGCCATCTGCTCCGTCGAAGTAGTCTACACCCTTAACAGGAGTTGCACTCGCTAGTTGGCCGATTGTGGTAGCATCTCGTGGGTTCACCCCGTCCTCTAGGTTGACCATCTTATTATAATTCATATCAAGGTGAGTATGCAATTCATTAGCCTCACCCTCTTCTATATTACGCTTAACAACATCATCGTTGATAGCGTCCTCTATCTTCTGGAAGTTAGCATTCATAACGCTTGTGTTATTCGGACTAACTACCTCATTTAATGTGATTGACATCTTATCTCCTAAGTTGTTGTCGAGTAGAATATTCCACGAAGTCCTACTAATACTTTTTCTGTTGCCGACTTATTGGCAGTGTCTCTGAACTCAGATACACTGAGTACCCCGTACCCGTAGTCATGCATACCCGGAATGTCGGGGGTAGCATCCCAAGTAATCCCGTCAGAGCTCTCTAAAATGTAGACAGGTG
>Ga0233410_10000611_pt1 | contig 10878 bp, 12 predicted proteins | sample Na_anoxic_1_MG_FD_179869 | JGI IMG/M metagenome (GOLD analysis project Ga0233410, IMG submission 179869) | Seawater microbial communities from Saanich Inlet, British Columbia, Canada - Na_anoxic_1_MG | ecosystem: Environmental > Aquatic > Marine > Inlet | place: Canada: British Columbia...
ACTGTGTTATAGTTGTAACTATATTGAGGGTCGGTGCCCGAGTGGTTAAAGGGGGCGGATTGTAAATCCGCTGCGTATCGCTACGTTGGTTCAAATCCAACTCGGCCCAATATAGTTATCCAGTTTTAAATTTAGCTGCCTCTTCTGCTGCTTTACTTTCTTCTGTTTTAATAGATAAAAATTCATCTAAATTAGAATCGGTCTCTGTGTATCTTTGTAAAATTTCTAACTCATCTGATTTATATGTAATTCCACTCATAGCAGCATTAGTACCACCTGGACTTACCATTGGATAGCAATTTTCGTTTTCAATTACTATAAATTCAAATAAAATTGCACCTGAGTAATTTTTATAACTTTCTAAAGTTTTTTCCATTTCTAAAGTACTAGTCACACTAATACCTTTAATTCCATATGATTTTGCTAAATTAACAAAATGTGGTTGACCTTTATCCATACTTGAATGAGAATACCGATTATCATAAAAGGATTCTTGCCATTGCCTTACCATTCCTTGATAATGGTTATTAATAATCATTATCCTAATTGGTAACTTATACTGAGCAATTGTTCCTAATTCTTGAATACACATTTGAATACTTGAATCGCCAGAAATACAAACTACTTGACGATCTGGAAATGCTAACTGAGCACCAATAGCTGCAGGTAGACCAAATCCCATAGTCCCTAAACCAGCACTGGATGACCAACGTCTTGGTCCACACTTAATAAATTGAGCAGACCACATTTGGTGTTGACCTACGTCTGTTGTAAATAATGCTGTTTTATGTGTTCTTCCAATTTTATTAATTACTTGTTGAGGTAACAATTTATTTGGTTGGGTTGGAATAATTAACGGATAAGCCTTTCGCCATTTATGAATATTTTCTAACCACTCTGTTCGTTTAATCGGTAAATGAGAGTACTCCCAATCCCATTTATGTGTTAATAAAACTTCTTGTAGAACTTTTTTAACATCACCTAATATTGATAAATCAGCAATTTTATTTTTTCCTATTTCTGCAGGATCAATATCAAAATGAAGAATTTTCGCACAACTTGCAAATAAATCTAATTTCCCTGTTACTCGATCATCAAATCTTGCTCCGACTGCAACCAATAAATCACACTCACTTACAGCAAAATTGGCATAGGCTGTTCCGTGCATACCTAACATTCCTAAAGATAAAGGGTCATTTTCTGGAAATGCTCCTTTACCCATTAATGTTGTTGTTATTGGGATAGCAAAAACGTGAGCTAAAATATAAATTTCTCGATAAGCATTAGATGAAATAACACCTCCCCCTACATATAGTAGTGGTCGTTCCGCTGTTCTAATTGCTTTTAAAACTGTTGAAATTAATTTTTTTGAAACTTTGTATTGAAATCTATATCCGATAAAATTATTTATAACATTTTGAGATGTGTTTTCATAATTTGTTATAGCTTCCGACCCGATATCTTTTGGAATGTCAATTAAGACAGGACCAGGACGACCATTCTTCGCAATATAGAGTGCTTCTGAAATAATTTCACACATATCGTCAGGATTTGTGACTTTGAATGAGTGTTTTACAATCGGTAATGTAATTCCAAAAACATCTGTTTCCTGGAATGCATCGGTACCTAAAAAATTTGTATTTACTTGCCCAGTAATTACTAAAAGTGGTATTGAATCTAATTGAGCATTCGCAATTCCAGTAACTAAATTCGTCGCACCTGGACCTGATGTTGCAAAACAAACTCCTACTTGACCAGTAACGCGTGCGTATGAATCCGCTGCATGAATAGCTCCTTGTTCATGGCGTGTTAAAATATGTTCAATTGCATTTCGACTTTCCCAAAAAAATAATTCATCATAAATTGGTAGTATTGCTCCTCCCGGATATCCAAAAATATAACGAGTATTATTTCGTACTAATGTATCAATTAAAGCAAATGCTCCTGTTTTTTTGGCTTTAACATTACGGGCAGTTCCACGTATTATTATTGATCTTCTTTTAGACATTATTGAAATTGCTTAATTAATTAAAAATTTATAAACCTATCATATTTATAAGAATATTATATAAGGTTATAAAAAATAATAGAAGAAATACAACTAAAAATATTCTTGATTTTGGATTTTTAAATAAATTTTTGAATGGAGTTAAGATTACTAAAATTAAACCAACCAAACTACTGATAAAAAACCTAGGGTAACGAAAAACATTTGTCCAAAAATTATTCATATTAAAAAGGTATTATTATTTACTTTCTACTTTATTAATTATACATATAATATTTTTTAGAAGTTTATAGAATTTCTAACAGTTTCATAGATCAATTTTTTAAATAAAATTTTAAAAATTATTTCTACATTTTATTATTTCATGGTACAATTTGTATAAGTAAAGTAGTTGTAGGCTCTGTAGCTCAGAGGTTAGAGCAGGGGACTCATAAGCCCAAGGTCGTAGGTTCAAATCCCACCAGAGCCAGCTACTTAACAGTAATAATTAAATTTTTTATTAATCTAGGAGAAATGGCTGAGTGGTCGAAAGCAATAGATTGCTAATCTATCGTACATTCATTGTACCCAGGGTTCGAATCCCTGTTTCTCCTGTATTGATAATTAGACTAAAGTATTTGACATTTTTTAATGTTTAGCGTAAGATGTATAAAGTTGTGGGATCGTAGTTCAATTGGTTAGAGCACCGCCCTGTCACGGCGGAAGTTGCGAGTTCGATTCTCGTCGGTCCCGTTTTATTTCTATTTATAATTAAGATATTTTATCTATAAAATTTTTTTAAAACCCTTTGAATTATTTTTAAATAAATAATTACAAGGGTTTTATGTCACTCAAAGTTTTAACTTCTAATCTTTAATGTAAATAAATGTTTATAAAGTTAAAGTATTAAAATTGAGTTGAATAGCAATTAATAAATATAAAACTATAGAAATTGCTGTTAAATTATTTAAGAATCGTTCTGCTGAACTTGGTGACCCTAATAAGTTACTTTTTGTTGCAAAACTAGCTAACCCACTATTTTGTGGTGCTCGTAAAAAAATTATAAAAATTAAAAATATACTTAATAGTAACCAAAGTAGATTTAACATAACAATGATAAGTATTTTATTTAACTAATTATTGAATTATCAAAATAATGTTTTTAATCTTCGATTTCGAATATTTCTTTAAAAACTTTTGATACTTTATCACCGGAATCAATAGATTCTAGTGGATCTTTTCGTAAACGGTGTCGTAAACATAAAGTAATAATTTTTGAAATATCTTCTAATGTTACTTTTGTTCGACCATGATAAGCTGCATGAGCTTTTGCTGCTCGATTTGTTACGATATCACCACGTAAACCATCAACATCTAATTGACTACATACTTCCGAAATTTTAATACGGAAATTATAATCTAATTCAACAGTTGGTAATATTTTTTGCGCTGAGACAATTCGATCACGTAATTCTTGTTGTTGTTCAGCATAATTATCAATCCAAACTTGTGGTGTTTGGTCAAATGATGTTCTTTCTTCTACCACTTTTACTCGTAAAAGAGGATCTTTTACGGTGCGGATTTCCGCGTGCATTCCAAATCGGTCTAATAGTTGAGGGCGTAACTCACCTTCTTCTGGGTTACCTGATCCTACTAACACAAATCGTGCTGGATGACGTATAGAAATACCTTCTCGTTCAACAGTATTCCACCCAGATGCTGCTGAATCTAATAAAATATCAACTAAATGATCATCTAATAAATTAACTTCATCTACGTAAAGTAAACCACGATTTGCTTTTGCTAATAAACCTGGTTCAAAGGCTTTTACACCATCAGTTAATGCTTTTTCAATGTCAATTGTACCACAAACACGATCTTCTGTTGCACCAAGAGGAAGATCGATCATAGGAATTTTAATAAATTCTGTCTCTAAATCTTCGCCATTTTGTATCGATAATTTTACTTCATTCCCCATTAAATCTAAATCCGATTTATGGGAATTAAATGGATCATCTTTTACTACTTCAATTTGTGGTAATAAATCTGCAATTGCTCGAATTGTTGTAGATTTACCTGTACCTCGATCCCCCATAATCATAACCCCACCAATTTTAGGGTCAATTACATTTAGTTGTAGGGCTAATTTCATTTCTTCTTGTCCTACAATCGCTGTAAAAGGAAAAACGGGTGAAGTAAATTTTTGTAAGTCTTGTGCTACCATAATTCGTGATTAATTTTTAAAATATTCTAAAGTTAGTAATTTTTTAGTGAAAGAAAAAGTTTTTTTCAATAATTATTTGATTTTTAGTTACCTATATGTTTTTTTACGATAAAAGTTAATCTAATATTAGATTAGCTTTTATCGTAATAAGCATCTATTTAACTATAAAGTGTTGCACCTAAACGAATAGCTAAAACACTGGCAACTACAGCAATTACTAATGCTGTATAAACTTGGTAATCATTAATCATAATATACTCCTTTAATTTGAATATGTTAATGGATATTTGTAATATTTTAAACTTTGTTGATTCTAAGGAATCTAAAAATTGTATAAAAAGATATGTTTTAGAATTTGTTTTTTAAAATTTGAATTGAAAATAAATTTTCAATTCAAATTTTATAGTAATCCCAATAAAATTACCAACTTGATTTTGTTACACCAGGTAATAAACATTGGTGAGCCATTTCACGTAAGACATGACGAGATATACCGAAATCTCTATAATACCCACGTGGTCGGCCTGTTTTCCAACACCGATTACGGATTCGAATTTTAGCACTATTACGTGGTAATTTTTGAATTTTTGAATGTATCTCTAATTTTAAATTGAAATCTTCTGTTGTTTGGTATTGTTTTAATAGATCTTGACGTTTTATTCTATATTTATTATTTAATTTGATACGCTTTTTTTCGCGTTCAATCATACTTTTTTTTGCCATATAATTAACCTAGTTTGAAAATACTTGAACTGAGTAATCTTTAATTTTAAATTATAAGATTAGATCTTATTTTTCTATGTTCTAAGTCTATTTTATCTTTAGATGGATTATATAGCAATATATTTCAAGTTAATTATTTTTTGAAAAGTTTTTTAATTAAATTTTGAAACGTATGGAGTATTTTTACTAGGTAAAATAGTATAAGTACTTAATAATTGTCTAAATTCTTCGCCATCCATAGTTTCCACATCAAGTAATCTTTCAACAATTAAATCAATAATAACCCGGTTATCTGAAATAATTTCAATAGCTTTTTGTTCACAGTAATTGATAATTTTACAGACTTCCTCATCAATTCGGTCAGCAATATTTTCTGCATACTCAGACCCTGTTGCCATATTTCCACCTAAGAAAACTTGGCCTGTATTTTCATCTTCTAATGCCATTGGTCCAATATTTGACATACCAAATCTAGTAACCATTTGACGTGCTAAATTTGTCACTTGTTGTAAGTCACTACTAGCGCCAGTTGTTACTTCTGGGTCACCAAAAACTACTTGTTCTGCAGCACGTCCACCCAATGTCCCAATAATTCTAGCTAATAACGCAGATCGTGATAATAAACTTTGGTCTTCTTCTGGTGTAAACCAAGTAAGACCTTTTGCTGCACCACGTGGAGTCAATGTAATTTTTTCAACTTCATCATGAGATTTTAATACAGATCCTGTAATAGCGTGCCCAACCTCATGGTATGCAATTAAACGTTTATTTTTTGAGTCTTCAAGAGGAGTTCCAGCAATACCACCAATGATTCGGTCAGCAGCTTCATTAACTTCTTTTTTACTAATACTTGATTTTTTGTAACGTGTTGCTAAAATAGCTGCCTCATTTAATAAATTTGCTAAATCAGCACCTGAAAATCCTGGTGTTCGATTTGCTAATTGAACTAATGAAACATCTTCACTTAATGGTTTATTTCGAGCATGAACTTTTAATATTCCTACACGCCCTAAACGATCTGGTAAATTTACTGTTACTTGTCGATCAAATCGTCCTGGACGTAATAATGCTGCATCTAAAATATCGACACGGTTTGTTGCACCTACAACAATAACGCCTTTATTTTCTTTAAAACCATCCATTTCTGTTAATAGTTGGTTTAATGTTTGTTCCCGCTCATCATTCCCACCACCAACACCGGCACCACGTTCGCGCCCAACAGCATCAATTTCATCAATAAATACAATACAGGGTGCATTTTCTGAAGCTTTTTTAAATAAATCCCGAACTCGGGCAGCACCTATACCAATAAACATTTCAACAAATTCAGAACCAGCAACACTAAAGAATGGTACATCTGCCTCATTTGCAATTGCTTTAGCTAATAATGTTTTACCTGTTCCGGGAGGTCCCACTAATAAGATCCCTTTTGGAATTTTTGCACCAACAATTGTATATTTTTCAGGTTCTTTTAAAAACGAAACAATTTCTTCGAATTCTGCTTTTGCTTCATCAATACCAGCAATATCAGAAAACCCAACACCTGTGTCAGGTTGACGTTCAAAACGCGCTGTTGATTTTCCTAGACTCATTGGTGATTGTCCTGAACCGCCCCCGAAATTTTCAGAATTTTGGAAAAAGTAAACTAAACCTGTTATAAAAATTATTGGTAATAAAATATTACTTGCAATACTTACAAATAAATTTTTTCGTTCTGCAGGATGTGCATCAAAATCAATATTATATTCTTTTAATTTCTGGATTAATTGAGAGGCTCCAACAGGAATTTCAACACGAATTGTTTGTGGTCTATTACCTAATTCTGGGCTTGAAGCTTGGATAATAGCATTTCGACTATTGTCATATAAATCTACTTGTTTAACCCAACCCATTTCTAAGTATTCTAAAAAACGGCCATAAGTCATCCGTGAACTTACAACATTTTGATTTAATTGTGCTGTATTTCGAATAGTTTCGGGACTTTCAAATCCTAATAAATTAAATTTCTTTGCGCCTACACTTATACTAGCTAATAAAATAATAGCTATAAGTATATTTCTAAATGTATTTCTACCCATTTTTTTTTGGTAATTTTTATTAATTTTTTCTATCTACAATTATAACATATTTGTAATTTTTAAAACAACTAAACCTATATTTTTTAAAAGTAATTAAATTTTTATTGTTAAAATTTTTAAAATAAACTATATATTATACTAGTAATTTATTTATTAATATAAAACTAAATATGGTTGGTCGTGGATCTAAAGTTCGAATTCTTAGAAAAGAATCTTATTGGTTTAATCAAGTAGGTACTGTTGCTACTGTTGATCAAAGTGGTATTCGTTACCCAGCATTAGTTCGATTCGAAAATGTTAATTATAGTAATACAAATACAAATAATTTTGCTTTAGATGAGTTAGTAGAAGTTATTGAAAAAACAGAAGACTAGTCCCATTTTGTTAAATATTTTATTTTGTAATAACTCATTATTACAAAATAAATTCTAAACTAATTTTAACTTTACTCATATATACCAAAAGATGGAGAGTAACAATATTTTGTCTTTTTAATCTATCTTAGGTAACTATTATTCTTTATTGACAAAAATATTATAATTTCATAGTATAACTCTAATAATTTATTGTGTGCTAAAAGTGTAGTTACTAATTTTATGTCTTTTAAAGTGTTAGAATTCCTTAAATTTAAATTATTCTTTAAATAACTATACTTTTCTTAAAAAATTAAAAATTTTATGCCTAAATTAAAAACTAGAAAAGCAGCATTAAAACGTTATAAAAAAACAGGTACAGGAAATTTTTTACGTCGTCATGCTTATAAGGGTCATTTGTTAAGAAGAAAATCAAACAAACAAAAACGAAGACTATCTCAAACAATTTGTGTCAGTGCGAGTGATAGTAAACCTATTAGAATAATGTTACCTTATTAAAAATAAACAATGGTTAGAGTTAAACGAGGAAACGTTGCTCGAAAACGTCGTAAAAAAGTATTACAGTTAGCTAAAGGTTATCGTGGTGCTCATTCACGTCTTTTCAGAGTAGCAAACCAACAAGTTATGAAAGCTTTACGTTATTCATATGTTGGTCGAAAGCAGAAGAAACGTATGTTTAGAAGAATTTGGATTAGTCGAATAAATGCCGCTTCCCGTGTTAACGGAATCTCTTACAGTCGATTAATACATAATTTTAAAAAATCTAATATTGAACTAAATAGAAAAATGTTAGCACAAATTGCGGTATTAGATTCGCCTACATTTAATGAACTTATAAATATTTCAAAATAATATTTCTATATTTAATATTATAATTTTTTGATTAAGTTATTAAACTTAATCAAATTTTTTTATTTAAAACAAAATCAAAAGTTACAAAGGTTAGCAAAACAAAAAAATATACCCATTTATGGGGTAAATCGAAGTAGTATTTACCAAGTAGCAAAATTGATACAATTTATTATGTTATAAAAAAAAATTGTAGTACAATAAGATGTGTGATATGTTTGAATTCTATAATTAGAGGAAATTTATTATGTCAAATGAAGAAGTATTAGAAAATTTACAAAAGCTTGTTAGTGAGCAATTAGGAATCGATAAAGCAAAAGTTGTACCGTCAGCAGATTTTACGGAATTAGGTGCAGATTCATTAGACGTAGTTGAATTAGTAATGGCATTTGAAGAGCAATTTTCAATTGAGATTGACGATGAGGTTGCTGGTGACATGTCAACTGTTCAAGATGCTTTAAACTATATTGTTGCAGAGAAGTCAAAATAAAGTAGATTTTAATTACATAACTTCTTAATAAGTTATGTAATTGAAAATATTTTTTCTTTTTGGTGATTATTATGTATCAATAGGATTTGCAGATCCGGAATTTATTATTTATAATTAAATAACATCGTTAACGGGATATAGCTCAGTTTGGTAGAGTACCTGGTTTGGGACCAGGGTGTCGTAGGTTCAAATCCTACTATCCCGACAAAGACAAATAGTAAAAAAACACAAGCAAATTCTAATTAACATTCCAGAAAATTACTTTTTTTGAAACTAGTTGGGAAAGAATTAAAATCCTTTATTTTTTATTTTTTTTTAATTATAGTATTATTATTGGTTTTAAGATTACTCAAAAATTTATCCATTTTTAAAATTAAGTTCTTAGAATTTCTAAGGTTGGTTTTTTAATTGTAGCATAGAAATTTCATTGTCATTATTTTCTGAAATTTTAAGCTTTAAATAGAAAGTATTTTTGAAGAATTTAACTTTTAATTTTATTAAAAGTAGAATAAGCTTATAGGATTAAAATAATAATAATATTTCAAATTAAAATCTTCCCAGAACTATATCTAAAAATAGAATTATAATATAATTAATTTAAATCATTTATGACTTTAGCAAGTAAAATAGTAGAATTCAAATTACTTTTCGCTAGTGGAGTAGAATTTTTAACAGAAAAAATAGCAACTTACATTTTTAATTATCCACAAGTGTCAGGTATGCCAATATACCCACCTTATGATAGTAAAAAAATAGCTCTTGTAGATTATGTTTCAAAATTACCTATTCACCAAACAGCTTTTCCACCCCGGGCAGTTCCTACAACATTTAGCCAAGTAATTTTTGGTAATTTCCCAGAAATGTCTAAAATTACTAGGATATTTTATGAACATAAATCCGATGGGTTTTATAATTTTTATGTCCCAAATTATAAGAATATTTATTTTCTTCCCGATTGGTTATCACAATGGATTCAACTTAATTTAGATATTTCAATAGATACTGCACCATTAGAAATCATTCAGCAATCCCTTTTTTTAATTCTAATCGGTTTCTTCTTTTTAATAGAATTCCGTTTAAAATTATATTGGTTTTTAACAATTAATCCTTATACAAGACCTTGGGTATACCTTATTTCCCTTACGGATTGGGTTAATGACTTTATGACAGGTCTTTCGCCTGTTTTTTTAGGTATTGATTTAACCGCTCCGATAATTTTAGGAATAACAGGAAAACTTGCGGATTCTCTTAATCATTTAGTATTTACAATGCCATTCTTACCTAGTGAGGGACAGCCCGGTAAGATGATGATTGATGGACAAATTCAAGATGTTATTCTTTTCAGATATTTACCATCATTATGGTATACACACCCAATACCTGATCAATTAAGAGAATTTTGGTATACTCAGCGACCAGATATTTTTAATTTTATGAAAAATAGTTACCGGCACCTAGACATAGAGTTTCTACCAAATCGAATTTTGAAAGAAATCTATGAACAACAACATGTTACTAAACCGTTAGTTGAAAATATAACACATATTAAAGAACTTTCGACAACTTTAATTTGTCATATTTCTAATAATTCATATCAAGATTTTGGGTATTTTTTTTATAGGCCAATAGGTGAAATTTTCGAGATTATGGATAATTTTATTACTTAATTAACAAAAATATATAAATTAAGTAATAAAATTAGTATATTTGTTAATTTATTTATACTATTTATATATTTTTGTTAAATGCTCTTATTTTATTAACAACCTATTTTTAAATAGAATATTAATCAGAACTATGAATAGATTTAAAATCTAAATCTAACAAATAAAAATTTAAGGAAATTTTAAGAGAGTTTGATCCTGGCTCAGGATGAACGCTGGCGGTATGCCTTACACATGCAAGTCGTACGAGAGTTTTTAACTCAAGTGGCGGACGGGTGAGTAACACGTGAGAATTTACCTCTAGGAGGGGGATAACAACTGGAAACAGCTGCTAATACCCCATATGCTTTCGAGTGAAATGGATTTATCCGCCTAGAGAGAAGCTCGCGGCTGATTAGCTTGTTGGTAGGGTAAGAGCCTACCAAGGCGACGATCAGTATCTGGTTTGAGAGGACGATCAGACACACTGGAACTGAGACACGGTCCAGA
>Ga0233410_10000612_pt1 | contig 10836 bp, 10 predicted proteins | sample Na_anoxic_1_MG_FD_179869 | JGI IMG/M metagenome (GOLD analysis project Ga0233410, IMG submission 179869) | Seawater microbial communities from Saanich Inlet, British Columbia, Canada - Na_anoxic_1_MG | ecosystem: Environmental > Aquatic > Marine > Inlet | place: Canada: British Columbia...
CCCCGGACCAGACACTCTTCGGTACTCAACAGAGCCTACTCATCCGGCCTACGTTCGTTGGGGTATGCGAAGGGCAGACGGTGATTTAGCTGCTGTTCCCGGCACTTGGCCCGCCTTTAGGCGTGCTCGTCGGAATGGATCAGCCGGTGCTGATGTGTGGACCGCAAGCGACACTCTCAACCTCTCCGCAGACAAAGCATGGGGAACTGCTCTTTCGGGGAACTGCCAATCCGCTTACCTCGCAAGGCAAGCCGACGCGAACAAGACATGGCAAGCAGTTTACGCAGCGAGCAAGAAACTTCCTTCTTATATGGCAGCACAGAAAGTGGCTATGCAAGTCTCGGGCAGAGGAAGGTACGTTCAAAGCGTAAAAGCTGCTCAGGCACACGCAGTCAGTTGTATGGATGCTGAAGCAGCAGGTCGGAAAGAAGAGGAATACCAAATGCTGCGGGAGCACAAAGTTGAAACCCAGCAGACTTCCGCCGATCAAGGTCAATTCCAGTCGCAGTTGATGGGAAGAGAAGCAGAATTGATAGCGGCTGAAAAAAGAACAAAAATGATTACCTATGGGGTGGTAGCAACCCTTGTACTTGGCGGCGGGCTTTATGCTTGGCGTTCTTTGAGGGGTTAAAATGGATCAAGCAGTAATGGACATCATACAGCAGACGCAAGGAACGAGAGTTAGTTCTCCTTACGACGAGATGATGCAAGCGGCGGCTGCTGAAGCGGCGGCCAAGGCCGAGAAGGAGTACAAGAGCATGAAGAAGTACACCAGAGGCAGCCAATCAGGATTTCGGCCTGCGTCAAGGGCTGTGATGACACCTCACTTAGCTGAATTCGGTAATCGCCGATTACCTTTGAGTTCGTTGAAGCCTGAATTCGTCCCTTCCCCTTCCCCCATTGACGGTCAAGGGCAGCCAACTCTGCCTGACATGCTGATCGAGCCAACTATAGACGAACAAGTTGAGTTGTTTGCTCCTTTGGCGACGACAGATTGGAAGAAGTATTGGCCCTTGGCGGCTGCGGGAGTAGGGGCTATCGCCGTGGTAATGCTGATGCGTAAAAGCAAGGCAAAATCGAATCCTTGGGACTTGGGCGGAATGGAGTACGAATTAGTGAAACTTCGCCAAGGCCAGATAAAAAAGGACTACAAAGAGGCCCAAGGAGGAGGCGACCTTCAAAAGTACGCCCTCCCCATCGCAGCGGTTTTAGGGGTCGGGGCTATAGTTTACTCCTCTCGAAAGAAGGGGTGACACCCTTTGATAAGCTAGTTGCGCGTCGGTGGGAAGAGACTGCTGACTCCGTAGGGTTCGATCCTGCTAAAGTGGACCTAGTATGGGGCGTAGGGGACAGCTATCCTCATTTCAAAACTCCCAGAGGCTTCGGAGTCACATTCTGGGACGGAAAGCCACCTTGCCGACTTCTGTTTGCCAGCAAGCTGGTTGCCGCGCCACTTCATAGGCAGGATGGTATCATTCGACACGAGCTAGGTCACGTTGTGGACATGGTGTTTGGGAAGCAAAGAATAGATCGTTGGGCGAAGCAGAAAGGCGTGAGCCTAGCAAGCACGGATGAGCGGAGAGCCGACGACATAGCACTCGCAATTTGGTCAGAGCCTATCCGTTATGACAGTGACTTGGTACAATCAACGCGATATGGTGAGTACCCGCGACCAAAGTTTTTGGGGTTATGATGGAAAAGAGAGAAAGTTTACCCATAATGATTATCCGACACCCGCTAGTTTGGGCAGGTGTAGGCATGTGGATGCGTAACTACGACAAGACCACTTCTGCTGCTAACTTCTGGAAAGGAGTCGGATCTCTGGCTCTGGGCATCGGAGTTGTTCATGCCTTCACGCAGAAAACCACTCAACCTGTTGCGCTCATAGAGGTTGCTTGATGTCTGGAGCGTTGCAAAAACGACTCTCTCGACACGGGCTACTTCCCAGCACTAAACGTAAGTACCTTGAAATTCTCTCTGGGGCGAATACAGACGACCTTATCGGTTGGATTCACTCCCGTGTTCACGCCAGAACTCCCATCGGGACGATCCTCCCCATGCGAGCCGCAGTCAAGCACTACCTCGTGGCGGAAATGGGGTACAAAGAAGATGAGGTTGACAACCTCTTACCTAAAGCGAAGGGTAGGCCCTGTAAACTTCGCGAAGCGTTTACTCCAGAGCAGTTAGCGTTGTATCATGCGGCTGTAGATCAAATCGACTTAACTTCTATTCGCACTATCCTTACCCTTTTGCCCGCTACGGGACTCCGTATCGGGGAGGTCACGTCTCTCCATGTTGATAATGTTCATAGCATTTCTTCTCGTTTATATCTGGTCTTTAGAGGAAAAAGAGACAAAGAACGTCTCGTCCCACTCACAAGAGCAGCAGAACGAGCCTTGAGCTACCATCTTGAGGACCAGCAGCCGACGACTTGGTTGTTTGCGTCCTTCACGAACCGGCCCATCACACCTCACGCGGTCAGAAAGCACACGCGGCGAATTGCCAAGGACTACCCGGAACTAGGATCTTTTTCTCCTCACACTCTCCGGCATACGTTCGCGACGATGGCTCTCCGTAGCGGCATAGACCTGAAAAACCTTCAGGCACTGATGGGTCACGAATCTATCCAAACAACATCTCGCTACCTTCATCCTTCTCTTGCAGACTTGCAAGAGTCCATAGACAAAATGGGATGAAAAAACCTGCTGCTTGTGCCGAAAGGTACTTGTATCCGGCCAAGGCTCAGCAGGTGGGTAGCTCTTGGTTTCCAGCCGTTTCCAAGAGCTACCCTTTTGGCTTTATCCCTTAGCTCTTACTGTAGCAGCCCGTACCCTTCTCTCGTTCGCAGGTGATAGTCTTGTACCTACTACTAAGGCGATGTCTCTAGCTACGCTGACTTTCTTAAATTGGCCTTTGTGGAAATAAGAAACTTGATTCGAGTGAACTCGTAGTCTGTCCTTCAGTCGTTCACACTTGTAAGCGGGATACCCGTTCATCTTACACCACGCAGCAGCCGTGGAGGGCTTCCACCTGCTGCCTGAGAAGACGACCGACTGGACATGCTTCGGGTGAGGTAAAGGGGGTAAATCTTCATCTGCTTTAATGGAAAGAGTTCTTTTCGGAGAAGCGTGATCGCCCCACGCGGAGATCAGAGAGGCTACATTGCCAGTTGGTGTGTCGTGGATGTTCTTTGCTCCAATGGCACTCCTCACTATTCGTCTCTTACCCCTAACAATGGTATCGAGCCTGTCATCGATGGTACTCACGCCATGGAGAAACCAAATGGTGGTTTGGTGAGTTTGCCCGATTCTACGGATTCGGTCTTCAGCTTGTTCCTCTTCCGAGCTAGTGAAGAACCTCTCCACGAACAGGAGGTGGCGTGCTGCGGTGAGCGTAATTCCCTCTTTTGCAGCCTTGGTTCCAATGAATACAGGGTATTCATGTTTTTGGAAAGCATCGACGGCGGCTTGTCTCTTTTTCACCGAGGTCTTTCCCTCTACAATGACGTGCCTGATCCTCTGCTTCCTCAGTCGCTTCTCCAGCGCACGAAGAACAGCTTGGTGCTCACAGAAAACAACGACTGGCTCTCCTAGTCGGACAGCCTTCGCTATCCAGAGGGAAGCAGCCTGTACTTTTCCTACTCCCGCCAACCGGCGCAAGTAACCCACCTTTGCGAGGGCTTCGGCGGCGAGAATCCTCTCGATCTCGGCTTCTGCCATCCCTTCGCCCACGAGCTTTTCTTTCTCCTTTCGCAGCCAGTCCTCGAAGTCATTTTCCGCTTTGTTGTACTGCTTTGCGTAGGAAAAGGGAAGGTCTGTGTACAGGTACGATCTCGACTTCGGGGGTACTTCTGGCGCAACGTCCTCTAACAAACGTCGAATCATCGGCGGGTTCTCTGTGCGCAAGAGCAGGGTCAGAACAGCCATCTCTTGCTGCGTGTTGATGATTGGTGTTCCTGTGAGCAAGAGAAGGCCCCGCGCCCTCTGGGAAAGGTGGTAGAGAGCTTGAGAGCGGAGCGACGTAGGATTCTTCGCGTAGTGTGCTTCGTCCGCAATAACCGTTTTTACACCTGCTTTGATTAGATCGGACCACCTTACGTCCAGTAACGTCCAGCTAATGATCAGGATCGTAGGCTGGGGGAGTCGGGGTATCGTGGCAGAGGAGTCGTTAATGATGAGCGCGTTTACACCGGGTGCCCATCTGTGAATCTCTCTTCCCCAGTGGCGAGTGACCGAGGCTGGCGAGACTACTACGGCAGGTAAGCTAGTTTTGTAGGTTTCAACCACAGAACGAATCGCTACGCAAGTCTTACCCGTTCCCGGCGCAGATGCCACCAGAACGCGCAAGCCATGAGCTTTGATGTAGTCTACATCTTCACGCTGAAAGTCCTTTAGCTGTGGCATAGCACTCCTTTACGTTGAGGAGAAGTCATAAACAGGTATATCATGGTATCCGTAGGCAGGAGATGATCACATGGCGGTAGCCCGACAAAACCCCATAGGGATAGCCAAGCCGAAAGGGGTGCTGGCTGTTCACCTTGGGAAAGGTAAGCTCGTTCACTGCTTCAATCCAGCTACGAAAGGAACTTTGTGCAAGAGTGGAGAGGGGCGATCGCGGGATAAGCAACCCCTTTTCAAAAGCCGAGCTAAATTCATAAACTGCTACCGTTGCGCGAAACTGATGACAATGAACATGGAAGCAGGAAGACGAGCAGATGAAGCGTAAGAAATTCAGTGCCAGTTACGTCGCCGACTCTCAGCTAGAGTATTCCCGCCAAGCTAACCGGTGTAGGCTGCTCTCCCCTAAAAGTGAACGCTATGGCGAGCTAGGCTGTAAGCGCGAAGAACACATCATGGTAGAAGGAGGAAGGAGCCGTCTCCGGTATACAGATTACGGTCCTTACCCGCGAGACAAGAAAAAAGGTGGCCCAGCCGCCCAAGGTGAAGGTGCAAGCCCGAAAACGAAGGGGAGGCTCTCAGATGAGCTTCCTCTGTGGGACGAGAGAACTCAATCGCCTAACAGCAGAAGCAAGACTACGCTTGAATCTCGTATAGCGTCTGCTATTGAACAGTACAGGAAGCTCTACCCGCGTGAAAATCAAGTAGGTTTTGCTGTCCCTTTTTCCATCAATTCCCTCGTGCAGAAAAGCGTGGGGATGCCGCGCAGTGCCGCATCCATTCTAGTGAGGCGGGCAGCGGGTAGGTTTTACCCTGTAGGTGGCTTGTCTTTCCCTGAACCTAATTTACTTACCCGCTTCGAGGAAAAAGTGGAAGAGATGTTAGGGTCGCGGGTGCTGTTCCGCTTCGCCGGTAGGACACTCCAGCTTGTGCGGGGTCGTCAGGTCGCCAAGACTGTAGAAGCCATTGAAGTCGCGTGGGGAGATGGTACTTTTCAAGACATCAACGACGCAAAGATAGCAACTCTTGGGGGAGATCCACCGAACGTCCAATCCTTGTTCGGCAAATTGAGCGCGTTGCTTGACAGAGAGAAAGGAAAAATCAAGTCCATTTCCTTCTTTTTCTATGGCGACAATACCCCGTTAGAACTTACCTTTTCGAGTAGAGAGCACTCGAAGTCTCTTCGGGATGGTGCTTCCAGACGCTATCCAGAGTACAAAACATTGAATGTTTCACTGTCCGAGTTGCCCGAACTTCTGGCCCGCCTTGCTCGCAAGGGACCAAAAAAAGGGCCGAAAGAATTAAAAGAAATCAGCCTCTCAAAGGAGAATCCCATGCCGAGCGACGACTGGTATTACAAGCAGCAATACAGCAAATCCCCTTACGGCAGTCGGCGTTCATTACCCGCAGCGCGTCGTAATAGCAGCATTGGAAGCCAGATGGCAGCTGATGCGATGACTCTACACCAAGAGACAGGCATGAAGTTGAAAGATGCTTGGCGCGAAGTCAAGGCTGAAGCCCGTGCAAACGGTTACAAGAAAGCCAAGAAGAACGGTGGTTGGTACTTCGGTCGCGGCCATGGTGGAGGACCGAAAGGCTCTAACCTTTATCTTCCTGACACCACCCAGACCGGACCCGCTCTCGTGCCTCACGCACCTTGGGACGACGGAACCGAAGTCTTTTCCGCGCTAGTTCCCGGCCCTTACGCCAAGCGGAACTCAAGCAAAAGCCGCAAGAGTAAAAGCCGCAAGAATAGCAGTGCCTTGCTAAACGGTCATGTCTACGCGACTTCAAATGGCCAGCCTTACGTCAAGCTCGCGAACGGCCAATGTCGTTTTATCTCCAAGGCCCAAGCTGCCCGCATGAACGGTGGGGCTTGGCACCCAGAGTACAGTGAAATGAAAGGTCAGTTCTCTACAGGACTCCGCCGCACTTCAGGGACTCAACCTTACGCCCGACGTAACAAGCGGAAAAGTCGTAAGCGATAGGAGTATCTCATGAAAGGTTTTTATGGTGCGCCCACTCTCGCTCGACGCAACGCCAGCAAACTCTCCAGCACAGCACAACACTGTGCAGGAGCTATGGCGGCACAAGCAGCTGGTAAAAAATACCGACTGCTCAATGCTGACAAGCAAGTAGAAAAGTTTTGTGGCACAAAAGCGGAGAAGGTTTCTGACAAATGTGCTGGTGCTCTCGAAGCCCAAGCGATGGGTAAGGGCACTTACCGCATGATCAACACCGAAAAACAAATCGCTACATGGTGTTCAGAGGACGCTGCTACAACAGCGGCAGCGGGTGGTTCCTATGTACCTGCTTCTCCCGAAGAGGTGGCAGAAGACTTGTATTGGGATGAAAACATGATGATGACCGCTGGTGGTGGTGGTGGTGGTGGTGTCGTGGTGGAAGAAGAGAAAGGAAGTCTTTTGCTTCCCCTCGCTATGGGCGGGATAGCAGTCGTGATCCTTGGTGGTGTCTTCTGGGTTTCTCGTTAAAGGAGTTTACTTATGTCCGGTCAAGCCCTAGTGTTTGCCCCCTCTCATTTATCAGAAGGGGTAGTAGCGAAGAAAAACTCGGGATTAGCTCTAGCAGCGATCGGACTTCCAGTCTTGGGGCTGTTTCTTGTCATGCCCCTCGCGGTTGTCCCGTGGGTTGTCAAGCAGTTCAAGCCTGAATGGTCCTATGGTAAACGAGTAGCTACAGGCTTTGTCGTTTCATTCGGAATCGGGGCCGTCACAAAGATAGCGAAAGCAGGTTCGGGAACTTCATCTCCCTCAGAAACCGCAGTAGCTTAACGCTTCCGATACCACCAATAAGTAGCACCTGCTCCGACCCCAAAGAGAAGGACGAGCGGAATAGCACTACGCAAGGCTGTTGCTCGTTTCAGTCTGCGTAAATAGGTCAGCAAGCGTACTTTATCGTCTTGGCCTAATGCTGACGTTTCTATCTCTTCTATTGCGTCTTGTAGAATGGCGACTCTGCCGCCTCCGCGACACATGTACCCTGTGGTGCGGCATACAACACCAATATCCTCTGACGAGGTTGATATGAACCGTGTCATGGCTGTATAGAGTTGATCTTGGGCTACCTTGTTATCTTCGTAATCTGCTCTTCGTGCTCCGATAGCTAAAAAGTAAGCGGCTTGCTCGTAAGCAGTAGCGGCATCTGAGGGAGGAGAGAGAAGTCTCTTGTCTAGGTTGTCGTAGACAGAGCTATCCACTGAAACCCCTGCGGTGGCTTGGGCAGCCATCGTGTCGTCAGCTAACCACGAGGAGAGGGTATCGAAGGGCCATATACCATATTCGTTCATCTCTTTCTCCTGACAGCTTTAATCCGTCGATCTACGGCTTGTATCATCTCTTGTAGCTTCACTCGATCCTTCTCGATCAAGGAGGCAGTTGCGCGACTTATCCGACCTTTAGGCTCATAAGGCCAATCGGGTTGCGTCTCTGTCTTAGGAAGACGGGTGCTCCTGCTTGTGCGGAGCATGGACTTAGGCAAGCTGCGCTTTAAGTGTTTGATGTATCCGAGTGGATTTCCGATAAATGCGTTTGCTTCGTCGAAAAAAGTAGGCTTCCTTATCGCACCCAAAGGCCAGAACAGGAGCGCGTTGGTGTAAGCATTACTCCTTTCCATTTGCTTCTTTCCCACTTTCTCTGCGGGCGCGAACTGGTCATACAAATAAGTCCCTAACGGGATGCCTTGAACTTCTGCCTCGTGTACCATCCTGACGGATGCTCCGAGCCGTCCTATCGCGTCAACATCCTTAATGTAGTCAGGGTGTCTTTCGAGCGAGAAAGTCGTTTTCCATGTGCGCTGAAGCAACTGAAATAGCAAAGGGTTGTAAGTCATCAATACGATTTGACCTGTCCCACCAAACCCCGCTTCGCCCCCTTGGAGGCTCGCGCTCAAGTCTCTGACCTGCTGGGAGGCTGCGGAGGCGGCCTCGGCCACTTGGGAGCCACCCAGTGCATAATATGCAACTAATAGTGCATAAAATACTCGGCGGCTTTCTATCGGCAAAGGCGGGCGACTCGGATCGGGACCAGAAACTCCCTGTGCAATTTTGAGTATTTCTCCTTTGTATGCCTCTGACGTTACTCCCGGAGTCAGGGCTGGCTCGATTCCGACAGCTGCGAACATCGCTCTAGCTGTCTCGGTTTGAAACATACTTCTGGGTGGCGCAATACCAGAAAACTTTGCTATGTCAAACAATTTCTGGACGACTTGTTGGGGTTGATCCGCGAACAAGCTCACCGTACCCGTCCCGGAAAACGCGATCCCTCTAAGATCGTGAAGGGATTTACTTAAAAGACTCGACTCGCCTAGATCAGCAAGCGGAGCTTGCGCTTCTATTCTGTCCTTTAGGGTTTCTGTATAGTCTAGCTGATCCCACCAACTGTTTACGGCAGTGTACGCTCGGAGCAGGTTCTGGAGCCTCTGGGCGGGAGCAGCCTTCGTTACCTTTTTATCATGGTCAAATAACCCTGCTGCTGACTTTAACGCCCCAGAGTAGCGTTTGAGTGCGCGTGCGCCCTGCTGTAAGGCTTTAATGTCTGCTTTCTCGTCGTTGGAAAAGCAAGGCGCGAACCGCTGCCTTTGGTTCGTCGGGCTGTGAGCCACGCGGACGAAGGAGAAAAAGGGCGAGTTCGCTTTTGCTTTGTCGCTAATAGTAATACGGTAGCCCGCTTCGAGTTCGTAGTAGCGCGGGTCACTGGGAGTCTCACCGCCTCTGTACTGACCCGGAGGGTATACCGTGACCATTTGGCACCATATCATCTCGGCTGCGGTTTGGTGGTCCACGCCTACCGTCGAGGACACGAATTGGTACAGCTCGGGTCCGTCCCCTCTGACTACATAGCTCCTCTCTCGGTAGAAATTGTAGTTTCGTTTTAAGGTAGAACTAGGAACTTCCTTGGTTTTTATCTTGTAGTTCACGGGACCGTCTTGGGTTTCCCCTACTGCCGCGTTGATAGGCGCAATACTCTTTCCTTTCGGCGTGTACAAGCTGGGATCGTCCCAGTCGCGTCCTCTCACCGTACGCCCTCTTTGTGCGTGTTTCCCTCTCATTTTGGCGGCTGTTTGCGGGTCGAAGGAAACAACTACTTCCCTTTTCTGCGTTGTCCCCTCGTCAGCGAAATATTTTGTCTCGCCTGAAGGAGAAATAACCTGTGTCACTGTTTCAGGCGGTACTCTTTTCTGTACTCCTTGGGACTTTTTGCTGTGCTTCTTTTTCTCGACGTAAAACGATTGCACTCCTTGTCTTCCCACGGGCGTAGAGAAGCTATCGACTATGGTTCCCTCGGGAGATTGTTCTTTTCTGCTTTTGACGTAAGCCGCCACTGCTTCGGGGACCGACATGCCCGCTAGGACGAAACTTTTTATGTCATCGTCAGTAACCCACTGCGTGGAGTCGGCTGTCTTGGACGGAAGAAAAGCATAGTAGGCTGTTCCGTCTATGGGATTCCCGCAGTAAGCTGTCTGCGCTTTATTGATGCGAGGGGGATCGGCTTTGGTGAAGTAACCCAAAGGAGAAACCCTCTCTGCTGAATCGAACTTGCCTACTAGCTGCTTTCTCTTCGGAGGGGCACCTTTATGTTCTTTCGGTTTCCTCTTCTCTTTCCGAGTCTCTAATGTTCCCGCTCTCCGCTTGCGAAATCTTTCTTCAGCAGCAAGTTCCCCTTGCGACTTTTCTCCTTCAGAACGGATACGTTTTTCGAGTCCCCGTAGTGACCGCAGTGGATTTCGGCTCTTGTCCAAAGCTGATATGAACTCGGCAGAGGAATCATGGATTGGTAGACTAAAGAGTGTCTTGTCGTGGGGAAAGAATAGCTCAGCGTCGAACTTTAGCCTAAGAGCTTGCTCTTCTGTGTACTTGTCTCTCCAACCAGAAGGATTGGCTCTAGCGAGCCTACCTGCGCTACGTCTTTCAATCGCAGAAGAGTCGTCGAAACGGATGTCGATCATGCCATTCGGCATGGACCGAACAACAGTTCCTTTCCTACCGCTGAATTTTACTCTGTCCCCTTTTTTCATGGGGCACCTCTACTGGCTGGCGCAGAGAAGAAATTGGATACTGCTAATAGTCTGTGGGCCGGGAGAAAGGAGCGGTGCATCAAGTCTAAATCCCATGTCTATCACAGGAGCGCGTACATTGATGCGCACAGGCGTTCCCACAGGCAAGATGGCGGGAGCAGAGAAAGGTAGCCCCATCAAAGCGGCACCGAATCCAGATGCCCTTCGGCGATGTATGACTGGTTGCCATGTAATGTTTAACTGTGCGTTGTGGAACACAGGTCCAGACTCTTCTAGGTAGCCGTGCTCAAGGTACAAGTACCACTGCAAATTAGGTAAGTTCGTTGCGGCAAGCCGAGCTTGTAGCTCCATATCGATAGCAGGAGTAAAGGTACTTGCTCCCGATCCTGAAGGGACGCACATACGC
>Ga0233410_10000613_pt1 | contig 10835 bp, 12 predicted proteins | sample Na_anoxic_1_MG_FD_179869 | JGI IMG/M metagenome (GOLD analysis project Ga0233410, IMG submission 179869) | Seawater microbial communities from Saanich Inlet, British Columbia, Canada - Na_anoxic_1_MG | ecosystem: Environmental > Aquatic > Marine > Inlet | place: Canada: British Columbia...
CCACAGCGGTATTCAGTCACAGCACTGCACTGCGGAATTGTTTGTAAAGTATCAGTGGTTAGACTCAGAGTGCCAAACCGATGAGTCAGATACAGAAATACTATATGATTGGGCTGCTGACCACAAAACAACTATTGTATTAAATGGTGGTATGTCTGGTGATCTTCAAGCACTTGTAGATTTGTTTGAATCAAATGAGAATCCATACCCTTGGGCATTCTTTAAGGAGACAGAGTATGCTTTGAATGGGGCTTTGACAAATGTAGGTATTATTCTCCCTGAGAAGATTTATAACTATGATAAAGATGTTACTGCAAAAGAGGAATCAGGGGGTTGGGGTGCAATACCTGAACTAAGTGGATATGAGTTGAAAATTGTAGAAGCACTTCGTGGTAAACGGTTAATGAGTTAAGGAGTGCTCTTGCGGCTAAATTATAAAGATAAACAAAACCTAAAATAAACTTAAAATAAAGGGGAACACATGAAAAAGCAGTCACTACAACAATTGGTAAACAAGATTGAGAAAGCTTCTGCATCACTACGTCACGATAACGGATTATATTCAGCTAGTGCAGGGGAGCATTATGTCTCATACACATGGTGCCGGGATTTATTCATGCAAACACTGGATATTCCTAAAAAGGATTACTTGCAATCATGGACAACATTTTTAGACTTTGCTGTTAAATGCGAGAATAAATATAATAAATTTTCAACCATCATCAAGGAAGGTAAATCCGCTGAACCGTTCCATATCCGCTGGTGTGCCAAGACTAACGATGAGATTGAACCAGAGTGGGGCATGATGCAGATGGATGCATGGGGTATGATGTTAATGGCAATTGCTAAGGAAGGTGACACTCTACTGCAAAACCCTGAATACAAGAATGTTGTCAAGCTGATGCTTCAAGCACTAAACTCCTATGAATATTGGAACTCTGAGGATTGTGGTGCTTGGGAAGAGAATCATGAGCATCGTCAATCATCTATTGCATGTGCAGCTAGTGGTGTTTATGACATTGCACCTTACTACCCTGAGTTGTCAGAAATGACTGATAAGATGATTGAAGAGTCAAAATGGATCATTGAAGATTTCGGCACTAATGAAACACCAACTAGAAGTGCAGACCTTGCTCAATTACATGGTGTGTGGTTTGGTGTGCCACGAAAGGTTATGTCTCTTAAGCAAGGTAAGAAGATTATCCGTAATATCGAGAAAAACCTTTTACGAAGAAATGGTGTTGCACGTTACAAAAGGGATGAGTTTTACAATATCAATTTACGACTTACTCTTGATAAGTATAATGGAGTGTTCAATCCTCAAGCAGAGGGGAAGATAATGGGAGGCGAGGCCGAGTGGGTCTTTGGCTTTCCAACCTTAACGCTTGCTCGTAAATCTTGTGGTATGGAAGTTCCTGAGTATTATATAAAACGTATGAAAGATATTGCCTTGCATAATAATGGTGTGATCCCTGAGTTGTACTATGCTAAAACTAATATTTGCAACGACAACCGCCCTCTCGGGTGGAGTTGTAACCTATTTCGCATCGTAATGACTGAATATCTCGAATTTGGTAAAATAAACTCACTTGCTTAAAATATAGGCTTCGTCAGCAGCCCTCTCGCGGGTTTAAAATTAGTCCTCTTGTGATTGTTTATCTTCGTGTGAAAACTTGTCACAGGGCTGCTACGGAACGATTTGGGAATATTGTGTGTAATTGTATAAATATTGAACTGATTAATAAGTGTTTTGAATAAATCACCGTTATTTTCGGAAATTAGAAAGGAATTGGTTGCAATGGTAGAGTGGAGAGTCTATAATCACTACCAAGTTAAATAATAAAGGAGAGAGAGATGAGTAATATAAGTTTTGTAAGAAGTTGTGCTGAGATTAAGTGGGTTACATTTAGTGACGGTACAGAGACATGTAAGATTGTAGAGGGTAAGTTTAGTCGAGAACTAAATATCTCACAGCCTCTTACACCTGAGAAGTTAAATCACATCCAATGTAATATCAAGGACGGGACACGAGACCTTATCCGTATCGGTTTGGTTAATGATGCTTTAGATCGGCTTGGAGTCAAAGATATTACACTAACTTTACCTTATGTACCACAAGCTCGTGCTGACCGTACATTTGAATATGGTAATCCACTGCCAATAAAAGTGTTTACTAATATTCTTAATAGTTACAATTTTAAGAAGGTTATTATCGAAGATCCGCATTCTGACGTGACATCTGCTTTGATTAACAATGTTCAGGTTGTTGGTCAAACGCAGTTGGTAAAACGAAAACTACCTTACATTAAAGCTATTATGGAAGATGATTTCAAACTGTGCGCTCCTGACTTAGGAGCTACTAAGAAAATCTTTGATACAGTGCAAGCATTAGGTCATGAGGATTATATTCAAGCCGTTAAGATTCGTGATGTTACAACTGGTGAAATTGTAAAATGTGACTTGACTATTGATAAAGTAGAAGGTAATATCCTTATTGTAGATGATATTTCTGATGGTGGTATGTCCTTCTATTTCTTAGCAGATAAGTTAAAAGCTAAGGGTGCTAAGAAAGTAGGATTATATGTAACACATGCAATCTTCCCTAACGGTTTGGATAAAATTGCAGAAAAGATTGATTACATCTTTACAGAGAATATTATAGGTGATAAGCTTACTCGTGATATGATTGAAAATTTTAACACACGTAATAAATAATAGGAGAAAATAATATGACAATTTCAAATGCAGCGTTACAGACAGACTATTACAAGCTCTTCCATAAAGAAGCTTACCATCCTGACATTACAACTGTTTACTCTAACTACACCTCTCGTAACGGTAAGTTGAGTAATGTTAAGAATAAGGATGAAGTCGTTTTTGTAGGTTTACAGTATTTTATTAAAGATGTACTGATTGATGAGTGGAATACTACTTTCTTCGAGTTGCCAAAGGAAGTTGCAATTAAATCATTAAAACGTATTGTAGATAATTGCTTAGGTTTCTCTTATGATGCAACACATTTTGAAGAGTTACACGACTTAGGGTATTTACCTTTAGAAATTAAAGCTCTGCCTGAAGGTGTTTCAGTTCCTTATGGAGTACCTCCGATCACCTTTAAAAACACTGTAAAAGGCTTTCAGTGGTTAGCTAATTACATTGAAACGGTTATGTCCACGGAGAATTGGCCTATCCAAACTTCTGCGACAACAGCTAAAGCTTACTTAAAGAACACTATTGCAAGTTTTGATCGTGCAGGTTTATCACATGAGTTAATACCTTTTATGTGCCATGATTTCTCGATGCGAGGTATGCAAGGGCGTCATGCAGCAGCTATGTCAGGTTTCGGACACCTATGTAGCTTTGCAGGTACAGACACAATTCCAGCTATTTTGTTTGCTGAGAAGTACTATAACGCTAATGTAGAGAAAGAGCTTGTGGGAGCTTCTGTCCCTGCGACCGAGCACTCTACTGCAACAAGCTATATTATGTCTATGTCAGAGGAAAAAGGAATGACTAAGCTTGAAGCTGAGTTAGATTATGTACGTTACTTGATGAAAAAGGTTCCTACTGGTATTTTATCTCATGTGTCTGATAGCTTCGATTTCTGGAAATTTGTAGAGGAGGGGCTGCCTAAACTAAAAGATGAGATCATGAGTCGTGAAGGTAAGTTAGTTATTCGTCCTGATTCTGGAGATATTGTGGATGTCTTATGTGGTAAAGAGTTTTTATCTCTAACAAATAAGTACTACACAGAAGCTTTAGACAAGTCAGAGGATAAACTGTCTTTATGGAAAGAGTTTGTAGCTGATGAAATGGATGAAATCTTCTGTAAAAATCTTGTAGCAGATGACCCACATTGCAGTGAAACCTACGAATGGGAGTATGACGGTAAGGTTTATTGTGTAACATATGAACCAGAACTAAACCGTCACGATAAAACATACTACTACGTCGATAATTACTATGGTAATTTAGCACAATGTACTTTCATCGAACGTACTAAAGTGACAGAGGATAGGGGGTTAGTTGAAAGTTTATATGACATCTTCGGAGGCACAATGTCTCCCACTGGAATGAAACTTTTAGATGACCACATCGGAGCTATTTACGGAGACTCTGTAACTTTGGAACGACAAGAGAAGATTATATCTCGTCTTGAAGCTAAAGGTTTTGCTGCAGTAGTTGTTCTAGGTATAGGTAGTTACTCTTATCAGTATGTTACACGCGACACCCACGGCTCGGCTGTGAAGGCGACTTGGGTAGAAAAAGCTGGTAAGGGTGTTGATGTATTTAAAGACCCTAAAACAGATAGTAAGAAGAAGTCTGCGAAAGGTTTACTCAAGGTTGAGTTAGAGAACGGTAAATATGTTTTATATGATCAGCAAACACCTGAACAAGAGCAGCAAGGTGAACTTAAAACAGTATTTCTTAATGGAGAGCTTGTACGAGAAACTTCTCTATCAGAAATTCGTGAACGGGTTAAGGATAGTCTAGCTTAATAAATAACACCTACAAACCTCCCTACATTTCGGTGTTCGGAGGTTTTCTTTTACCTGAACATAAATAATTTCAACAAACCTCTCTTTATCTATTGCTTTCGTGTCTGTATAGTTTATACTGTGTGTATTGAAATTGATTACATCACTAAGGAGAAACAAAATGAATACAATTAAAGTTAGATTATTAAACAACGGTACTTACGATGGTCTTGAAGATGTTACATTTCCTGTGGAAGTGGATGCTTATGTTCATAACGATACTATTATGGAAATCCCTTATAAAGAATTACTCCGCATTGGTGGAAGTGAGGAGTATTTTAGTGGTTATGATGATGAGACAAAGCTATCTTTCTCTTTGCTAACAGAGTGCGAGAAGGTTGTAGATAGCACCATTTGGAACGCCACCTCTCCTCTCGAAGTAGGGATGCTGGTTGCCCAAGGGGAGGTGATGTTATTAGGTGTTAATGGTGACAAAGATGAAGTTGCAGTTGTTGAGAAAGACGGCTGTATTAATATGTACTGGCTAGATGCATTAGAACACATTAAAACAGAGGAGGAAATAGTGTACGATAAAGTGGTTGACTTTGTTAATGAGCATCGTAACTCTACAACAGGAAAGATTGCGGATATGTTGATTGAAGGTGGGTTTAGGGTTTAGGGTTTAATCTTTAGGAGGAGGGGATAATGCTACAATAATCAAACAACTAACATACAACCCTTATAAACGCATGTACGCTGGTTTAAGAGGTTACACTACAGAAGAATTAGCAGAAGTTAAAAACTTTATGGATAAGTATAAAATTAAGTACAAGCACAAGACACATTATGAGAATGGATTGAAACTTCCTTATAATGGTGTGTTGAATATTAATGGTAGAGGGTGAGGTTATGAGAAACACTTACGTACTAAGAGTTAAAGGTAAAACGAGAGGACATATCTTCTATGACTATTTGGAGGATGCTTTTGAAGATGGTGTGTATTTAGGCTGTAGGTCTATTGGTTGTGAAAAGATGAAATACGCTAACGAGTTTTATTCATTAGAGGAAGCTAAAGAGTTCAAGGAAGAGTATGATAAAGATGATAATTTTGATATTGTGGATTATGGGCAAGCTGAGGAGGAGTATTGTAGGGAGTAGGGGGAGAGGGTAGGAGTGGTGATGGTGGTATCTTCCACGTATGTGTGGTATACAATATTGATATAAGGGTATCTTATTTGTATACCCTATGGTATAATATAGGATAATAATCCTGTAAAATCGTAGCATTGACCTGATAATAGTGTTATAATTAATATAAGAAATGAAAAGGAGTTAAATATGTATAGAAAAATGAGTGATGTGTTGAAAGCTTTACAGGAAGGTAAGACTACCGTTAAAAGTTGTCGTAACCAGTTAAGCTATTATCGTAAGAACGAGGATGTTGATACAAGTTTAATGTTCCTAACAGCTATCGAAATCTACCGAGTCTACAAGATATCTAAAGGAACACCCTTGAAATACCTAGATTCGTAGGTTCAGAGTGACCCTACCTTTTAACGCAACAGAATAGTAAGGGTCACTGTGAACCTAATAAATAGGACTTATTACCTGTTCGTAGGTTCACAGTGACCCAGTAATAAGTAAAGAGCCTTAAAATCCATTACCAGTAAACTAACCAGATTTGGACATTACATGAACATATACTTCTTCAAGGAATTACACATAGCACTCAAGGCAGATGCCAATACAAAAGGGTGTTCAATACCAGCATTAGTAGTAAGGATAATATCTGATCACTATAAAATAAAAAACAACTAAATATAAAGTATCTTATCATAAACTATATGGAAAATAACATGACAAAAACAGAAGGTAATAAACAACACTATCACTTTAATATTACAATTAATGGGGATTTCAAGGTTGCAGAGTCAATAATCAATATAAACACTGGTTATGTAACTGACTTATCAGTTCAAGATAAATTAATATACACACATCTAAGAACTCAATATAATAATTTTAGTAAGAAAGGCTTGGATTATTTTGAGAGTAATCTATCTGTAGGTCTTGAGAATGCTATCAGTGAGTCTACAGTAAAGCGTAGTATTAAGAAGTTAGCAGAATTAGGTCTTGTTATTATAAGTGGGACTAAGGTGCATAGGACATTCAGTATTATAAATATAACAACAAAGAATTATAAATTGTTATGCCCTAAATCTGATTATTACCATACTGAGGAGGCAGCTAATAAACGCGCAGCAGCCTCTGAAGTTAAGGCTAAAGTTATAGCTGATAAGCGTAAAGAACACGAAGATGCTGAAGAATCTAGGAAAGAGGTTAAACGTAAAGAGAACGAAGAAAACTCTCGTAGATATTTGAATCATAAGTATAACACTGAACTTATTAATAGGAAAAGAGTGTTATTAACCAATGTCAACTACAAACAGAAGGAGTTTCTTGAGAACGAAATATTAACCATAGAGATGAATATATACTCTGTAAAATACCAACGTACTAAAGAGAAAGATCAAGAATTTTCAAGTCTAGCTCATGATGTTAAGGTGGTTAGTAACGTAGTATGTAATCCTAATATAAATGAACTACCTCCTGTAGATGATGAATGGTTTAACTCCTGTATGGAAGATATGAACTCAGGGAGGTATGATAACGAGTACGAGGTAGGTAATAATTATGGATTATAAGAAAGTATATGATAATCTAATCGAGAAGTGTAATGGTAGATCAAAGGTAAAACACCAGCAAGGTATTGAATTACATCATATAATACCAAGATCGTTTGGTGGAAGTGATGATGATAGTAATCTAGTGGCATTTACCCATAAAGAGCATTTGTTCGCACATAAATTACTTTGCAAATTTACAACTGGCTCAGGCAGATACAAGATGTTGCAAGCTTACATGTTTATGTCTAAGAAGAGTAGATTTGATGGAGTAGACCTTAACACAGTACGGGCATCTCTTAGTAAACTTGCTCAGCGCGAGGATGATTTACTCCCTTACTCGGAATTTCACGCCACAATGAAAAGGGGTTTTCCACGTAGACTTAAGTATATTGGTTATGTTAACTTTAGAGGAAAGACTAATTCTTTCTTTCCAGATATATTTGATTTGTGTGTATATGGTTGCATATATGGTTATAGAGGGCTACAATCGGCAAGAAGTTCAGCAGGTGGGAGGCTTAATAAGGGTACAGCAAATAAACTAATCTTATTGGAGATACTGGATGAGAATTATCTTTTTACTGCGAATTTTATAGCTTTCTGTAATAAAATGCCTGATAGTAAAAAGATTACAAAATTCCATAAGAGGCTTGATGATAGTTGGTCATGTACTCTCAGTGAGATAAATACAATCACTAAGAATCCAATTGTTTGTTGCAATAGACAATCTAGGGGAATATACTTACTATATAAGCTCACAGACAAGCCTAGCGTATTGGATAACATTTTATACAAACCTATGAGCATTCCTGTATTAGAGGCTGCATTGAAAGGCGGATTACAAAAGGTAAAGGGATCTAAATGAAGTCTGCCTAACTCGAAACAACACAGATATTGTCAGGAGGGGTTGCAGAGAGTTGTTAAACCCCCCCTCCCACCAACACCACCACAACGCGAAAGCTAAATAAACTATTGACGCAGGTGGTGGTGTTGTGTATAGTAGTGGTAAGGTTGATGAATTAAAGGAGAGCCAATGAAAACATTAAAAATTGCAGAAACAATAACACTTTCCGAAGAGGACTACATTTCTTTCGTAGAGGCGTTAGAGAAGCCAGTGGAAATTAGTGAGAGGTTGTTGGAAGCGAGTAAGAGATATGAGGAGGAGGTTTAGGATGGAGAATAACAAACGTATAGGCATTGTTGCAGATTTGCACCTTGGGGTACGTAACAACAATCGTGTTTTTGCAACGTTCCAACGTAAATTTATCTTAGACATGTTAGACTACTACCACTCTATAGGGGTGAAAAGTCTCATACAACTCGGAGATTACGTTGATCAGCGCAAATCTATCTCAGGAGAGCTAATACATTGGCTGTCTAATACTTTTATACCTAAACTAGCTGAGTACGGTATGACATATTTTCAGCTCCAAGGAAATCACAGCCAGCATTTATTGAACTCAAATGAGATTACCTTTGACCAATTATTAGAGGATCTTTCTGTAGCACACGGTGGTGGTAATGTCAGGGCTATTACAAAACCTGCTGATATAAATGTCGAAGGTTTAGATATTTGTTGTATCCCTTGGATCAATAAAAGTACACATGACCTCACGGTGGAGCATATTGAAAAATCCACTGCTAACATCTGTGTAGCTCATCTTGAAGTTGCTGGTGTGTATCTTCTAAAAGGGTCTGTCACTAAAACAGGACATATTGATAGCAACTGCTTTAAGAAATTTGAACAAGTTATCTCAGGTCATATACATATAAGTAGTACTGTCGGTAATCTCTTTTTTGCTGGCAGTCCGTATTCCTTAAACTGGGGAGAATGGGAAGAGCTAGCTGAGAAGGGTTTTTACACCTTAGATGTATTAACAGAGAAATTAACACTGATCCCTAATAAACCTGAACAAAGCTTGTTTACTGAACTGACCTACAACTATAAAGACCTTGCAAGTAAGAAACTTGGCAAAAAGTGGTTGGATGTTGATTTTTTAGAAAACGAACTTAACCTCAAGGACAAAATAATCCGTATCATCATATCAGACCGTTCCAATGCAAAACACTACGCTTCTTTCGTAAAAGCACTCAGAAGCGTCCAATGTATCAACTATACAATTATCGACACAACTCAATCTATAGAGCTTGCGACTGAGGAAGTAGATGCTAAGGATTTCAAAGTTAGTCCAATAGAAATACTGCTTGATAAAATAAACACCATTGAGTATAGTGATTGTGATGCTGATGATAAAGAAATTCGTTACGAAGCTATTGGCAATAAACTTAAGAGTGTGTATAATCGTTGCCAAGAAGAATCTAATTTGGTATAAGGAGAAGATATGACAGATTTTAAAAATGATAAGGTATGGCTTTTACAAGGCGATTGTCTTGAGAGAATGAAAGAGATTCCTGATGGTAGTGTTGACTTAATACTTACAGACCCTCCATACAATACCCTTAAGGATGTTCATTGGGATAAGATCATAGATTTAGATTTAATGTGGGAGCAACTACTACGTATCTTAAAGCCAAACGGTGTGGCAGTGTTTACAAGTGAACAACCCTTCACCAGCACACTTACGTTAAGTAATTTGGATATGTTTCGCTACTCAATGATATGGGATAAGGTAAATAAGACTGGATTCTTAAATTCATCATATCGACCATTAAAGCAAACTGAGGATGTTCTCGTATTTAGTAGAGGTAAGATTGGTTCTAAAGCAGTTACACCTATGCCATACAACCCTCAAGGGGTAGTGGAAGTGAACAAAAAGAAGATCAATAACCCAAATGAGACTTGGAGAGAAGGTAAGGGTAATAAAACTCTGAATAATCAACTTAATAACGGTAAGGAATATGTGCAGAAGTTTACTAATCACCCGACCAATATTATAAGTATCCCTTCAAACTCATCTGGTAATATACATAACACTCAAAAACCAGTTGCTCTAATGGAATATTTAATAAACACCTACACCAACGAAGGGGAGACGGTATTAGACTTCACCTTCGGTAGTGGTAGTACAATCAAAGCTGCACTAAACACCAACCGTAAATCTATTGGCATCGAGTTAGGTCAATGTGAGAAGAAAAACCACAAATATTTTGGTATGGATTGGACTGATGTGTTAATCAATCAATTAGGGTTGGAGGGGAAACACATATGAGCATTAAAAACACACCACTCAACTCAAAGTTAACACTTATCAAAGCAACGTGTAAGAATTTCCGTAGTATTGGTGATGAGGTTGTAGAGATTAATTATGCTGAATACAGTAATTTGCTTGTGTCGAGTGAGAATAACGGCAATGGAAAAAGTTCACTGTATCTTTATTTAATATATTTTGCGATCACTGGTGCTTCCTACAAGGCGGGAGAAAGCGTCGATAGTCTGATTAACACAGCTACAGGTAAGAATCTTGTTGTCACTTTGGAGTTTGCCTCAGCAGGGAAGTTCTTCAAAATTGAACGTACTCGTAAGCCGAATTCTCTTGATTTATACCAACTTATCGGTGATGAATATATTGAGATTCCTAATCTACCTGTTGCATCTAAAGGACGTCAACAACTGTTATACACTTTAATGAACCTTGATGCTAAGACAGCTGTAAGTACTCTTGAGAATTCTGTATTACTTGGTAGTAAGTTTAACGGTTTTCTCGGCTTAAGC
>Ga0233410_10000614_pt1 | contig 10834 bp, 13 predicted proteins | sample Na_anoxic_1_MG_FD_179869 | JGI IMG/M metagenome (GOLD analysis project Ga0233410, IMG submission 179869) | Seawater microbial communities from Saanich Inlet, British Columbia, Canada - Na_anoxic_1_MG | ecosystem: Environmental > Aquatic > Marine > Inlet | place: Canada: British Columbia...
TTCCTGTTTGAATTCTTTTGAAAATTTACGGTTACTCATCGACTTCTCCTTTTGGTTTAATTTAACCTAAGAAGTGTCTACAAAACCAGGGGAATTCCATATTTCCGGTGAAACCATCAGAGCAACAGGGGGAATGCTTTGACGCTATAGTTAGATTGCTATAAAGTGAAATGAGTTAATGGCATATAGAATACGACATTAGAGTTTAAAAGGAGAGACAATGCATAAAGTTGACGTGACAAAACTACCTCTTGATGCCGTTGATCTGTGGATGAACCAGTGGCTATTGTTGACCGCAGGCACGCTTGATGATTGCAATATGATGACCGTGGCATGGGGTAGCGTTGGCTGCATGTGGTCAAAGCCTTTTGCTCAAATTGTCGTAAGACCTCAACGGCACACACGCAAGTATATTGAGCAATTTGATTCATTCACCCTTTGCGCTTTTCCAGAGAAGTACCGCCAAGACCTGCTGACACTAGGCACGATTTCCGGAAGTGATGGGGACAAATTGCCCCAAACAGGGCTTACTTTGAAGGAGTCACAAAGTATATCCGCACCTTCTTACCACGAGGCAAACCTCATACTTGAATGTCGGAAAATATATTGCCAAGACATGGATCCAAGTGGTTTCCTGGATGAGATAATTCATGATAGCTACCCTGCAAAGGACTACCACAGGATCTATTTTGGCGAAATTCTTGCTGCATTTAGTGAGGAGTAGATTCCAGCCAGCGCATGCGAGCTTGCAGGTTAACAAAACATAAGGCCAAACATACTTGGCTTTAGATATTAATCGAAATTGAGGACATGATGGATTTTTATGATTTGGTAAATAATCGAGAAAGTGTCAGGGATTATGATCCAGATAGGCAGATTGACAATGCTATTTTGAATCGAATTTTGAATGCTGGAAGGTTAGCTCCATCTGCATCCAATAGACAACCTTGGACATTTCTTCTTGTTTCATCGAAGGATAATCTAGAAAAAGTACGAGCTTGTTACGAGCAGCCGTGGTTTCAAAATGCTCCACATATTTTGATAATTATTGGGGATAAAACAAAGTCATGGGTCCGCTCGTTTGATGGATATAATTCAATTGAAACTGATTTAACAATAGCCATGGACCATATTATTTTGGCAGCCGAATATGAAAGTATTGGAACATGCTGGATTGAAGCATATGACCCCAAAATACTATCCGATGCAATATCGCTCAAAGAAAATGAAGTAATATATTCGATTACTCCTTTAGGATATCAAAATAAAGGGTATGAAAAACTAGCTAACAAGCAGAGAAAACCATTAGAAGAAGTTGTAAAAATTATTTAGAACAAAGGCTTAAACTGACTCACACGAGGGGGCATGGAAATCGAAAATGATGTGGCAAGACTAAAGTGTTATCCTTACTAAACTTTAGGAAAATTAAATGAATTATAAAATCACTTCAAATACAGCTCTCATTATAATTGATGTACAGCAAGGGTTTGACGATCCAAAATGGGGACAAAGAAATAACCCTGATGCTGAAGATAACATATCACGTTTGATCAGTTTTTGGAGAAATAAAAAACGCCCCATTATCCATATTCAGCATTGCTCTGTTGAGCCAGATTCCCCACTTAGGCCTAATCAACCCGGAGTAGAATTCAAACAAGAAGCTATGCCAATCAAAGGGGAACAGATCTTTGAAAAATCAGTCAACAGTGCTTTTATCGGGACTAATCTCGAATCATACCTTCGAGAAAATGGCATTAATAATATTGTCATTGCAGGCTTAACCACGGACCACTGTGTTTCAACAACGACTCGTATGGCTGGGAACCTTGGTTTCAAAGTGTTGTTAGTCTCAGATGCAACTGCGACATTCGATAGGCAAGGCCCTGATGGCAAAGAGTATAAAGCGGAAGATATTTTTGCTGTTCACATTGCAAGTCTACATGGTGAATTTTGTAACGTAGTTTCAACTGTTTCACTTACAACACCATCAAAACGGATAACAAACACATTAACCGGACGCTAACCACGCGCCGATTATGTCAGCGTTAGATACCATAAGGAGACATCAATGCTAAACAATGAAAATATAAGAATCAGACACGTTGAAGAAAGAGACTTAGATGACTTGACTCGTATAAGTAACGATCTCGACATTAGGGGAGAGTATCTTCCATGCGGCTTAACGTCTCCTCAGAAAACAAGGCTGCAATTTAAAGAAAACGGATTGTCGACTGAAAATCGTGAGACATTGCTTGTTGTCGATAAAGACGATAAGATGTTGGGCAAAATTTGGCATTTCAAATCTGTTCCATATTTCAACGCAAGGGAAATCGGCTACACTCTTTTCGATGTTGAGCAAAGAGGCAAGGGCATCATGAGCCAAGCGGTAGAGCTGCTGACAAATTATTTATTTAGCTCGCAGCAGATCAATCGTATAGAAATTAGAATGGACACGAATAATCTGGCTTCAGAAAAAGTTGCTATTAAATGTGGCTTCACAAAAGAAGGCACATCTCGTGGAGCCAACTATGTAAGAGGTCGGCATGTTGACATGCATATTTACGCAAAGTTACGTGAAGAATGATCATCGAGCAATCTAACCAGGCGCTGCACCGGACGTGATAAATTAAACCGAGGAGGATTCGTATGAAATTTACAGACAAACTTCGAGTACTTGTGCCTTGTATTCTAATTTTTGGCGCAATTGGGGCTTTGGTTGGAGGCCCTTCCGACCACTCCGCTGCCGGAATCAGAGTCGGTATTATTTTTGGTGGAATCGCAGCCTATGTATATTTTTATCGGAAGAAGTCCGGCTCTGAATAAAGTTTCGATCTAAGTTATAGGCATTGCTAGTCATTGCTTTGTCAAACACATTGGACATACAGAGAGAATTTAAGAATGAGAAATAAAGCAATTTTAATATCGCTAATCTTTTATGCGGTATTGGCAACAAGCGCATTTGGAGAAACAGTTTCAGGTATCATTACAATGGACTTCGATTTATCGCATCATGCGACAGGAAAAGAAGTCCAGCTCTGGATTCCATACCCTGTATCAGACAAGAATCAGAATATCAGCAAAGTGAATATTGATGGTGACTACACCGAGGCTGCAGTATACACAGACAAAGCTCATAAAACTCCAATGTTATTTGTTCGCTGGGAAAAAAACGCAACAAGCAGAAAACTGAATTTTTCCTTTAACGCTAAGCGTGACGAGGTGTCACAGTCTAACTTTCCTATCGGCATTACGGCTTGGAACCCCGCAGATTATGAAATCTATCTTTCAGCAACTCGGCTTGGTCCTATCGATGGAGAGGTCAAGAAGCTGGCCGAAGAAATCACACAGGGCAAAACAAGTGTTTTGGCAAAAGCAAAAGCTATTTATGATTGGACAGTAGACAATACATACCGAAATCCAGACACAAGAGGATGTGGTTTTGGTGATGTGTGCCGATTATTGAAAAATCCCGGAGGAAAATGTACTGACATAAGCTCCATTTATGTTGCTTTAGCTCGTGCTGCGGGTGTACCAGCCCGTGAAGTATTTGGCATTCGTATGGGGAAAAAAGCAACACAGAATATCAGCACCTGGCAACATTGCTGGGCTGAATTTTTCCTCCCTAGCTACGGATGGGTTTCTATTGACCCGGCAGATGTTAGAAAAATGATGTTGGTGCAGAATTTAAAACTCTCAGATGAAAAAGTTATTGAGTCCCGTGAATATTTCTGTGGAGGTATAGATCCATATCGGATTAAGCTTGGTGAAGGCAGAGACCTCACTTTAAACCCCGCACAACATGGTGAGCCCGTGAACTATCTCATGTACCCATTTGCACAGGTCGGCGAACATACTATTGACTGGCTTGATCCCGCATCATTTAAATACACGATCAACTTTAATCGGCTTTCTGAAGATTAAGCAGCTGTATCTTTTGTCAATCGTCTGGTCATAAAACCATATCAAATTGGTAGTTGTTAAATTTCCCCCTTGATCTATACTCGAAAAAGAAGAGAGGAGCCTTCAAGCATGACCCAACGCAGGCAAAATCCAAGGGGAGTCTTTCACTTCGTCATCCCGTTGATTATTCTGCTGGGAATGGCGGCGTCCCCCGTTGCGGTCCTGAGTGCATCTGATGAACACGATCCACCCCCTCAGCGCGCCTCTCGGGCCGCAGACATCCCGGTGGATTCTCTTGTTTTCGAAACTCCTCCGCCTCCGTTCCGGGATCCGGATCTCTTTCCCTGCTCCGAGTGCCACAACGAAGATCAACCCCCCAATCCGGAGCGCCGCATTCTTGAGGAGATGCACGAAGAAATCGTGCTTCGCCACGACGAGGAGCACCGCTGGTGTCTGGATTGCCACGATGCGGAGAACCGGGACAATCTGCGTCTGGCCAACGGGACGTTGATCCCTTTCGAGAAATCGTACCAACTCTGCGGCCAGTGCCACGGCAACAAATACCGCGACTGGCGGGCCGGCGTGCACGGTCGTCGAAGCGGCGACTGGAACGGTGACAAGCAGTACCTGTTGTGTGTGCATTGCCACTATTCCCACGAGCCCCGTTTCCAGCCCATCGCTCCAAAACCTGCGCCCTTGCCCCCGGGAGAGATCAAATGAACGAAGCTATCTCCCGCCGGAAATTCATATGCATCGCTGCCGGCTGTGCTGCTGCCGTAGCCACCGGCTGCAGTGATCTGACTCACACCAGTTGGTTTCGGAACAATTTTCGGGACATGTCGCCCGAAGAACTGTCCAGCATCATTGCCGATCTTGAGAAGAAGCACTCCGCGACCTTCGGCAAAACCGTCACCGTGGGTAACGAACCGCCCCTACCGGGCGTCCACTTCGCCTACGCCTTGGACATCTCCCGTTGCGTGGGCTGTCGGCGCTGTGTCCACGGTTGCGTCGAGGAGAATAACCAGAGCCGGGATCCGGAAATCCAATGGATCCGGGTACTGGAGATGGACCAGGAAAAGGGCATCGACTTCCATCACGCCAATCCCTACTACGATCCCGAACTGGTTCCCCAGGAAGGGCACTTCTACCTGCCCGTGGCCTGTCAGCAATGCAAGAACCCCGCATGTGTGAAGAGTTGCCCGGTGGGCGCCACCTGGCGGGAGGACGACGGCATCACGGTGATCGACTATGACTGGTGTCTGGGCTGCCGCTGCTGCCTGTCCGCCTGTCCCTATGGCGCGCGGCGCTTCAACTGGGGAGAGCCCGGCTTGTCGGTCGAGCAGATGAACCCGAAGACCCACTACCTGGGCAATCGTCCCCGTATGAAGGGCGTAGCCGAGAAATGCACCTTCTGCATCCAGCGGGTGCGCAACGGGCAGTATCCCAAGTGTGTCGAGATTTGTCCCACGGGTTCACGAAAATTCGGCAACCTGCTCGATCCAGAGAGTGAAATTCGGTACATCCTCAAGAACAAGCGCGTGGTCGTGCTGAAAAACGAGCTGAACACCGACCCCCAGTTCTTCTACTTTTTCGGATAGGGAGTCTGCAGGCATGACGAACAAGCAATCATACTTATCCGAGGCTATCCAGGGGTTCGGCAAATTCACCGTCTTTTCCGTGCGGGAAATTCTCAGTGGTAGCCGGGTCTTCTGGAGCTTGGTGATCGGATTGAGCATCTGCATTGGACTGGGGCTCGTCGCCTACATGAAACAGTTCGATGATGGTCTCATCACTACTGCTCTGAGGGACCAGATGTCCTGGGGATTCTATATCGGCAATTTTACTTTTTTGGTGGGGGTGGCCGCCGCCGCGGTGCTGTTGGTGATTCCCGCCTATGTTTATAACTGGAAGCCGATCAAGGAAGTGGTGATCCTGGGTGAGATTCTGGCGATTTCGGCCATCATCATGAGCATGCTGTTTGTCTTGGTGGATGTGGGGCGGCCGGATCGGGTCTGGCATCTGATACCAGGCATCGGCCGGCTGAACGTGCCCTCGTCGATGTTAGGCTGGGACGTGCTGGTGCTCAACGGCTATCTCCTGTCGAACCTGGCTATTGTTACCAGCCTTCTGGTCAACTTGTTTCTGGGCAAAGAACCTAACAAAAAGATATTCTATCCCTTGGTTTTGCTTTCCATTCCCGCGGCCATCGGCATTCACACGGTGACGGCTTTTCTGTACAACGGATTTCCCGCCCGCCCATTCTGGAACGCAGCAATCCTGGCGCCGCGCTTTCTGGCCTCAGCCTTCTGTTCGGGACCCGCATTGCTGTTGATGCTGATGCAGCTCCTGCGGCGCTTCACCGACTTCGAGATCAAGGATTCCGCAATCTGGAAAGTAGCCGAACTCATGGCCTACGCCATGTTCCTGAACCTGTTTCTGCTGGGAGCTGAAGTCTTCAAGGAGTACTACTCAGCCACCGAACACCTCATCCACATGAAGTACATGTTCCAGGGAATTGACGGACACAGGGCCATAGCGCCGTGGATGTGGCTGTCCGTGGTTTCTTCCACCATTGCCTTCCTGCTGTTCCTGATTCCGCGCACCCGAACCCATCCGGTGACGTTGAACATCGGCTGCATCCTGATCTTCATCGGCGTGTACCTGGAGAAAGGCATGGGCTTGGTGATTTCCGGCATGACGCCCGACACACTTGGCGAGATCTACGAATACTTACCCACCTGGAACGAACTGTTTGTCGCCCAGGGGATTTTTGCCATCGGTTCGCTGGTGTTCATTTTCCTGGTGAAGGTGGCGACTCCCATCATGCTGGAATACAATTCGCGGGAAAGCGCAGATTAGGATAACTATGAACAAAACGAAACAGATAATAAATGGATATGCCGTTATGGAAGCTGGTGGCCAATTTGAGCCCTTCAGCTACGAAGCTGGCGAACTTGGTCCCAACGAAGTGGAAATTGACGTTCTTCATTGCGGTATATGCCACAGTGATTTGAGCATGGTCAAAAACGATTGGGGTATGTCGCAATATCCTCTTGTGGCTGGTCACGAAGTGGTTGGCAAAATTTCAGCTATAGGTAGCAAGGTCCATAACCTGAAAACGGGAACAGCCGTTGGGCTAGGTTGGCACGCAGGTTATTGTGGTCATTGCCATCCTTGTAAAACGGGAGACCAGAATCTATGTGCAGAGGCTAAAGCAACAATTGTTGCACACCACGGTGGCTTTGCGGATAAAGTGCGTGCCGACGCCGCCAGCGTTGTTGTCATTCCTGATGGGATAGACTTAGAGTCAGCTGGCCCACTGTTTTGCGGCGGTATTACGGTGTTCAATCCTCTTGTTCAATTTGACGTAAAATCAACTGACAAAGTAGCCGTCATTGGCATTGGTGGGCTTGGGCATATCGCTTTACAATTTCTTAATGCCTGGGGCTGCGAAGTCACAGCGTTCACATCAAGCGAATCTAAACGCAGCGAAGTTTTGAATATGGGAGCACACAGGACATTGAATTCTCGTGATCAGGGAGAGATCGAGTCCGCTGCGGGCAGTTTCGATTTTATTATCTCTACAGTCAACGTGAAGTTGGATTGGACTCTGTATCTCAACACGCTTAAACCTAAGGGACGCCTGCATTTTGTGGGAGCGCCGATGGAGCCTCTCGACGTGGGAGTTTTCTCTTTGATCTCTGGACAAAAAACACTTTCTGGATCGCCTGTGGGTAGTCCGACAACCATAGAGTTGATGTTGGAATTTGCTCGTTTACATAAGATTAAACCGCAAATTGAAGTCTATCCGATGAGTAGAATCAACGAAGCCTTTGATCACTTAAAATCTGGTAACGCAAAATACAGAATAGTTCTCTCAAATGACTAGTGATCTTTAGCATTAGCCAAATCGATTGGACTCGAATCATGAAATATTGTATATCAGTTATCCTTTGTCTCGTCGCATGGTCAGTCTCAGCTGGCGATCTTCCTGATGACTATCTTCCATTTACATTGCACCAGTTTGATGAAAAGCTTGAAGGTGAAAGTGAATTCCTCGATGGTTTTAAAATTTCCATGAATGTGCCACCTGAATTCTTGGAAAGTGGATTGAATATAGAAGCAATAATTTCGTTGGTTCGCAGTCAAAACGTAACAGGAATTGTTACTTATCCGAGCGGGAGAACAACCAAGATCGAATACGAAATTGTCCGCCACAGGGAAGCAGAAGAGATTTATATGAAATCCTCTTTGGGCTACTTCTTGTGGGAGTATATTTCCATTCATGACGGAAAATTAAACCTCGCTATTTACTGGTGGTATTGTCCTCCGGCAACGGAGAAAGATCGGGAGATAATAGAATTTACCGAGAAGATTCTTGCGGATTCAAGCCGTTGGCATAAAGATGATGACAGAGAATGCGGGAATGACATTGAGAACAATCTATGGAGCCTCTTCTGTGCACTGAAGTACGCTTCAATGGAGATAACCGGTGAATACAATCACCACAACACAGCGATACAATCGGTAAGATTCGTCATTGATGATTTAGTTCCAAATCACGGATTCGCCCACACGCTAATGGACTACAATAATGAATCATCTACGACGCACAGTGATATCTTGCATGTTCTAGAAATATCGAGGCAGCGCATTGAGGGCAAGCTAAATTCTTCAAAATCCAGTAGAGTCCGTAACGATGAATAGTGATGTCTACCAAAGGAGAACCTCGAATGCCTACGACGATAAGCGAATCTTCAGGAATCTCCAGGGCTAAGCCAGTCAGGGTCAGAGTGCAGTTGCTGGCTGTTTTGCTTGGCGTGCTTCCCCTTTACACCACTCTGATCTTATACCAGTTAAGGAGAGACGAGCCTCTTTCTCTTGAGGGATTCGTTTTCTACCTTGCGGTGATTTCTCCTGTGGCAATCGTTATTGCGTTATTGCTTCTGCGGTTTCTCTGCAAAGAGAATCCTCGAGATCTAAATCTCAAGCCAGGTAAGTTGAAGTCAGATCTGCTTGCTACGCTTATCCTTATTCTGGTGATTCTCGTTTTCAATGTGGTGTCAAATCACTTTCTTGCGAAGGCATTTCCGGGCGCAGCCTCCGATCCGAGCGTCAGGAACCTGTTCGAAAATTTGGCCAGTAACCCCGGATTGTTGGCTCTCTTTGTGAGCTTGCTGTTGTTGCTTGGGGCCATCTCGGAGGAGCTAATCAGGGTCTTCCTGCTGAGCAGATTGTGGAAGTTGTGGCCATCAGCAAAAGGAAAGGCTGTCGCCGTGGTCATCTCGGCCTGTCTGTTTGGTCTCATTCACGTTTATCGGGGGCCGATCCACGTTATTTGGACAGCCGTTTTTGGATTGCTCATGGCTCTCTGGTACCTTCGGTTTGGTCGTGCTGTGCCGCTGATCCTTGCTCACTATGTGACAAACGCGCTACAGGTGGTTGTCTTTGCCATATTGGTACAGTAGGGCTTGAGGTAGAGTTTTTGCAGGTGAAGCCAAGGTTTTGGCGAAAAAGGTGAATTCATATGGTCAAGTATTTCTTAAAGCATCTTTTCTTGATCGCGGGACTATGCATCATGGCGACTCCAGGACTCACGGTTGAAGGTTTACCGGTGAGCGGAACGTTACTTAAGGGTGGTGATATCTCAATGTTGCCAAGGTTCGAGGAGCTTGGGGCTGTGTATCGGGACGGCGCAGAGCCGGCTGACGCAATCGAGATTATGATGCATAACGGCTGCAATTGTTTCCGTCTACGTCTCTTTGTGAACCCCTCCAAGAAAAATGCTGTCATCCAAGACCTGGACTACACCGTGAGGCTGGCGCAACGAATTAAAAAGACAGAGGCCTCTCTTTTACTAGATATCCACTACTCAGACACCTGGGCCGATCCTAGCCGCCAGACCAAACCCGCAGCATGGGAGCACCTATCCTTTCCGGAGCTGGAAGCAAGAATCGAATCATACACGGCAGACGTTATTGCGACGATGAAGAAGGCCAACTGCCTCCCCGATATTGTTCAGGTCGGCAACGAAATCACACCAGGATTCCTCTGGCCCGAGGGGCGTCTGCAAGGCGTGGAAGGCGGTTGGGATAACTTCACGACGCTACTGAAGGCGGGTATCCGTGGAGTCAAGAAGCCACTCAGTGAAAAGGACAATATTAGAATCATGATTCATATCGACAAGGGTGGTAGTGCATCCGGAACCAGCTGGTTCTTCGGGAACTTGGAGAAATACAATGTTGAATACGATATGATCGGCCTGAGTTTCTATCCCTGGTGGCATGGCGGCATTGATGCTTTGCGAAGCAACCTGAATCAGACAGCAGAGAGATTCGGTAAGGAGATCGTGGTCGTCGAGACAGCATACCCTTGGCGTAAAGGTGAGCAGACCAAGAACATGGATTGGCCGCAAACGTCTCAAGGACAGAGACAATTCCTGGATGATGTGATCGAGGCCGTGTTGTCGACCCCCAAGGGACTCGGCAAGGGTGTGCTTTGGTGGTATCCCGAGTCAATTCTCAACAAGGGTCTCAATGTCTGGATGGGCGGGAGAATGGCACTCTTTGACACCGAAGGACACGGATTGCAGGCTCTTGAAGCGTTTCGGACAAAACAAAGCTCCAACTAGGCGTTACAAGCGCCTATGCTTTCTAAATAATCTATAATAAAAACAGCTAAATACCCACCAATTAACTAAGTCTTTACCCGAGTTTACTATTGCAAATAAATCGAAAAAGGGTTAGATTTCATCCGGTTTTCAAAATCATTGCAATAATAACAAAAATGGTGTCTGTTTCACATGAAACAGCCCGTTTTAATTTTACGCTTTCCTATTGAAAGGGAGAGTCAGTTGGGTAATAACAATTCAGGACAATTCAAGTTTCCTAAGTGGACCAACCAGCTTCCGGCGCTATTGGGCATTCTTGCTCTT
>Ga0233410_10000615_pt1 | contig 10816 bp, 17 predicted proteins | sample Na_anoxic_1_MG_FD_179869 | JGI IMG/M metagenome (GOLD analysis project Ga0233410, IMG submission 179869) | Seawater microbial communities from Saanich Inlet, British Columbia, Canada - Na_anoxic_1_MG | ecosystem: Environmental > Aquatic > Marine > Inlet | place: Canada: British Columbia...
CGGAAATACTTCAGCGAGACCTCTCGGTATTCGTTGATCTCTTCCTCGGTTAATTCGTCTGATGGTTCTTTCCATTCCGCTGTCATGATTGCTTTTTAGTGTCTGGTGTTGGCTTTGGCTTTGGCTTTGGCTTTGGATCTTTGCTACTGTCTAAGGTTCTTGGAGCATCCCCATAGATCCTCTCCCACCCATCGCGGAACATGGCCCCCGTGGGCCTGGTCTGGATCTTGTCGCCTGTGATGTCGTTTTTACTGCTCATTTTCGTGTATCGTTAAGCATTGATGCCACCAGTTGCCCTCGTGTAACATTCGATCCTGTAGCCTTCGTCTGTTCCTTACATCGTTGCATGATCTCTGCATGGCTCTCAGGGGTCATCGCGTATGTGTAGCTATGGACGTTCCGCCCCTTGGTTGTCCCCGATGGCCGCCCTGCCCCCTCCCTCGCGCCTCCTCTGGTTGGTTGTTCAGTCTGCATGGGTGGAGATTAGTTTATTTGTATACACATGTAAAGTAACTTTTTCATTTTGCACACGTTAAATTCCCATTGCTGTCTTGTGGGATTCCTGCAACCTTATAGCATCATCAAGCTCAGCCCGCTGGCCACACCATTTCCGCACGCCCTTGTGGTTGAGGTATACCAGCCACCGTCGCTCTCTCTTGCACCAACAGATGCCCTCGATTCCAGATTGAGGTTTCTCCTTCGTTTTCTTCGGCTGGCTCGCCCAGGTGTTGGCCAGTGCGCGTTGCAGTGCCTCAAGCCCTCTTGGGGTGTAGCCCTTGTAAGCGAGTAGTTCATGTGCGTATTTTGTCATTTTTGGTGTTTTCATGTTGTTTTATTGTTGGTTGGTGAAGTTCGGGAATTCCGAAAGTCTTGATAAAGCATCCATTATGGCTGTTTAGGTGGGAAGGTGCTTCTTGAAGTATGCTGCCAGATCCTTAGGGCAATAGCTGTCTGCTTTGGCCAGGTTATCGGCAGCCCACATTGGCTGCAGGTTGCGGTGGTGGTTCAATACCAGTAGCTCCTCCTTTGTGGTGGCCACTGAAAGGGGTAATCGGTGGTCGATGTGGATGTCGCCCATTAGATCCCATGACATGCCATCTGTGAACTGGGCTTCAATGTGTTCATAATACTCCTTAAAAGTGCAGCCAAGGATCTCTGCTGTCTTGGAGTTTTTGTTAAAACCGCCATTGCGGAATGAATTCCCGATTAGCGATCTTATATTATGCGTCAACCTAAATAGCGGGTCTGTGGCTCTGCGTTCTTTTGCGTAGTCCACCCCCTTCTGCACCATATCGGACTTATTAGCGTGGTAATACTGCTTTCGATACTCAGCAAGGTCTGCTTTATTGGCTCGGTAATACTTCTTCTGATACTCATCAATAGCCTCCTTGTTATCTTTATACCGTTGCTTGAAATACTCAGCAACTGACTCTTTATTAGCTTTGCGGTAACGCTTAGTTTGTTCAATGATGTTTTTTTTGTTTTTTTTGTAATATGCTTTGTAACAGAGTTTACACTTTGCCTGCCTACCGTCAGTTGACAACCTGTTCTTGGAGAACTCAGCCAATGGCTTCGCCGTATCACATTTGGTGCATTTCTTGGTATCCATAAAGTAAAGTGCCCCACCTGTAATCCGAGATTTAAAAGAAGCGTAGGAAGGCTGCTCGGAATGCCAGGTGAGGCTAGAAATGTATTCACCAGCCTTCCTACAGGTTGATGGCTGATACTACTTCAATACTGCGATGTAGTCAACTAGTTATTTAGTCTGAATTGATCTAATTTGTTTTGATCGCCAGTATGTGCAAATTCTGCACCATCTGCGCCATTGGTGCTGGAGTGTATGAGTGCTGGATGATTTTTTCTCCTCTGGCGTATGGCCAATATCCCAACGTAAGTATCACGTTTAATGTGGTGTGCCACGCTGTATCACTCCCTATTATCTTATAATACTAATATATATATATATCCTACACTACCAGCACTATCTCTCCTATCCCTTATGGTTCAAAGGGTTTTTAGTGTATGATAGGGCGTTTTCATCCAGCACTCGTCCAGCACCGCATACACCTTTTTTCAAATCTTGTTTGAAAAAGGTGTATGACGATTTTCTATACCAGCACGCTTTTAGCACCCATCCAGCACCCCATTAGAACGGGCAATTATCTGGCTCTGAATCACTGCCACCGTCCCACACAGTCCACACAGCCCCACGATTAGTGCGCCCCTTGGTCACTCTGCCTTCCGAGATCGCAGCCATCGCAGCCATCTTGCGGCCTGCCTTCACGGCTGAGTCGCCATATGCCAACTCTCCCTCGATGGTTCCCTTGACGCGGTATGGTATATCTTTGCTACTCAGTAGGGCAGCACTCCACTCCTGCGCGGTTCCCCGCCAGTAACGCCTGCCTGTGCCTGCCTCCTCCAGAATGTCTACTCTGAACTCATCGCTAAACAGAACAGCAGTGGTCACGCTCAAGAGCGTACGTTCGTTGCTGTTCTGGTTAAGCACATCGAGCAAGTCAGGATGATGGAATGAGTCAAACCCAAAACGGCAATCACCCCCTTGGATCTCCTTTGGTATGGTATAGCTATCAATGTAGGCAGCGAACGCTGGCAACTCAGAAGCTATCATTGCAGCTATCTTGGCGAACTGCTCCCGATCCCCCACAAATGGCAAAGGGTGCTTGAAGCACTTCAATAGAACTACCTTGTCCCCGATCGTGTCCTCATCACCCTCACCCAGCGGAGGCATTGCACCGAGATCATCCTCGGTGTCGTTGATGGCGATAATTAGCCGCCATAGTGGATTCAAAGTGAACGCATCAACGCCCTTGGGGTGGCAACTCACATTGCCAGAGGATGCTGTGAGGCCTTTGATCTTGGTTCCAAATTTCTTTCTGTCTTCCATCTTCCGCGAAAGCTTTACATCGTCGATAAGCAGCACCTCAGCACCGATCAAGTCGTTATTGAACTGGTTGTCTTTACAGAGAGCCCGCTCAGCATCAGCGACAGCCCCCATCATCGGCGTGAAGATCAGATTAGTGCCTAGAGATTTACCACCGCCAACGCCGCCAGAGATGACCAGTGAGTGGCCTGCGTTATATGTCTCATCGTTGAGCTGCTGCCTCGCTCTGTGTAACCATGAAAAGAGGTATTGAAGTTGCTCCTCCCCGTATTGATTAGTTAGCAACGTCCTGATGTTGTCCCATTTACCCGCCCTTGCTATCGTTCTGGTGTTCTTCCGAGTGACCAGGTATTTCAGAGAGGATCCACCTATCGGACGGCATCCGATTGATCTGCCAGCTAGTGCGCCCGCAGCGTCAATGGTGTTGTGCATCTCGACATTAGCCTTGAACACGTCAACAGCACTCATCTCGCCGCCAAACTCCCGTTTTGAGTAACCAAGCTGACGCAGTTGGCGTGTCATTGCCTCACCGTTAAGTGGTATGTATCGCTCCCCTGTGGCATCCATTACAAAGTAAGTGCCTCGCATATAGTAAGTATTATCCAAACTGATAACATCTGTTTTCGGTGCATCTGGAAGCAACTCAGCCAGCTTTTCATCATTGACGACCTCGCTTCTAGCGTCGCCGTTCATCCACAGCACGCGCTGTAATCCTTGTGCGCCGTCGCTACGATTGACAGCACCGAGGCGTGTGAGTTGTGCGGGTGACATCACGGAGCCATCACCGCCAAGGTTGACAAGCATCAGCCTCAGTGCGTTGATGTCATCAACACCATTGGTTGAGAACGTGGCGTGGTAGGATTTGCCACCGCTAAAGAGCAACGATACCAACGGCAGGTGCTTAGCTAGATAGTGGATCACACCAAGCTGCATCTCTAGTTCGATCTTATCTGCCTCGAACGTAACGACGTTGAGCTTGTCACTGGCGAACTCCAAGCCACGCCCTCCGCTTGGGTATTTCAGCTTTAGTTTACCCTTAGCGTCGGTAATAGTCTCGACCCGCTCATCTGCTGTGAGCTTGCGCTTCATTGGACATGCAAGAACCTGGTCGTATTTGGAATCCTCAATCACCTCTGGCATCATGAGCCATGTCGATGGGTGTTCAATGATGCCGTGGTAGCGGTTGCCAATGTAAACAGGCTGATTGACTCCCTTGAAGAACTCAGCGATGAAGTCAGCCACGCAATCGATCTCTGGCGTGTCGCCTAGATCAGCCACGATTTCAGCCTCGCTCATCGGCTTAATGTTGCGTTGCTCAATGTTGGCGTTGACTTCTTCAAGCGGTGTCTCAAAAACAGGCCATTTGGATGTCTTCACAGGCTCGCCCGATGCTGACCCGTAGACAAGATCCACAGCCCGCTCGACCTCATTGCCAACGGGGTCACGATGCCCGTTAATACTGTAGATCACCCTGACTGCCTCCGCATCATTGAACCCCTCGGCTTGTAGTCGCCGTGAGATCTTGCACAGGTTTGAGTTATATGACTCGTTCAACGCGTCATTCAGATATAGGTGGAGTGAGCGCGATGCATCAACCATCTTGGATCTTGTGTTGCCCTGTAGCTTGTTTAGCTGATTATACTGGCAGGCGTCTTCTATCGTTATTTCGTCTAATTGTTTGTTCATTATATGGTCTTTTATTGGTCTTTGTATTCGATTTCGAGCAGTAGGTTGAGGAAATGAATTGCCTTCTTGATGTCCTCTGCTCCGTTTTTGTTTCTGTGTCGTGATACGTATTTGATCACTGCTGACTCACAGTAATTTAATTGGTTGCGCTGTGCATACTCTGCTGGCTGGATAGCCATCTTGCAGTAGTGATCACCGCCCACTTGTTGTGATGATGCTTTGCTGCGCTCTTGTGCCAACTCAAGGTCACCGACTCCGACTGCTATTGGTAGGGGTAGGGGCTTCATAAGTTGAGGTCTCCAAGTGATTTGCCGCTAAGTATCTCGTAGATGGCTTCTGCCATCACAACTGAGGGGACATGGTTGCCTTGCCTCAGGTTTAGGATGGTGGTTGGTGCTACGCCGCACATGGCAGCGATCTTGTAATCGGGCTTATTCTCCTCAAATATGAGGGACTGTATTGTCTCTAATAAGTGGGACTTTTTGCTTTTGCGTTGGGTCATGGTGAGGTGCTTATACCCCCATCATTTGATTGAGTCAAATTAATTTGAAATAAAAGTTGACCCGCTAAAAAAAATGTGTAATATGTGTCCACAAGCGAGAGGGAATGAGCCTCCCGCCAACCAAATAGAAAAAACAAAAACCATGAAACACGCACGCTGCTCACCGAGCAATTACAAACGATGGATGACCTGCCCAGGTGCAATCACACTACAAGAAAAACTAGGCGACCTTATCCCGCCAGATAATGGTAGCTCCGCAGCCACCCTTGGCACAGAGCTACATGCCCGCGCTGAAGCTGCACTGAAGGGCGGTGTCTGGGCATGCGAGGCGACACAGTTCTATGTTGACTATTGCCGCCAAGCAGCAGCAGCCGACGATGCAGAGATGATCGTTGAAGCGGTAGTTCCGCTATTCTTTAATCAAGCAGAACATGGATACGCAGATTGTGTAGTCCGCACAGATACAGAGGTTCATGTGATCGACCTGAAAACAGGTTCTATTCCAGTTGACGCGGTGAACAACTACCAACTGTTCATCTATGCCTACGGCATGGGTCTGACATCCACCGAGACGTTTAAAATGACTATCATCCAAGGCGACGAAGCAAAGTCATGGACTGTCGACACACACCAAGCTGACGCGATTGCATCAGTCATCGGAGTTAAAGCACAGGCGGCACTCAATCCGTATGTAACTAAACTTGAGGCATCAGACGAAGCCTGCATGTGGTGTCCCTGCAAGCCGTTCTGCAAAGCCTACACAGCCAAGTTGATCGAGGGTTTTAAAGACCTCACAGCCCCCGTGGAGAAGCTCAGCGATGAGAAGCAGGCGTATTTGTTTGCCCATAAAGCACAGATCACCAAGACACTTACAGCCATCGAAACCTCACTATTCAACCGAGTCAGCGCAGGCGAGTCCATCAGCGGTGTTACAGTTGGATATGGCAGACGCGCAGCCAAGGCGTGGGCAGCAGACATCGAGCCTGTCGAGGCTATGACACAGGCTGGCATTGATATTAGTGATACCACGACAAGCAAGCCCATCACAGTGACGCAGGCGATGAAGCTCGCCGACATCGCCGACAGCGCATGGATACAGCCAGACGGCAAACCCAAGCTCATCGCTGGCGAGGCATACGACCCAGCCGCCGACTTCGACGTGCTGGATTGAAAACAAATTTGGTATTGCGGCGGGGGTGTTTCCCTGGTGATTCATACTCCAGATTCCTGCAACCGCTCTAAAACAGGAACAACTTTCTACAACCAAAAGGTGTCACGGGACAGCATCCACCACGACTAAGTGATGCACCAAATTATTAAATTATATCAAAATGAAAATTAAATTGACCAACGTCCGTCTGTCCTTCGCCGATCTCTTCACCGCAGTCAGCAAGTTTGACGGTGACCCGAAGTATTCTGCATCCTTTATCATTGACCCTTCGACTGATGACGGCAAAGCCAACCTCGCTGCATTCAAGAAGGCTGTGCGTGCCATCGAAGCCGATAAGTTTAACGGCGATGAGATGCCCACAGATAAGCTCCCGATTCAAGACGGGAACGATAAAGGTTATGATGGCTGGACAGACAATATCATCATTAGTGCAGCCAACAAGAAGCGTCCCGTCATCGTAGGACGACAACGCCAACCAGTTTCAGAGGGTGACCTTGATACCCCAGAGTCTGGTGATTACGTCAACGCAGTAATCGACCTGTGGGGGATGAACAATAATTACGGCAAGCGCATCATCGCCAGCCTAGAAGCCGTGCAGTATGCCGCGAAGGGGGAATCGTTCTCTGCGTCATCTGTCAACGTCGAGTCAGACTTTGACGTGATCAGTGGCGACAGTGCCACGGTTGCGGAAGTCAAAGAGAAGTTCGGCATCTAAACAACCCTTCACCACATCAGCCAGCCCTCTGTCATGGGGGCTGGCTTTCTGGGTGAATGAAGGAATCTACCATCGAGCGCGCCGTCTGCCTCTACGCCCAGAAGCTGGGTCTGCTCCAGTATAAATTCACCTCCCCTGGCCGCGCTGGCGTGCCTGACAGGCTGCTTATCGCGCCAGATGGTACGGTGTTCATGATCGAATTCAAGACACCCACGGGGCGACTCAGCGCGTTACAGGTCAACGAGCATCGCAGACTGAACGAACACAACATCACCGTGCATGTGGTGGACAATGTTGCAGAGGGAAAACGGATCGTAGATAGCTATGAAATTTAACCCCTTCTCTTACCAGCACGGCATGGTTGACCACCTGCGCGACACGCCACACGCCGCCCTGTTCGCGGGGATGGGCCTCGGTAAGACGCCAGTGACCCTTGAAGCATACAGCCAACTCAGAGAGCGTGGCGACTTCAAGGGCGTGCTTATCATAGCACCGCTGCGCGTATGCTCAGTCACATGGCCCGACCAAGTTGCGCGATGGGGCTACAAATTCACCGTTGCCAACCTCCGCACAGAGGAAGGGAAACAGGCATGGCGTGATGGCACAGCCGACATCTACCTCATCAACTTTGAGCTGGTCAGCGGTCGCGGCAGCAAGAAAGGTTTCCTCGACGAATACGTCGGCAAAGACATGCCAGTTGACACGCTGCTGATTGATGAGTTGTCGTGCCTCAAAGCCAACAGCAAACGCACCAAGGCAGTCATCAAGGCACGCAAACACTTCAAGCGCGTCCACGGGTTGACAGGCACGCCCAGCCCGAACGGGTTGATGGATCTTTTTTATCAGCTGAAAGTCCTGGACGGTGGCACACGATTGGGCAAATTCATCACACACTTCAAGACTCGCTGGTTCGATAGCGATTATATGGGCTATAACTTCACGCCCAAGAAGAACGCTCACCATGAGATCAATTCAGCCATTGCTGATATTTGCCTCGTGCGCCGTTCTGACGATCACCTCGACATCCCCGACTGCAATGTCATTGATGAGAACGTGACGATTCCAGCGAAGGTTATGAAGCAATACAAAGCACTCCAGACGCAGCTAGTCATCGACATAAACGACAAGGTGGTGGATGCACAGAGCGCAGCCACGCTCATAAATAAATTAATGCAATTCACCGCTGGCAGCGTCTATGATGAGGACGGGGAAACCGTCCACCTCCACACAGCCAAGCACGCTGCCCTTGCCAAGATCATCAAGAAGCATTCACCCGTCCTGGTGCTGACCCGCTACAAGTCAGAGATGTCAGCGTTGCTTGACGCCTTCCCAGAGGCACAGCAGTTTGACGAGACGCGCATGGATGACTGGCGCGCTGGTAAGATCCCTGTATGGGTCGCCAACCCAGCCAGCCTGTCGCACGGAATCGACGGCATCCAAGATAGCTGCTCCACCATTGTGTGGATGTCTCTCACCTACAGCCTGGAGCAATACGAACAGACGAACGCCCGCATCCTCCGCACTGGACAAAGTAAAGCCGCCACAATCTATCGGATCATGGCGGCTAATTCTATTGACTGGGTTGTCGCGTCAGCTCTCGAAAACAAGAGCGAAGGTCAGTCTGCGTTGATGTCTGCTGTAGGCATGTTACAACGTGCTAACTAATCACTCATGGCTTCCTGTGCTGGCTCATGATGTTCTGGATGCGTTCATCTTCGGCCTTGGCATCTGCTGCCTCCCTGTCTGCTCTCAGGCGTTTATCCTCGAAGCGGTTCTGGATTAGGCAGGTGATTGCCATAATTACGACGGCGGCTGCGATGATGTAGAAACAGGCTATGATTTCGGTTTGTGTCATGTTGTTTTGGTTTGGTTTAGTTGTAGTAGAGGTAGGCACTTAATGCCCAGATGATGATTAGGATTGTGAAAAATGATCTCATCTTGCTTGTAGTGTGTTGATTCCTTTACGGGAGATCCTGTGCAGCTTTGACCGCTCATGCAGCAGCCCCGTCTTCTCGATCAAGCCAAGGTTTCTTAGCTCAGTAACGCGGCCAGATATGCAGTTGAGGTCGGCGCAGATGATCTCAGCACAAGAGCGGGCTGTCATGCCCTGGCTCCCTGCGTGCTTGAACTCATACAGCACCTCGATCTGCCTATCTGCCAGACTCGCCCTGATGCTCTTGTAAGTGGCAATGCTGGTTTGCTGTTCACGTCCTTTGGACAGGTCGCGCATCTGCTCACGTAGAGCATCCATCCCACGCGCTTCGGTTTTGGCGCGGATTTCTTGTTGTATTGTGGTCATAATTTTATTTGGTTTCTGTTGTGGCAATTACTGCCGATGTAATGTCTTCGAGGACGGTGTCAGGGACTAGCTCGGCGTGGGTGTCGCAACTGCTAAAGCCGCGATCACCTGGCCCGAACTCCTGCCCGCACTGTGAGCAGGATATGTTTGGTTGTTGGCTCATGATGCTGTGGTGATTACGATTGTTGCTGCGACGAATACGAAGGCGACGTGGATGCCGATGATCCAGACAAACCCTTTCGGGAGGATATCTTTGTCGCGGGTGTTGTTTGATGCCCTGCGGCGTTGGTTGTTGTTCATGATTTTAATAATGTAATGGCTGCTTGGCTGTATAGCGTGCCGATGATGATTAGGAGTGAGGCTAGTGGCTTCTGTTCTGCTTGGTCAAGGTAGAGGTTGGCAGACTCTAGCGCGTCTAGTGCGTTGTCGTGGTGGCATGGATCACACCATCTCTTGGATGTGATGCCAGGGTATCGCCAATCCTCTCTGCGGGTTTGCCATCTGTGGTCACTAGTCTCCCCGTCTTCATTCACGGCTGCGATGTATTCGATTAGGGTATTGCTGCCAAGGCTGCCGATGCAGTAGCTGGCAAGCTCGATCTCTCTCCAGTAGCCTACTGACTCTGGGCGGTCTTCTTCGATCATGTCATGGTCGCCTGTTGTTTTTATTGTGTTCATGTCTACAGTGATTTTGCGAAGCTTCTGCCCTTGGGTGTAAGTGATACCAGCTTGACGCGTCGGTCGCTCTTGTGGTCGGTCGCTCTGGTCAAGCCTAGTGCCTCCAGCTTATCAATCAGCCCAGTCATTGCCGCTTTTGTTACATGCAGTAACGGGGCGAATTCTGAAATGGGTCTGTTGTTTTCTCGTAGCAGAGAGGTCAGGATGTATCCGTGCTTTTCGCTCAGCTTGTTGGTGATTAGTGATGCGTATTTAGTCATTGTTGTTTTGGTTTGGTTGTTGTTTGATGTTTAATTCCCTTTGCATGTCGTTGGCCTGCTTCAGAAGCAGTGCTTCGTGCTTTGCAGCGATGCCCAGTAGTATCCCGTTATGCCGTTGATTCTCAAGCACGCCATAACCTAGTAGCAATAGTGCCACGATGGTGACAGCGTTATATAATGTTCTCATAATTAGTTTGGTGATTAAAGAGAGTCATTCATGGTTGCCCAGTCGGGGTCTACCGCTAGGTGGTCAGTCGTATTAACTTCCTCGACGGCATCCATTTTGAAGTTGATCGACTCCATTGCAAACATCATGCGCTGTAGCGTCTGCGCTCTGATGTTCTCAGCGTCCCTTGACCCTTTGACCTGCCCGTATATCATGCACACGTAAACAGGCATGAGGATAGTCAGTATGAGGATAAAGAGTCCAAGTAGTCCGAGGATTAGCCCCGCGAATGCTGTGATGTCGCCTGTTGCGCCTATTAGTTGTATTGTATTGCTCATTGTTGTTTTGGTTGTTGTTGTTTTGGTTTGATTGTCTAGCACCACCCATCCAGAGTCTCGTCTGGATTGCGAACGTCTAGGTTATTGCCATCGTCTTCGT
>Ga0233410_10000616_pt1 | contig 10803 bp, 9 predicted proteins | sample Na_anoxic_1_MG_FD_179869 | JGI IMG/M metagenome (GOLD analysis project Ga0233410, IMG submission 179869) | Seawater microbial communities from Saanich Inlet, British Columbia, Canada - Na_anoxic_1_MG | ecosystem: Environmental > Aquatic > Marine > Inlet | place: Canada: British Columbia...
GGATGCCTGAACAAGGCACAACATGAAGAGAATGGTACTCCCTTTTCAAGTGTTGCAACGCAGTGCTGGCTTTCGAGCTAACCTCCCTTTGGGCAAGCCGAGAGGCAACCATCTTCAGCGTTATAAGGCATTGATTTAGAATACTAAAACTTCAACTTCATGCCTTGAATCTGGTCGCATCTCGACTTGCTGATTTTACATCTTGAGGTAGATTGAGTATAAAAGTATACAGTAAATAATTAAGTAATTATTCTACATTTAAAGATGGTTTTTCAATGACAATCAATTTACCACTTTGAGTTTGCAGATAAAGATGCGTATCTGTTGCAACCGGCTGCATATATAGACCGTCTGAATCAAGCTTCTGCTGTGCAACAAAAACGCCATTATCACGATTTAACCAATGTAAATAACCTTCTCCGTCAACAATATACTCATTGGCCACTGTAACGCCGGTAACATTGCGGTATGCCAGCTGATCATTTACCCAAAGCTCTTCGCCGGATTTACGATCCACGGCAAAAATATAACCGCGATAATCACTTAAATACAGCGTATTGCCCGATAAGGCAATATCGCTAAAACCCGAGTATTTACGGGCCCAAAGCTGCTGGCCTTTAAGTAAATCTATCGCAACCAGGTTACCGTTATAAGCAAGCGTATAAATAACCCCGTTATTAATAATAGGCTGCATATCGACATCGACAAGACGATCTAACTCAGTAGCGCCATAAGGACGTGCAACAGGCAACTGCCAAAGCGGGCGGCCATCTTCTAATAAAGCGACCGCTACAAACCCGTCAGCACGTCCGTAAACAACCCCGCCCTGTGAGATAGACGGCGTTGCGCTACTGCGCAGAGTTAATTTCGGCTGCTTATTGGTGAGCGTCCACAGCGTTTCCCCTGATGCGCTGTCTAACGCTATCAAGTCTCCGCGAGAAGTATGCACCACAACTTTACCATTAGCATAAACCGGTTGTGCAATTACCTCACCGCTAACGTTCACCTGCCACTTTAACTTGCCGGTGTTTTTATCAAAGGCTAATACCTGCGCATTTTCAGTCCCTATGTATAGCGTATCCAGGGCCAGTGTAATGCCGCCGGAGAATCGTGCGGAACGGTTTAACTTATTGCTGGGATCATCGCTGAAATCTGTATGCCACAATAATTTACCATCAGCCAATGCAAATGCTTTAATTTGCCCTTCCCGCGAAGCAACATAAACCCCCTGCTCATCGACAGCAGGCTGCATCTGTGAATAGTATTTATCAACACCGTCACCAATACTTTCCTGCCAAGCCACTTGCGGCTGATAAGTGCTTTCAAAATCCGGTAATTCAGCCATTTTTACAATATCATCATCGCTTGAAAATAATGAACAGCCGGCTAATAAAAAAGTCACACTAGAAATAATAGCAATTCGTTTAAAGCATTTTTTCATTGGTTATCTCTATCTATTTTTCAACACCAAGAACAGGCGCATTTGTAGCTACCGCAAGATCATCAAACTGCAGCTGTAAAATCGGATCAACTTGCCCGTCACTCACGTTAATCGCATCTTGAAATGCCGAGTGTGCTTTTTCTTTTTCACCTTGTTTTAAGAAAATAGCCCCTTTCACCTGGTAAGATTTTGCTAAAAACTTAGTTTCTGAAATCAGCGCTAACGTCGCCAGTGCTTCTTTATATTTGCCCAGCTCAGTCTGAACACGCGCCAGACGTAAATTAATAACCGCATTAAGCGGCTTATAGCTATTCTGGCTTTGTAACTGCAGTAACTGTGTTTCAGCTAATGCATAATCTTTTTTATTTACCGCTTCTTTAGCAAGCAATAAAGACGCTAGCAGCCCATAGTTATTATCGATATTATCGGCAACAAACAGACTGATATTTTGCAGCTCTTTATCAGCCCCTTGTGCTTCAAACTGCAGCAACATATCCGCATAAGCTTGTGATGCTTTTTCTTGTCCAGTAAGCACTGATTCATTATAAAAACGCCATCCCCACAAGCCAGCTAAACCGACAACCGCGCCAATCATCAGCGTATTACCATTCTCTTTCCACCAGCCTTTGATTGCTTCAACTTGCTGTTCTTCGGTTTCGTAACCTTCAATAATATCGACCACTTGCTTTTCCTTATAATTTCAATTCGTTAAAAATAGGTAGGTAATACCTTAATTAGCTCATCTATTGCAACGCTTTGTTGCTGATGCGTGCCCTGTAAGTCTTTAATTGTGACACAGCCACTCGCTAACTCACTTTCGCCAATAATTAACGCAACACGTGCACCGCTTTTATCGGCGCGCTTCATCTGTTTTTTAAAGTTACCGGCACCACAGTGATGCATCATTTTCAGCCCAGGTAATTCACTGCGGATCAGCTCTGCGACTTTAAAACCTTCAATATCCGTACCTTCACCAACTAATACACTATAGATATCAACGTCACTTTTAACATCGTCATTTAACGCTAATGTTTCCAGCATTAAAATAATACGCTCAAGCCCCATAGCAAAACCAACAGCAGGCGTCGGTTTACCGCCTAACTGTTCAACCAGACCATCATAACGGCCACCCGCACAGATTGTACCTTGCGACCCTAGGCTGCTCGTAACCCACTCAAATACAGTGCGGTTGTAATAATCTAAACCACGCACTAAGCGCTCATTAATCACGTATTTAATACCAACGGCATCCAGGTATTTTTGTAATTGCGTGAAATGATCTTGTGATTCGTCATCAAGATGTTCAGAAAGTTTCGGCGCATTAACTAATAATGCTTGGATTTCCGGATTTTTGCTGTCTAAAACCCGCAGTGGATTAGTCAACATGCGGCGCTTGCTATCTTCGTCTAATTTATCGACATGTTTTTCTAGGAACGCAATTAATGCGTCTTTATATAACGCGCGCGCTGCGTTGCTACCTAATGAATTTAACTGCAATTCAACATGCTGATCAATCCCTAATGCTTTCCATAAACGTGCTGAGAGTAAAATAACTTCCGCATCGACATCCGCACTGGCCATACCAAATGTTTCCACACCAAATTGGTGGAACTGACGGTAGCGTCCTTTTTGCGGGCGTTCATGACGGAACATAGGGCCGGTGTACCATAAGCGGCGCTCTTGATTATATAACAAACCATGTTCATTGCCGGCGCGCACACAAGACGCAGTACCTTCCGGGCGAAGCGTTAAACTGTCACCATTACGATCGGCAAAGGTATACATCTCTTTTTCTACGATATCAGTCACTTCACCAATAGAACGCTTGAAAAGATTGGTATTTTCAACAATTGGCATACGAATTTCAGAATAACCGTAACTGCTGACAACTTGTCTGAATAATGATTCTAATTTTTGCCAAACAGGGGTTTGCTCAGGAAGGGTGTCGTTCATGCCGCGAATAGCTTGGATCTTTTTTGCCACAATAATTTCCGAATACAATAAGTTAAATAAAATAAGCAGACAGTATAAGGTCTTTTCTTATCAGATGAAACCGCGCCAAACGGATAATAGCAATTTGCACCTAACTTCTCGCTATTTATAGCCAGTTAGCGAGAGCATAAGCACATAACAAAAAAGCATACCTGGGTATGCTTTTTGTATTAGCTATTTTGCAGCTAATTAATTGCGCGTACGGCTGGTATTACGACGACGCTCACCGGTTTTACGATGCTGACCGTGTTTTTTCACCGCACGACGAATACGCGCTTGGGTGTTTTTCACTTTACCGACATCAACACGCACTTTGGTTTCCGTTTCTTTAGGCATATCAACCAATTTACGTAAGTAGTTAACCTCTTTCAGATTTAATTCCTGCCAACCACCTTGCGGCAACTGTTTATCTAAATGGATATTACCGTAACGTACCCGCATTAAACGGCTAACCTGGACGCCCTGGCTTTCCCAAAGACGACGTACCTCACGGGTACGCCCTTCGGTTAATACAACGTGGTACCAACGGTTAATGCCTTCACCACCAGACTCTTTAACAGATAAGAACTTCGCGTCACCATCGTCCAGTTTTACGCCGGTGCGTAAACGGTTAAGTATTGCATCATCAACTTCACCAAAAATACGCACTGCATATTCACGTTCAACTTCATGGCTTGGATGCATCATTTTATTGGCGAATTCACCATCCGTCGTGAACAGCAATAAACCTGATGTATTGATATCTAAACGGCCAATAGAAATCCAACGCGCCCCGACTAAACGCGGTAAACGTTCAAATACCGTTTTACGGCCTTCTTCATCGCTGCGCGTACAAATTTCGCCTTCCGGTTTGTTATAGGCAAGAATACGACAAACTACATTTTCTGCGGTTTTATTTTTTACAACATGGCCATCAACACGGATGATCTGCTCTTCGCTTACCCGCTCACCAAGTCCAACGACTTTACCGTCAATACTGACCCGTCCCTCTGCAATCACAGCTTCCATTTTACGGCGGGAGCCTAGACCAGATCGTGCTAATACTTTCTGTAACTTTTCACTCATTTTTAACTTTCCTTTGGGTAATTCTCATTATGCCAATAGTGACCTAAAAAAAGGCCACTTATTACTTGTTATTTACTGCTTGTTACTTTTAATTAATTTTTACTGAAACGGCGTTAAATCACCCGCACCTTCACGAACGATAACGATATTATCCTCTGAAAAATCGACCACAGTAGTCGGCGATTCACCGAGATAGCCGCCATTTAAAATCAGATCCACCTGATTCTCCAGCTTGTCGCGGATATCTTCCGGATCAAACTCAGTACTTTCCGAGCCCGGCAATATTAAGCTAGTACTCATTAACGGCTCACCGAGTTCTTCAAGCAGTGCCAGCGCAATCGCGTTATCGGGAATGCGGATACCGATAGTACGTCTTGACGGATTCATCAGACGTTTCGGTAAATCTTTGGTTGATTTAAAGATAAAGGTATAGGCACCGGGCGTGTTGTTTTTTAATGCACGGTACGCCTGATTATCAACACGCGCATAATGGGCGATTTCCGATAAATCGCGACACGCTAAGGTGAAATTATGCTTTTTATCTATTTTGCGGATATGGCATATTTTTTCCAAACCATGTTTATTGTCCATCAAACAACCCAACGCATAACCTGAATCGGTTGGATAGATGATAACGCCGCCTTTTTTTAAAATCTCCACTGCCTGTTTCATTAACCGGGCTTGCGGGGTTTCCGGGTGTATGTATAAAAAATGACTCATAATAATTGTTCTTCTTTTTCAACTAGTGCTTGGTAAGTCGGCCAGTCCCGCCAAATAGGATTTGCAATTTCCGGTAGATATAACCCTTTTGCCAAATCCCGCCAGCGCCCGACAAAGTGAAAGTCGCTGCCTTGTGATGCAAGCAAATCATATTCAACGCTCCACATCGCCAGCTGCAAGCGCATTTGCGGTGATTGCTGGCCCATTGCGACTTCCATGGCGTCGCCATTAAATTGCTTAAACTCTGTCAATAAACGGCGCATCCATTTATTGGATAAATGATAATGGTTGGGATGCGCTAAAATCGCTTGTCCGCCCGCCTGATGAATAACAGCAATCGCCTGTTCAATATCTACCCAGTCATGTGGCACATAACCGGTATTGCCGCGGCTCAGGTATTTATCAAACACTTTTTGGAAAGTTGGAGCGGCACCTATTTCAACTAAATGCCGCGCAAAGTGCGCTCGGGTTATCGCCCCGTCGCCGGCCAGCCGTTTAGCCGCTTCATATACTCCGGGGATTTTTGCTTTGCCTAAACGGTGTCCCATCTCCATCGCGCGATTTTCACGTTTCTCTTTTTGCACAGCAATTAAATCCGTTAACGCCGAATGCTGCGTATCTATATTCACGCCCACCACATGTATTTCATGGTTTAACCAGTCAGTGGTTATTTCAATGCCGTCAATTAAGGTTAACTTTAACCCTTTATCAATAATGGTTTGCCGAGCTTCGGCCAAACCGTCAATCGAGTCATGATCTGTGATAGCCAGAATATCGACTTGCCGGTTTGCAGCACGTTCAACTAATTCTTTCGCTGTTAACTGACCGTCAGAAGCCTTACTATGTGAATGCAGATCGATTAACATAAATATCCTAAAAATCATCTTGACATTAAAAGCAGAATCGCAAAAAATGGATGACATAAATTTATTGGATGCATAATATATGATTTTAAATACAATTACTCTTAAAGATTCTTGGTGGCACTCATTCTCTTAAGCGAGCAATGAGGTTTTTGCATATAATAAATTTTTCAAAGAACCAAATTAAAAGCTCGCAAATTGCGGGCTTTTTTTGTATTTGACACTTTAAAATTCAGAGTGAAACAAATGAATAAGATAAATATCCTGCAGTTGTGTTGGCGATGGCAATAATCAAAACGGAATTTGAAAAGAGCTATTAAGTACTGAATTTTAAAAAGGATTAAAAAATGAACACACTTCACCCCATTGGCGTTTTAAAAAGCGTAGAAGTCAATTGTGACTACATTGAAAACTCACTCGCCTTATTCCAAAAAATAACTGAGCATAGCAATAATCAGGTGCTTTTTGATTCAGCGGAAATAGACAGCAAGGCACATCTGAAAAGTTTAATGCTGATTGATGCCTGCTTAAAAATAACCTGTAACGGTTTAGCCGTCACCTTTGACGCATTAACCGATAACGGTAAAGACCTGCTTACTTTCATTATTCCACAATTTTCCACGCAAATTATCAGCCAGCAATCAGCAACACACCTGCAGCTCACGTTCCCGCAATCAGATCGCAGTGGCGATGAAGAGCAGCGCCTTAAATCTGCGTCCCCGGTCGATGCGCTGCGCGCGGTTGTTAATAAGATAAAAATACGCTCCGCACATCCGCAGGCATTGTTCCTTGGCGGCGCCTTTGCTTATGATTTTATTGCGACCTTTGAAGATTTACTCACAGTACCATGCAGCGACAATATCTGCCCGGACTTTATGTTTTATGTGGCGGAAACCTTGCTTATCCAGGATCATCAGGCTCAGCAAAGTCATATAATCGGTAGTATTTTCGGCGGCTTATATTCAGATGAAAATGAACTGCGCATTGCCGCCCGTATTAAAGCGCTGCAGGCAATAACCGCAAACTTCGGTGAGCCTGACAATCAGCTTGTTCCATTGACAGGCAAAGCGACAAGCGATGTTTCCGATGTGCAATTTTGCAATATTGTAAAGCAGCTAAAAGAATACATAGTCAAAGGCGATATTTTCCAGGTCGTTCCCTCGCGCAGTTTTTCTCTCGCTTGTCCGAATCCGATTGCCGCTTACGCTAAACTAAAAGAAACCAATCCCAGTCCGTACATGTTTTATTTAAAAGACAGTGATTTTGTTTTATTTGGCGCGTCCCCGGAAAGTGCGCTTAAATATACGCAAAGCAGTAATGATGTAGAGATCTACCCGATAGCCGGCACACGCAGTCGTGGTTTTAATCGTGACGGTTCAATCAATAAAGATTTAGACGGTCGTTTAGAGCTGGAACTGCGTTTAGATAAAAAAGAAACATCCGAGCATTTAATGTTAGTTGATTTAGCACGTAATGATGTGGCCCGTATCAGTGAGCCCGGCACGCGTCATGTTGCGGATCTGCTGAAAGTGGATCGCTACAGCCATGTTATGCATTTAGTGTCGCGTGTGGTCGGTAAATTACGCAGCGATTTAGATGCCCTGCATGCTTATCAGGCTTGTATGAATATGGGCACCTTAGTTGGCGCACCGAAAATCAGAGCATCCGATCTGGTACGCCGAGTTGAGCAAAAACGCCGCGGCAGTTACGGCGGCGCTGTGGGTTATATCAACGGCTGCGGTGATATGGATACCTGTATTGTTATCCGCTCGGCATTTGTAAAAGACGGAACAGCGCAAATACAAGCGGGCGCAGGCGTAGTATTTGATTCCAATCCGCAAGCCGAAGCGGATGAAACGCGCGGCAAAGCTGCCGCTGTTTTAAATGCCATCGCATTAGCGCATGGCACAACACTGGCAAATGTCTGCGGAGAATAAGCTATGCATAGCAATAATAAACCAACACTGTTTTTCCTTGATAACTTTGATTCATTTACTTACAACCTGGTTGATCAATTCAAAGCGCTCGGCTATCCGGTAAAAATTTATCGCAATAGTCTGTCCGCGCAGCAGGTTAAAACACATATTGATGCCTGTGAAGATGACGTGGCGCTGATTTTATCTCCGGGCCCGGGGACCCCAAGTGACGCAGGTTGTTTGATTGAACTGATCGGTTTATGCAAAGGACAAATCCCAATGCTCGGCATCTGTCTGGGCCATCAGGCGTTAATCGAACAATATGGCGGCGTAGTCAGTCAGGCAGAGCAGATCATGCATGGCAAGGCATCGTTAATCAGCCATTGCGGCGATCGTATGTTTGCCGGATTACGCCAGCCGCTGTCGGTTGCCCGTTATCATTCATTAGTCGGCACTCAAGTTCCCGATTCACTGGAAGTGGTCGCGGATTTTAACGGTATGTGTATGGCCGTTTATAATAAGCAGGATAAGGTGATCGGGTTTCAATTCCATCCGGAATCCATTTTAACCTGCGAAGGTGCAAAATTATTAGCAACGAGTTTGAATATTATTACGAACAGGGAGACAGTTTAAATGAATCAGCTCAATATCCAACAGACTTTAGAGCAATTATATGCAGGGAAATCACTTTCCAGTGAGCAAAGCCGGGCTTTTTTCGAGCACGTTGTGCAGGGTGAAATCGATCCGATTATTTTATCATCGGTGTTAACCGCATTAAAAATAAAGGGAGAAACGCCCGAAGAGATAACCGGCGCCGCGCAGGCACTGCTCGCACAGGCGCGCCCCTTTCCGCGTCCGGATTATGCTTTTACCGATATCGTCGGTACCGGCGGTGACGGCCTGGGTACCATTAATATTTCCACTGCCAGTGCATTTGTAGCAGCAGCCTGCGGCCTGAAAGTATGTAAACACGGCAGCCGCAGTGTATCGAGTCAATCCGGATCGTCCGATCTGCTGGCGGCATTCGGTGTTAACTTAAATATGACACCGGAAGTGGCACGCCAATGTTTAGACACCCTTAATATCTGCTTTATTTTTGCGCCGCAATATCACGCCGGAATGCGGTTTGCCGCACCGGTACGCGCCGCACTGAAAACCCGCTCTATCTTTAATGTATTGGGGCCGTTAGTTAACCCTGCCCGCCCGGACTTTGAGCTGATGGGCGTTTATACGCCGGAATTATTAAAACCGATTGCCGAAGTACATAAACAACTCGGGATGAAACGCGTAATGGTAGTATTTGGCAGCGGCCTGGATGAAGTTGCACTGCACGGTGAAACACAAGTTGCCGAACTCATTGACGGTAAAATAAAAGAATATACCTTAACACCGGCAGATTTCGGCGTAGACAGTTATCCTGTTGAAGCTATTTTCGGCGGCGATGCACAAGAGAATAAAGTAATTATCGAAAAGATACTGCAGGGTAAAGGCACGGATGCACAACAAGCTGCAGTTGCTATCAACACCTCCGCTTTATTAGTGTTAAACGGTTTCGCAGATAACTTTAAAGACGGCACAAAACAGGCAATGGACATGATGTTAAGCGGCAGACCGTTACAGCTTGTTCAACAATTAGCGGAGCACAGCCAATGTTAAATGATCAGAGTTTACAAGATACCATTCTCGGTAAAATTGTTGAGGATAAAATAGCGTGGGTTAAAGCACGCCAGCAGCAGCAGCCTTTAATTGACTTTAAAGATCAATTAACCGAAAGTGACCGTAATTTCTACAGCGCACTAGATCAGGATAAAAGCGTTTTTATTTTAGAGTGTAAAAAAGCCTCACCCTCTAAAGGACTGATTCGCGAAGAGTTTGATTTGGATCTTATCGCCGGGACGTATAAAAACTATGCCAGTGCTATCTCAGTGCTGACTGATGAAAAGTATTTTCAGGGCGATTTTAAATATGTCAGCAAAGTGCGCGAACAAGTAACGCAACCGGTTCTGTGCAAAGACTTTATTATTGATCCTTATCAGATTTATCTGGCCCGCCATTATCAGGCCGATGCAATTTTACTCATGCTCTCGGTGCTCGATGATGATGCCTATCAGGCCTACCGCGACACGGCCCATAGCTTAAATATGGGCGTATTGACCGAAGTCAGTAATGAACATGAACGAGTTCGGGCAATCGCATTAGGCGCTAAAGTTATCGGCATCAATAACCGCAATCTGCGCGATCTGAGCATTGATCTTAACCGTACTAAAGCGTTGGCAGCAAAAGTCCCGGCAGATCGCGTTGTTATCTCTGAATCGGGTATCTACCAGCATGCGCAAGTTAAAGACTTAAGCAAACATGCCAATGGCTTTTTAGTGGGCAGCTCAATAATGAGCCAGCATAATATCGACCGGGCTTGTCGCCGCTTAATACTCGGCGAAAATAAGGTCTGCGGATTAACCCATCCGCGCGCGGCGGCCGATGCCTATCAGGCAGGTGCGGTTTATGGCGGCTTGATTTTTGTCGAGGCGTCACCGCGTTATGTCGATATGGAACAGGCCCGCTTAACTATGCTCGGCGCACCGCTCACTTATGTCGGTGTTTTTCAAAATGAAGATCCTGAGCTTATCAGTTATACCGTTAAACAACTGGGTCTTCATGTGGTACAGCTGCATGGTGATGAAACGCCTAAATATGTAAAAACCCTGCGCGCGCTATTACCCGAGACCTGCCAAATATGGAAAGCACACGCAGTCAGCGACACATTACCGGATTTAAGTAAATTTAATGTTGATAAACATCTGCTTGA
>Ga0233410_10000619_pt1 | contig 10750 bp, 18 predicted proteins | sample Na_anoxic_1_MG_FD_179869 | JGI IMG/M metagenome (GOLD analysis project Ga0233410, IMG submission 179869) | Seawater microbial communities from Saanich Inlet, British Columbia, Canada - Na_anoxic_1_MG | ecosystem: Environmental > Aquatic > Marine > Inlet | place: Canada: British Columbia...
TATTATTAATAGATATAATCAAACCAACAACAACATTATACATACAAAAAATAGGTATGTCAAGAAAATAATTATATTATTATGTAGGTAAGTTATTATGTTATTATGTAGGTAAGTTAATATATTACCCACAGATATAATCAAACCAACGGCTTTATTATACCTAAAAAAATAGGTATGTCAAGAAAAAAATGACAAAAAATCAAAAATAATATATAATGGAGTGATAAACAACTAATAACACAGGAGTAATTTTTAAATGACTAAGAGGAAAAAATATACAACTAATGATGAAATTTTAGAGGAATTATCTCTATATCATAAAACAGGTATGATTTCAGAGAAATTATTTTTCATATTTTACAATATGTGTATCGGCATTGGTAACAAACCATGTTTCATCAATTATACCTTTAAAGAGGATATGGTATCAGAGGCTTATGTCAAATGTATCAATGTAGTACCAAAATTTGATATGAGTAGACCAAATCCATTTGGATATTTTACCACAGTAATACATAACACATTCTGGACAAGAATTAAAAAATATAAGAAAGAATCAGAATATAGGGAAATAATGAAAGAAAAGCTATTTGAGGAAGTTGTCACAAGACATTCAAAGGTGATAGATATCAGAGCTTTATTTGATGATCCTGAATTTTCCGATCAAGATTAAGGTCTAAAAGTAAATAGTTAAAACCACAGAGGATTATTAAACATGGGAACAAATTTTTCATTTGAAAATTCATTCAAAACATCTATATTAGATGACACATATAAATCTCTTGATGCATCTATTATAGATATATCTATTCCTAGTATCAATATTGGTAATATACGAATAGAAACACCAGTAGTACCAATGCAAATAATAGGGTCTTCATTTGAGCTTGACCCAATAGCAATAAAATTCATGCTAGAAGAGGACTATGCAAATTGGATAACTATCTTTAATTGGATGAATGTATTGAGAGGATTTCATGAAATTGACATGGATACCTCCAGAGTGACCGATATTGCCATACATATTCTGACAAACAAACTAAATTATGGGTTTGCGATCGTACTAGAAGATTGCTATCCTATATCATTATCAGATATACCATTGACTCCTCAAATATCAGAAGATACACCATTGACATTTACGGCAAATTTTGTGATCAATAATATCAAATTAGATCAACAAGAAAGTTGACAACCTTCCTAAATTCATGTATACTATGTTAATAAAATTAACATGTTAGGAGATAATTATGAATTGGAAGGAATTACAAGAAAACTTAGATGATGATATGAATTTGGATGATGTTAATTTGGAATCAAAATTACTCCAGATCCCAAATCTTCATAATAAATATATGAGATTTTTCTTTAAAGAAAAAAGCAAGCTCATCAAAATGCAAGAGGAGATGAGAGATTTATATAGAACTTTGTGGTATCACTATAAAAATGACCATGACTTTCTATTAGAAAAGAAAGAAATTGTTTGGCATGTTGAGTCAGATGATAGTTATACAAAGAAATTAACCCAAATGAGAAAACAAGAACATCTTGTAGATTTCTTTGAGAGAGCAGTCAAAAAGTGTAATAATCTTAGTTTTGATATCAAAAATATAGTTGAGTTGAAAAAATTCATGGCAGGTATAGTTTAATTGATACATATTTCAAAATATAATGACTCATATGCTTTTATAAAATGTGATTTAGATCAGGCTTATAATATATCTGAAGTGTTTTCCTTCTATGCTGAAAACTACTATTGGAATCCAAAATATAAGGCTGGTGTGTGGGATGGTAAGATTAGACTATTCAATACCCATACTGGCCTTTTTCCTATTGGTCTGATATCTAAATTACAAAAATACCTTAGAATAAACCAAATAGAATATACCATTGACCCTGATGTGAATGAAAAAGGTATTAAGATTTCAACCAAAAAGCTATATCAATTCAATGATAATATAATCAAGTTCAAATATGATCTTTATGATTATCAGGCCAAGGCAGTTCAGATTGCTCTTTACAAGAAAAGGGCAATCATAGAATCTGCTACAGGTTCAGGAAAATCATACATGGCCTTTTATATTTTCAACCTTTTACGACACATCAATAAAGATTTTAAATTTCTGTTGATTGTTCCTACTGTTGCCCTAGTGGAACAAATGTCAGGTGATTTTCAAGAATATGCAGAAAATTGGTGTGAATATGATCAATTTATTCATAAAATATATTCAGGTAAGGAAAAGACAACAGATAAACCTATCACAATTTCCACATGGCAGAGCCTTCAAAATTTCCCAAAATCCCATTTTGTTGATTATGATTGTGTCATATGTGATGAGGGACATACAGCCAAAGCCGCAGAGATACAGAATATAATGACAAACTGCATAAATGCTCAATTCAAGATAGCTGTATCTGGTACAATCCAAAATGAGACTGTAGACAAGATGCAGTTAGAAGGGTTATTTGGTCCAATACATAAAGTGTCCTCTTCTGTTGAGTTACAGAAAAGAGGTATCCTATCCAAATTGAAAATTTTTGGTATTGTCCTGAGATATAATGAAGAGATCAGGAAACAATGCAAAAAGATGACTTGGAGAGAAGAGATTAATTTCATAAATGAACAACCTTCCAAGGCCAAAGTCATTATGAAATTGATCAAACCCGAACATAAAAATAACCTGATCCTTTTTAAGTCCATTGATTATGGTAAAAGGTTATATAAAGCTATTAAAAAATACCTACCTGAAAAGAGAGTATATTATGTGGATGGTTCTGTTAAAGCAGAGACTAGGGAAAAGATAAGAGGATTAGCAGAGAAATATGATAATGTGGTGATAGTAGCATCATATGGTACATTTAGTACAGGAGTGAACATAAAAAACCTACATAATATTATTTTTGCTGAATCATCTAAAAGTATGATTAAAATTCTTCAGTCCATTGGTAGGGTTTTGAGACTACATGAAACAAAAGATTATGCAACATTATATGATATATGTGATGATTTATCATGGAAATCAAGAAAAAATTATGTTTTAAGACATTTTTTCCAAAGAATTGAGATATATGAGAAAGAAAATTTTAAATATTCCATAAAAGAGATCCTATTAAAGTAAATAATTAAAAAACAAACTTTAATAGGATCTTTTATGTATGGAAAATGTTATACCGGAATATACAAACCAGAAAATCCAGATAAGTATGATGGTGATCCAACTAATATAGTATATCGGTCTGGACTAGAGTTAAAATTTTTTAGATATGTTGATCTAAACAAAAATATATTGAAATGGGGTTCAGAAACAATAGTTGTCCCTTATGTGGGTTTAGATGGTAAGACTCACAGATATTATATTGATCTATGGGTTAGAGTTAAAACCAAAAAGGGTGAAATCAAAGAGTGTTTATGTGAAATCAAACCTCTTGAGTTCACAAAACCACCTAAAAAACAAAAGAGAATCACTAAACAGTGGAAACTTAAATATAAACAATGGCTAACTAATCAATCCAAATGGGATTCAGCAAAGAAATTTGCAAAACAAAAAGGTTGGGGTTGGGAAATATTGACAGAACAGGATATACAATGAAAGATTTTAAGACATATTTAGAAGAGGCTACAGCCGAACAAGATAAGTTTTTTAGAGATATGGCCGAAAATATCGCAAAAAAGATTATTAATACTTTTAATAAAGCTGATAATAATATACTTGTTTATCATCCTATTGAAGGTGGTCCAAATCATGGTTTGAATGAACAAATCATGTTCCTTGAACTTGATAAAATACCAAAACTATCAAAAGAACAAAAATCATTATTAAAAGATTGGAATTTTATTGTTTCACCGCAAAAGTTTAATAAATCTATTGCTGGATCTGCAAGTCATGTACATCAATATATAAAATTAATAATATCAGATAAACTAGCAAAAGAAGTAGGAATGGATTATCTTGAAAATAATGGTAGAATATCAAAATCATTATTTAAAAAGGTTGGTAATGAAATAAAAAAATCTTTTGATATAATGGTGCATGAATTTATCCATAGATTAGATTTTGCAAGATTTAAAGGAGATATATCTAAATTTATCTCTTCTGGATATTATTATGCAAAGGGTGATATGGTAGGATATTTTAATCACTCTCATGAATTAAATGCTTTTTTTCAACAGGTTATTTCAAGTATAAATAATTCATTAAAAATAGATTTAAAATCATTTAAAACCAAATTATCTGCTCAAGAGGCATTAGTAAATAAGTTATGGGAATTTTCAACTAGATCAGAAATAAATTTCAATATGATTACATACATTGAAAATGTTAAAACTAAGCATCATGGTTGGATGTATTTAACAGATAAGAATAAAAAAAGAATAAAGAAAAGGATTTATGAATATCTAACTAAAACAATGCCAGATAGATATAAAAAAGAGGTAGAAAAATTAGATAATGAAAATTTTCTATATAGTGGTATCAAAGAGAATTTAAAAAATCCATTAAAAACTTTAGAAAAGGATATTGATCATGATATAAATGCAATAGTTTCAATTCTCTCATCTAAATATAAATGGATGGAATGGGTTGAAAAGAATATATTTTTTTCAAAGATCAACCTTTCATCTAAAGGGATTAAAAATTATGAAAATGCTTTAGAAAGAATTAGAATAGACATTATTAAAAGATTTCATCTAAATAATGTATATTTTGATGAAAAGGGAAATTTATTAAAATGAAAGATTTTAAAGAATATTTGGAAGAATTTGATAGTGGTAGGATACCACTAAAACTTAGAAAGTCTGTAAATGGTGCCCAAATTTTTTGTAAACATTGTGGTAAACCATTTGTATACTATAAAGAGAAAACTAAATGTAGACATTGTGGTAAAGAATTAGTAATACCACCAATAGAAGGGACACAGGAGATAATATAAGATGACAACAACACCAATAGCACAAATTTTACTAAGTGATGATACTTTAGTAGATGCAATAGATATTGATACAGCAGGTTCACAGATTACAATAACCTATCTTGAATTGATCCTTACTGTTACAGCAAGTACAAATTTTTCAGTAGGTACATCTATAACGGGTGATAGTGATAATGGAAATGATGGTGTGGGTGAGGTAATAGCTAAAGATGGTAATGATTTGACAGTAAGGCTCATTTCTGGAACATTTGTTTCTGGTAATGGGGTTGATAATGTTAGTCCTTATAGTGCAGATGATACCACAATAACAGCAGTAGCCCAAAATGTTAAGGTTCATAGGACTAGTTTTAATATTGATGAGATCATAGGGACATATTACAATACTGGTGAATAATGCTTGACAAACCAGTTTTTATCAAATACCATAACAGATATATAATAATATAAAGGAGATATAAACATGAGATCATTTAAAGAGACATTACAGGAATCATCATTATCAAGGATTAAGGATAAGGTTAGTAAATATTCGTGTGGTGCTATTACAGCATTTAGGGGTGAATTCACCAAAGCTCAAAATAAGGCAAGGAATAAAGAACTTTTAGCTGCTCTTAAGGCTAAGAAATATTCCATTACTAAAGTTAAAGGATCGTATATAGAAAATTTTGGATCTGAATCACAAAAAGAGGTTGGTGAAGAAACTTGGTTTGTCTGTAATGAGATGGTTGAAGGTGATGATAAAGGCAAGCTTGAGAGTGATCTTAAGCAACTAGGCAAGAAATATGATCAGGATAGTATCTTATCTATCAGAAATGGTAAGGCAAGCTTAATAGGAACATCTAAAAGAGATAATGCATTTCCATCCTTTGGTGAAACTGTTGCTGTTGGGACAGGAAAATTTGGGAAGAAATCAGGTGAATTTTTCTCAAGGGTTGGAGGCAGAGAATTTGCATTTGAGAGTATTGAACCAGATACAATCAATGGTAAATGGGGAATGAAAATTATTGGTGATAAGGTTTGGAAAGATATAGATAATGAAATCATTTAAACAAATAATACAGGATTATAAAGTTGCATCCAAAGTGGATAAAGAACAAAAAATGATCCAGAAATTAGAAAAGATCAAAATCAAGACTAGTGTTGGTGTTGATAGGATAAGTGTTAAGGATGGTAAAGTTGAAATCTTTGGTGTTGCTAATGAAGATGATGCAAAGAAACTATCTGATGCAATAAACAAAAAACTTAAACTTACAACAAAAGTTGTAAAAGATGGAAAACTATGGAGCATAAAATGAAAAGATTTACATAGATACTGACAGAAGGAAATGATATTAATTATAATAAAATGATGGATAAAGCTACCAGATTACATAGTTCAGCAAAAGATGGTTCACTTAAAGTTGATGGTGTTAAATATGATTTTAAATTTGATAGAAGAGAAGGAGTTTATATTGTCATTGATACCACCACTAATGAAATCGAAACCAGATTCAATACTAGAAAAATAACACAAGCCAAAAAATGGTTTAAAGAATATATGAACAGTTAATAAATATAACTCAAAGGAGATAAAAAATGAAAACATTTACAGAAATATTGACAGAAGGTGGTAAAGGCGACAAAGAGGCATATCAGAAGTTTTTCAACAAGATGCTGAAAAAGTATGGGGTTGATAAGGGTTGGAAGTCTGATGATGAAGAAGAGGGTATTGAGGAAGGCTGTAAGAAAAAAGAACTAAGTGAGAGCCTGACCAAGAGAGCAGTAGGAGACATATTACATCATAAAGCATCTGCCATTAAGAAACTAAGAACAGATGTACTTAACCTGAAGAACTTAATTAAGATGGAAGTTGGAACTAAAGAGTCCGATGACTTCTTTTTGAAAGCCAATGATTATATCAATGGTCTTGAAAAGCTCATAAAGAATATATGAGCAGTTAATAAATATAACTCAAAGGAGATAAAAAATGAAAACATTTACAGAAATATTGACAGAAGAGTCAAAATCCAGAAAATGGATAGATATGGCAAAAAAGATTAAATCTATGTTTGATTTAAAAGATGGATGGACAATTAAACCAACATATAAACCTGCTAAAAGATCCACTTATATGGGTAAACCAGATTCAAAGGGTAGAGGCAGAAAACAATCACAGGCATTTAATGCCATTGCAATAGCAGAATATGTTGATTATGCTAAAGATTTTATTGAAAAGGAATATTTTACAAGTGAAAAGAAAGCAATAGCTAAAATTAAAGAAATGGGTATTGCTAATTCCCTAACAGAGGCCAAAGGTGATAAAGAGGCATATCAGAAGTTCTTTGAAAAGATGTTAAAGAAATATAAGGTAAAATCTCCTGAAGATTTGGATACAAAGAAACGAAAAGCCTTTTTTGCTGAGGTTGATAAGTCATGGGATGCAAAAAACGAGACTGATTGATGATAACATGTAAGATTTGTGGCATAGAATGTAAAAGTATACAGTCCTTATCCAGACATATATTATTCCATCATGAAAAATATAACTCTAAAATATATTATGATGAATTTATAAAAGGTGATAGTGAAGGGTTATGTTTGAAGTGTGGAACAGATACCAAATTTAAAACTATGGGTAAAGGATATGATAAATATTGTTCTAAAAAATGTTCACAATTAGGTAGAACACAAACAGATGAAATCAAAGATAAGATTAAACAAACCAAATTAGAAAGATATGGTAATTCTAACTATAATAATAGAGAAGGTGCTAAGTTAACATTATTAGAAAGATATGGTAATTCTAACTATAATAATAGAGAAGGTGCTAAGTTAACATTATTAGAAAGATATGGTGTTGAAAATATTTCTCAATTATCAGATGTTAAAGCTAAGAAAAAATCTAAACGTTCTAAATATATTAATGGGGTTCCTATGTTTGAACATTATTCACCTTTAATATCATGGTGTGAGGATACAAGACCTGATCTAGAAGATGAACGGATTATTAATGTTAGGTGTATAAAATGTAGTGAATGGTTTAGACCAACAAAATCAGAAATGAAAAATAGGATACATTCTATTAATAGATCTGGGATAGATCTTAGTAAATTCTATTGTTCTGATGGTTGTAAACACACATGTTCAATATTCAACAAACAACAATATCCAGAAGGACAAAATCCAAACATCGAAAGACCATATCAGACTGAATGGGCTAAAATGGTTCTTGATAGAGATAATTATGAATGTCAAAGGTGTGGATCTAAAGATAATTTAGTTGCACACCATATCAAACCAGTAAAAACGCATCCACTTTTACAAGCAGATGTTGATAATGGGTTGACAGTTTGTAGTGATTGTGATAAAAATTACTTTCATCAAATAGATGGATGTAAAACAGGGCAATTGGCAAGGATGGTGTGTAATTAATGGCTGGTATTCCAAAAGATGTAATGAAATTGTTTAGGAAACTATCTAAGAATAATGAGGTTAAGATAGTTAAGAAAGGGTCAAGAAACATGAGGTTGGGTTTCATGGTCAATTTCATATATGATCCTAAACATAAAGCTACATTACCATATTATGATAAATTACCTATTGCAATTGTTCTTGCAAGGCAGGGCGATAGATTTTTAGGTATAAATCTGCATCATATTCCTTGGTCTAGAAGGATTCAGCTTGCAGAAGCTTTGATGAGAAGGACCAAAAATAAGAACAGAATTACATATAAGGATATAAAATCTGCTTGGAAATCAGCCAAATTACCACTTGCATTAGCATATGTGTGTATTAGAAGTTATTTATATAGTCATATTAAAAGTGATGTAAGATTATTCTCATGGGAAACATACAGAGATGTGGCCAAAGATGTTAAACCACAGTTTGAGAAACAATCAAAAGATAAGGCTGTCAAGAAGTCTCAATCATCAGTCTATAAATATAATATGGATAAGTACAGAAACCAAAAAAAGAAGGTCAAGGGTAAAAAATAATGAGAGAATTTAAAAAGATTTTAACAGAGTCTACACAAGGTGGTTCACCTATAACCAAGAAGTTTAAAACCACCAAAGACATTCAAGGATTCCTGAAGACTGTTAGTAAATATTTCAAGAAAGTCAAGGTTGGTGCCTCTATTTATATTCCAGCTACCAAAGAAGAATATGATGGTTCTATAGCTCTTCTTGGAGATAAGCTTATTATGACAGGCCCACAGATGGATTCAACCACTTTAGAGGTCAACAAGGATAAAATAGAAATTACAAATCCTGTTGCGATAATTCAATAGGGCATATCATGAAAACATTTAAAGAATATATGGAAGAGGCTAAATATCAATATGATGGTAAGATATTAGGCCCAGAGTTCAATTATTTCTATAAAGATACTTTTGTTATTGACACATTCCATAAATTGGATAGGGTTAAAGATAGAGGTGCAATAGAAAAATCTAAGGATCTATTCAGGAAAGCTATTGACCATCTTTCAAAATTTGGTAAGAAAGATAAACAATATCTATTTGTATCAAATTCAACAAATCTTGGAATGGTTGTTGATTATAGAATGGATAGAAAAAAGGTTGTTGATGATAGATTGAGTGTGGTTATTATTACATGGTTGGGTGATGTCACTAAACCACCAATACGTAAAACACCAGAACAAGTTTTTGCTAAGAAAGGCACTCTCAAGGTTTTGGTTGAATCTATGGATCTTGGTCTTGATTTTGATGATCTAATTTTTGTTGAGGTTGATTAACTTTTTTGTTGACATTAGATTAATGTTCATATATTATGCATATGAACCTATAAACAAGGAGAAATGAGATGGATGCTGATATAATTTTTGATCTAATGGAAAACAACAAGGTTTTATCTGAGTCTGATGATATTTATTGTTTTGGATGTGATACCAGACTCACAAAGGAACAATTAAAAGAGACACCAAAGAAGTTTAATCATTTTATTCCATCTGGATATTCATGTCCAAAATGTTCTACTATTAATTATATGTTGGGTAATGGGTCAGGAATTGAACTTACAGACGAAAAAATTAGAGAGATTACAGAAATACTTGAAAATTATTATGGTTAATATATAATAATATCCATAACTTATAATAACAAATGTCAAATAAATTAATTTTTATTTGACATTTTTGTTTTAACCATGTATCTTTATATAAAATACATGGAGGTGAAAGTGACTAAAGAGGAATTATTACAGAAGAAATCAGAGCTTGAGGATGAAATTTCAACTCTTAATAATATGCAAATGGCCTTGAAAATTCTTATCAATTCAGAATATGGTGCATTGGGTAATACATATTTCAGATATTATGATATTGATCTTGCAACTGCTGTGACCCTATCAGGTCAGCTTGCAATCAGGTGGTGCGAAGATTACCTTATGAATCACCCACTACAGAAAAAATATAATTGGAAAGTTATTTACATTGATACTGATAGTCTGTATATTCATATGGAAGATGTTGTTAACAAGATCAAAGAGGCAAACCCAGACATAACAGATCAAAGGCTTGTTAATAAGCTGGATCAGTTCAATGAGAAGGTAATACAGAAGATTATTGATGAAGGATATCAAAAATTAGCTGAATATGTTAATGCTCCTGAAAACTTCATGAATATGAAGAGAGAGAAAATTATATCTGGTCTGATGATGCCCACTAAGAAAAAATATGCTATGAAAGTGTGGGATAATGAGGGGGTCAGATATAATGAACCTAAACTTAGTGTAACAGGCTTACAAAGTATTTCATCATCAACACCAAAACCTGTTAGAGAATATCTGAATCAATCATATGGCCACATTTTAGATGACCA
>Ga0233410_10000620_pt1 | contig 10742 bp, 9 predicted proteins | sample Na_anoxic_1_MG_FD_179869 | JGI IMG/M metagenome (GOLD analysis project Ga0233410, IMG submission 179869) | Seawater microbial communities from Saanich Inlet, British Columbia, Canada - Na_anoxic_1_MG | ecosystem: Environmental > Aquatic > Marine > Inlet | place: Canada: British Columbia...
CGCGTCTCACCTTGTAAGAATTCCTAGCATTTCCATACTATTCAGAAACAACCAAAAACATGCCGCATCGCGATCTATTCACCCTTCTTTTCGGGCTTCACGTTATCTGGACTGGGCTTTGGCGCAGTATCCAAGCGGCGGCTTACAAGCCAAACTCACTCTGGTTTTGCTTGATTATTGGTCTAGTGGCCATTGTGGCGGGATTTCTCTACCGCAAGCGGCTAGAACGTGCGGCCTCTATCACCGCCTTCTGCGCAGCCGCCATAATCTTCACCTTCTACTTCAGAGAGTTCATCACGCAACCTGAGAAGGACGCTACTTTCCGGGTTGGCTTGATCATCCTAAGCTCCATCGCACAACTAGTGGTCATTTTTCTCCCCCTGAAACGAGAGCGCGCTTAGGCTGAGACGACATTTTTCCTATAAGAGCCTAAACCAAAACCCAGCGGAAGGTCATTGTCGTGAAACCTGAACGATTTGATAACGCGCCTGGCTGGAAGAGCTTCGCTTTATGATCCATAAAACTAAGCACCGCGGTGGGAAATAGAACACGGAGGCTAACAAGCCCACTCTCGCCTGAAAGTTAGATTTGGCCTGTTCGGTAACAAAAAACGAATTTTTAGCGCACTACCGAAACAATGCCTGGCTGCTCTACGTTTGTAACTAACCTGATTCCGTGAGTTAGTTTCGAGAAAATATTGGAAACCCGCCTAGTTACTAGGTTAAGAGTTGTTTACCACAACCACCCAACGGGTTACCAAGATGAAATTATCACTGACCAACGAAAGGATCAATGCTCAAGGCGGCTTAAATCTCACCGGATCAATCCTATCACACACCACTCTCCAGACTATTTGCAAAGCGACTTTCAGCCCGCTCTGACAAGATTAGTGATGTGGACATTTTGACAACTCAAATTGGTTTGCTCTGCCAAGGGCACACACACTATGAGGATATTGAACACTACAGGCAGGTTGAGGCTGAGGGCTTCAGCTTGAGCATGGGGATAGAAAAAATCCCTTCTGAACCAACTCTACGGCACGGACTCGAAGCATTAGCTGGTGAGCAAAGCATGTGTAAAATCGAAGGGGTAAATCTAGCCATTCTTAAAACCATCAGATCAGCCCACTCTCAATCAATGGTCGGTTCTACATCCCTAACGACATCGACGTCACCCCAATGGGCAACAGTGGCAGTAATCGTGAGAATGTGAGTAGGACGTATAAAGGCTGTGATGGATTTGCACCCATCATGAGTAATCTCGGGACTGAGGGCTGGCTAGCTCATCACGAATTTTAGACCCGGAATCCAGCACTGCCAAAAATAACGCCAACTCAAGGATTACAGCTACTTATTGAGTTGCTATGGGATGACTGTGAAATGGTATAAGCAATCCGCTAAGCACTGGACTGCGAACCTTCTCATCCAAGCCTAAAGGGGGAGGTAACTCCTTATTTTTCAGGGAGCTTTCACTGTCAAAGTTACGTTTCGAAAAGGTTGGGGAGTTTGGGTGAACAAATCTCAAGCTCGAAATGAGGCGGGTTTCCGAATTTTTAAACCATTTAGTTCACGGATTCAGACACAAGATATTTGTAGGCTTCACTGCCGCCAAGAAGAAAGCAGCCTAGGCCGTAGTCTTCCAGATCCGGTTCACGATCATAGCCGACAGGTTGGCTACTTTTGGGTTCCTTACCGCTGCCCTGAACATAACCGAGGAAGCCGTTAGGGTGGACGCACTGGAGCATGCCAGTGATGGCTTTCAGCATAGGAGTTGCGTATGTTTTCTCATCTAGGACCTTATTATTTAGCCCCCATGCAAAGCCGTAGACAAACAGGGAAGTGCCGGATAATTCTTTGCCACCAAAGTTCGTTGGGTCATGGAGACTCACATTCCAGAATCCGTCAGGCCTCTGAACCTTCAGCAGGGCGGCGGACATTTCCTTGAAAACTTTCAGATACTCGGGGCGGTATTTATTGTCTTTGGGTAGTTCATTTAGTACTTGGACCAGAGCGGCGTAGACCCAGCCGTTGCCGCGGCTCCAGTAGCAATCTTCGCCGTTCGGTTCTTTATAAGGAGCGACAAAATCGGCATCCCGCCACCACAGTCCGTCACCGGCATTGTACAAGCCACCGCCGATTTTATTTTTGGCTGACAGGTAGAGCGCGTGCATTCTGTCGAAATAGCGATCGTTCTTTTCAATCACACCCAGTTTGGCAAAGGTGGGCATGGCCATGTAGAGAGCATCCACCCAGAACCAGTTTGGGTAGCCATTTTTTGCTTCTTCAACTGGGGTTTCCATCAGCTTTTTCAAGCTGGCACTGATCGTTTGAATGCGCTCTGGTTTGGGGTCGATCCGGTAAAGGTCCAGGTAGACCTGTCCGGCACAGTGGTCATTAGCATTGAGCGAGTGCGCCTTTGGCTTGCCAACTTTGTAACTGTTGAGCATCCATTGATGAGAATCGCCAAAAGCGACGGCCTGCTGGTGGTACTCTTCTTTAGGGTCAACTGAATACAGGGCCATCAGTCCGGTGTAGTAGACTGCTCCAGCCCAGAAGTTGCTTGGGAATTCCCGGTGTTTCAACTCGGGACCAGCGGTGATGATGGCGACGTCAGGATATTTTTTTGAGAAATAGCTGTTGGCTAGTTGCAGTTTTTGTAGAAGAGGATCCGGCTTAAGTTGTACTTTGTCATCAAAGGAAGCTCCCTTCGTAGCGGAATTTAGAAGGGTCAGTGACAAGATAAGTGTGCAGAGAGTTTTCATTCTATGATTGATTTTTTTTGATGGCTTTGCTGATGCTGAAGTTCTTATAGCGGGCCGAGCGTGTGAACATGTGTCGTATGCCGATACGGCCCTCGGTGATGACGGGTAGCTTCGGGTTGCGCATGTGGCAGTAGTAGACCTGCTCGGGGTTTTGAATACGCATGTGCAGATCTCGATCTTTCTTGATCACGGTGATGTGATGTTTTACGCTCGGATTGAACAACCCTTTGGGGTAGTAGTCCGGGTCCAAATCGGTTCCCTTGAGACCAGTCCGGTGTGGCATGTAACGGCGACCACGAATGTAAGAGACGTCTTCTTCATTGGCGCCCGGATTGGCAGCGTAGCTGATATGATAGGTGTGCATGTTTTCGTAGTAGTTGCGCATGGATGGCACCTTGCGAAGTTCGTTCCACTTGGTAATATCCTTAGCATAGGGGTGCTTGCCACTGCCAGAGGCTTGAATATAAAGAATGTTCACACACCGCTTTTCGTTATCGAGTCGGGTATAATCGTATTGAATTTTCAGGTCGCCTTTAAATATATCTTTTGTCCACAATACCATGTGGTGGGAGTCATTTTTGAACTCCGGCCCCGCAGTGAGGCTCATTCCGTCAGGAGCAGTCTTGACCGTTCCAAACTCGCCATCAAGGAACCAGTTCTCTTTCCAGACGCCAGTACAGGAATCTAAAAAGGTCTGCTGCCAATTTCCGGTAGCGGCTTGTTGGAACGCTTTCTTCTCTGCTGCGTTTTTGACACTGGCTTGCTTTCTTGATGATTTGTTGAAATCCAGTACCAACTTCCGTTTGCCTTTGCTGATAGTGACGAGTCCGCTGCCGTGTGCCGAGAGCATAAACGGGCAGTCAAAGACGTTCTTTGGCCGCAGGTCGATGGGCTTGCCATTGACTTTAGGCTGGGCATCCATAGTCAGATGGAGTGACAGGGAAGTTTTTGTCTCGTTGGATGAAAGGGTGAACCATTTCTTCTTTACGGAGCCGTTGAATGAAGCGAGGTAGGTAGTGAAGGATTGTCTATCTGGGAATTGGTTGCTGCGTCCGGCAATCAGAGCCACTGGTGCGTCTCCATCGTTCATGCGAAGCCAGTTGTCATCGTCCCACTTATAGCCGCAGGATTGATTACTAGTTTTTTGCGAGAATCCCTTCACTCCGAGCCAGGTGTCACCTTCTTTGAGGACCAGCCAGCCAGCCTTTTCAATTAGTCGGGCTTTCATTCCTTTGCTGAAAAAGAGTCGCATGTCACCTGTCGATTTGCTTCGCTTGTGCCGTTGCGCCAGCATCACGTTTTCGTGTTGTACCGCCTGCTGCTGGCCATAGGTCTTACGATTACCAAGACCTTCACATTGCGGAACCACCCGGGCATTGATATCGCTGGCGAAGACAATACCATGGTAGCGGTTCTGTGAGTTGAGGTTAGGATAACCTTCCTTCAGGTCTTTCCCCTGCAGGTAAGTATGGGAAGCTACCATAGGTAATGTGGGGTCAATGATCAAAGAGCCCATCACATAGTCTGGCGTACAATAGTCATATCCCAGCATCCGTGGGTCGTTACTGTCAAAAGCGTACCAGGGAGAATGAGTGACAGGTACCTCCTTGGCTGCCATGGGATGTTGCTTGGCTATGCGCCGGGCCACATAAACATACTCGCCCCGTCCTTCTACATCTTTTGCAATATCCATAATCACGTCGGGTAATCGGTACTGTGTAGTAGCAAGAATCCATGCCATACCACGAATAGGGTGGTCACTCCATTGGCCCGCGTTCGACCATTTCTCTCTGTCTAACAAAATCCCACTCATCTGACGCCAGGTATCATGTTTTCCCCAGTCCAATTGTTGATTCGGCTTATCGGGGTCTCCCTGATAGAGACGGGTGCGTCCGCCGCCGCGTACCCCCTTTACCTGTCCCACTGCCCAATCGGTCCAGATTAGGTGGAGGAGTTTTTCCATCTTCTGTCGAAGCTCTTTGTCCTCGCTCAAGTCAGCCATGTTAAAGAGCTCTGGCATGGTATATTTTCCGTAGGCTGAAAAGACCTCAACCTGAAGCCCATGCTTGGCTCGCTCGGTACAATAAAGTTTATAATAGCCATTCCACGCTTCATAGTGCTGTTTGAGGCTGCGTCCGTCAGGTAGTTTACGACCGCGATAGGCTGGCCTGTCCTTGATGGCCTGAAGCGCTAGCAGGGCGTTGCTGTAATGCATCATCTCATGGTTTTCTGAACCATGGATTCCCCAGATATACTGTAAGCCGGCTCGCTCGAAGTTGCTCATTTTGCCGGCGTAGAGCCAAAACATATTTTCGATCATGGCCTGGGTTTCTTTGTCCAGTCGTCCGGGGTGAAATCGGCTCTTGTCATTAAAGAGTTGGTAGATCCGGTTCCAGGTCCGCATCTGCCACTTTACATGCTCCGATGAGGCGATTTCAGATGTCATGGTATCGGAGCCGCCCTCGTGCTTTATGATAGCCAGATGGGCTTCTTGCAGCAGCTTGTTTCCCTCTTTTAGGTCACGGTTCAGCCAGAGTCGGGCAAGGGCACCATGCAGCGGGATGATTTTCTTTCTCAGTATTGCACTTTCGAAAAGCTTGTCGGCATTGTCACTGTGAACCCTGCGGATGCGGTTGAATTCCGCCTCTTTGCCGATGACTGTGCTCAACAGGGTGATGCTAGCGGTTAGTATTACAGCTATAGTTTTGATCATTATTTTGGGTCAATTTTTTAGGGCTGGAGGCAAGGGCTGTATGATGGCTTACTTGACAACTACGTTGACTGTAATGCATTATTTTAGGCATGGTCAACACGATTGTTAAATTAGGGAATGCTCGCGGAATTAGCGTTGATTCGGCATTGCTGGAATTAGCAGGCCCCGGAGATGGCAATCAGCGCAATGCATGCTTAGGAATTATTTATTTTGGTCGTGGCATCATCTGAATTAGACTGAAACTATGCATCAAAATAACCACAATTGTTACTCCACTAGAGCTAGTTGAGCATGATGAATGAACTCTACCAAAACTTTCTGCGTCGTGTGTTTTCAGGTGCCATATTGGTGATATGGATTCTTACGCCCTATCTTCTGTTGCAGCAATTTGCGATCCGCGAGATTTGGTGGCTTCAGCCGAAGGCGTTTGACAATGCTATCCCTATCAACTTCCACAGCCTTTGGTTTTATTACACCTTTTACCTTTTGTTAGGCGTGGTAGGACTATGTGTCGAGCGGCCAGTCTACCTCCGCTATCTCTACGTGATCGGTTGGACGACCATGGTGGCACATATGCTATTTTTGCTAATCCCCAATGGTCTATCCCGGATGGAGATTCATTTGCCAGATGCACCAGTCTACTACCATTGGTTGGCTACCTGTGATGCTCCGCGGAATGCTTTCCCATCGCTTCATGTAGCGCTCTCTGTGGTTGCAGGACTCGCAGCTTGCAGCTCCAAGCGCTTCAACCTAGCAGCCAAAATTGGCGTAATTCTATGGATCATAGGTATCATCTGGTCGACCATAGCACTGCGTCAGCACGTCATCATCGATGGCATTGCGGGCACGATTATCGCTATCATCGTATGGTGGATTGTGGGCAGGGTGTGCCGACGTGAATTAGACTCCTAGCAAAGGGGTTTTGACAGATGGGTGGGGCTGAGGCATATCCATTACATGAGCTTACTTTTGGGCGTCAATATTGACCATGTTGCTACTCTCCGCCAGGCGCGCTACGCGCTGTTACCGGACTCTCCAAATGCAGAACCATCACCAGTGAGTGTGGTGGCAGATGCCAAGGCTGGTGGAGCTGACTCCATCACCATCCACGTCCGGGTCGATAGACGACACATGCAAGACGCAGATGCCTTTGCTGTGAAAGAGCAGTGCGACCTGCCGATCAACCTCGAGATGGGAAATACGCAAGAGATGCTCGCGCTGGCTCTTAAGCTTAATCCTGAGTTTGTTTGTCTCGTTCCTGAAACCCGTGAAGAGGTGACAACCGAGGGCGGACTCGACGTGGCTGGACTATTTGAAGGCCTCCAACCCACTATCGAAACTCTCCAAGCCGCGGGCATAAAGATCAGCATGTTTATCGATCCAGATATTGAACAAATCGAAGCCTCCGCTCGCATCGGAGCTGAGATGGTGGAGCTGCACACTGGTTGCTTCGCCAACGCCTTTGGAGCGCAGCGTAAAGTGGAGGTGGATCGCCTCACTGCCGCGTCGATCAAAGGTCACGCGCTAGGTCTCCAGGTCAATGCGGGACACGGTATCAATTACACTAACATAGTGGACCTCTACGATGTGCCACATTTCGCCGAATTCAACATCGGTCACTCGATCGTGGCTCGTTCTGTCCGTGTCGGCTTCCAGCAAGCCGTCGCTGAAATGACCGAGCTGATGAAGGGCTACCGGGGTTAAATCCATTTCATAATGCAGATCTTTGGCATAGGCATCGACGTGGTCGAGATTGAACGGATTGAAGAATCCATCGAGAAGTTTGGGGATAAATTCCTCGACCGGCTCTTCACGCCAGAAGAACGCGCGTATTGCGATTCTCAAAAACTGCCACACGTCAACTACGCTGGACGCTTTGCGGTGAAAGAAGCAGTTGCTAAATCCTTTGGCACTGGGATAGGAAAAGAACTTTCTTGGCTCGATATGACGATCTTGCGAGCTCCAAGTGGCCAGCCGACTGTTGTCTTCACTGGTGCGGGTAAAGTTTTCATGGAGAATCAAAACATAACCTCAGTGAAGATAAGTCTCACGCATGCAAAGCAATACGCAGCAGCCAATGCCATTGCTATGACTGAGCTCTAAAAAAAGTGAGATTAACGACGTGTTTTGTCTTGCGTGAGGCCTGTGATTAGTGCAGTTTCCCGCCGTCGAGAGTGGGAACGCTCAAGGCAATAAGTTCCGGCATAGCTCAGCGGTAGAGCGGGTGACTGTTAATCACTAGGTCCTTGGTTCGATCCCAAGTGCCGGAGCCATTTGAAAGCCCCAATCCTCAAAGGATAGGGGCTTTCTCCTTTCTTGCTCCTCGGCGTTTTAGTTGAGTGTCAACGCATTGTTGTGTTTCAATACGCATCCACGATGCTGCAGATCGAGACCTCCATCCCTCCCACTTTTGTAGGGGAACTAGGGGACAGGGCTCTAGTTTTATACGGAATTCACCATTCCCCACCGGGGTCTCCATCGTCCACGTTCCATCAACCAAGGCTTCATTGCCCCAGTCTGAACACTGAACTACTCCCCGCAGGTGTGAAGCTAGAGTCCTGTCCCTATCGGGTGCAATGATTGTGAGCTTACTTGATAAACCGATCAAACACATTCTTCATCATACGCTGCACGCGCGGATCTGGGCCTTGCGGCTTGGCTTTATTTGCGGGCAAAACATGGCCGGGTGGGGACGAAAGGCCTTGCGCCCACCAGATGGTACCCGCGTTGAATACGACGTTGTTTTTGGGGCCATCGTAGATCGTGGCTGCGTGAGGACCGTATTTCGGGTTCTTTGGCAGCATAGGCCCAGCAGCCAAGACTTCCAGACCAGGCAAATCTTTGGCGGGACGACCGTGCCACTCCCAGCCCACCAGACCTTCAACCGTATCGCCTTCTTTCATACCCGTGCCTTCATACAGCCAGTGATCGGGATTGGCGCAGGTCCAAGGGCCACCGCCAATGCCAGCGGTGATCCCGCCCATAAGCAGCCCCGCGTCCGGCCCAGCTGGATACTTCGGCTTCGTCCCCCGTCGCTGGTTAAGCATCTTGCTTAGCTTCTCGCCAATGAACTTATCTTCGCGCCGCATAATCCGGTGGGGTTGCCCCTCGGCAGAGGGCAGCAATGGCACCACGCCCCAAACCGAATTGCCGCTCAAGAATGCGAAATTCACCCCTGCGTCGCGGGCTGCGATGGTGTTGTCGTACATTTCCCGCGTCCAGTACTCGTCATGACCCACGGAAATGAACCCTTTTGCTCGCAGAAGTCTCGGACCGTGCCGGTGCGTATCCACATTCGAAATATAGGACACATCGTAGCCCTGCTGTTCTATCCAATAGGACAAGGGAAATTCCCAAAGTAGAAACTCTCCCGAACCTACCGATTTGGGAAACTTGACAAGGTGATCCTGGCAGAACTGCCCATAGGGACGGTCAAAACTCACCCACCCGGTATCGTTCGCGTCAGTGCTCCAGTTTTTCCTTTTCTTATGCCCATTATAGCCATTCTTGTCGTTGTGGTAGAGCGACCACTCGTTAGTGGGCCAGCTGTTGTAGGCTTGCCAGGTCGTGTCGCTGCACTGGAAAAGCAGGTCACAAGGACGGTCGTCGCGCACGATGAAAATCACGTAGCTCTGCACGCCCCCCTTCTTGGCCGTGAGCTTGCCAAGATAGACGCCACTCAGCCAATCGTCGGGAATCTTCAATTCCACGGAAGCTTCCCATTTGCATTCGCGCAGGCGGTGCGCGCCTATCTCCGGATCGGCCTGCGTCTTTCCCTGGATGGACGTGAACTTCTTCATGGAACGCCCGCCGGTTCCGCCGTAATAGCCTGTCCGAAAGATCTCCAAGTCAAATTCCGACACCGGATTCGCGCTCACCATAATCTTGAGCGTGTCGCCGGCGATCACGCTGGTCTCGGAACAGTAGCCCTCGATTCGTGGGCTACGCCACAACTCCACGGGCTCGTTAGCAGTGATGTCGGTCTTGGTGAGCAACCAGTCGCGTGTGCCGGGCTTGGCGTTTTCGCGCTGTATCCTGTTTTTGCCAGCAAACGCCTGTCCAAAGGCTTTGGGAATGCCAAACGACGCTAATGCCAGCCCTAGGCTTACCGCTACTGGGCCTTTGAGCAAATCGCGGCGACCAATGCCGCGTTTGGAATGGTTTGTGTCTTTCATGAGATTCTCTTAATTCTTTCTATAATACCACTTAGCAAAACCAAAGAGACAAATGTTCTTTTTGCTAGCTTTAGGAAAATGCGCTACGCGGAAAGCTATGAGAGCTGGGCGCGCTTTCTTGATAAATCGGCGTTTCTCCTCGGTCATGGTGCGCGCACCACTCCCTCGTCTAGCCTTGATGGATCAAAAATCACTCCAGCATTAGTCTCTTTTGATTCACTAAGTGGTATGAGGAGGTAGTGCGGTAGAAGTTGCAGTAGGCGGTCGTGGCTCTACCCAAAGCGCTAGGGTGATGATGAAGTGCGAGTTCTTGGGAGGTTTGGAGTAAGATGTGAGGGGGAGAAGAGCTAGTCTTGTGAGGAGGAGTCTTATGTTGATCATCGATTAAGCCTTCACAAACTGGAGTCCTGTCCCCTAGTTTCATATAAAATGGTTAACTCCTGACTTTGTGTTCATTAGGAGTGAGGGAAGAAGAACTAGCGCGAGGGGGATGATGATGATTAACAAAGCTTCTGAGGGATTTAGCATAAAAACTGAGCACTATGAGCTAGGTACGATGCCAAGTGCTGGAGCCATATGATAGGGCCCTTTTCTTTGTAGGGAATGAGGCCTTCTTTTTGTGTGGGAATCTCTGTGATTTAGCGTAAAATGTCGGTATGTTTGTTTTTAAAATTACTGGAAACAATCGTGTCGATATGGAGTTTAGCGGCAAGATTGACTCAGAAGGAATGCGTCAGATCTTAGATGAATTTGAGGAGAAGCTAGAAGGCATGGATAATGTGCGGATGCTCTATCGTATAGAGGATTTCCAAATGCCAACGTTCGGAGCAATGATGGTCAAGATGGGGGAGATGCCAAGCTTACTTAAGTTGCTGAAGCGCTTCGATAAGATCGGTATACTAGCGGATAAAACTTGGATTCAAAAGGTGGCTGACCTAGAGGGATGCTTGTTCCCAGGGCTCGATATCAAAGGTTTTGATTTAGATCGACGTGGCGACGCTGAAGCTTGGTTGGATGAATAAGCATTCCTCGCATAAGGCCTCAATTCTATTGAGAACTGAGGCTTTTCTTTTTTAGGGATAGAACTATATAT
>Ga0233410_10000624_pt1 | contig 10704 bp, 23 predicted proteins | sample Na_anoxic_1_MG_FD_179869 | JGI IMG/M metagenome (GOLD analysis project Ga0233410, IMG submission 179869) | Seawater microbial communities from Saanich Inlet, British Columbia, Canada - Na_anoxic_1_MG | ecosystem: Environmental > Aquatic > Marine > Inlet | place: Canada: British Columbia...
ATTTCCGGCTTATATAATCTACGAGCAACTGTTTTAGCGACGCGAAGGTATGCTTCTCTAGGTGACTCTCCGTCAAATAGATATCCCCCGGATATTGTCTTCTTGTATACGTCCGTATTACCCCACGCAGGGTAATCTTCTCCTTTTTTCCAATTTTCATTCCACATTTATATTGCTTTTGTTTTTGTTTCTTTTATAATTTCTGTTAAATAAAATCCAAGCTTTAAATTTATAGGTTTATTAGGGTTAAAACAACCGTAAGAAGCTCCTTTTTTACAATTTTCATTCCACATTTATGATAAATATAATATTGTGTAGGCTATTGCTACGTTTAAATTAACTGCTACTAAGTTCCATTGTTTTGCTACAAACACTTGAGGTATTGATATAACACCTGCTATTATATATGTAACCATTCCCATTTGATCCGGCAATAAATGGGGAGACATCATCATAAATGCCGTCCCCATATATCCTAACCTACTTGATAGCCTCTCTACTGGCGTCAGCTTCTTTTGCCTTACTAGACTCTTCAGCCATTTTCTTTTTAAGGTCTTCGATCGCTTGCTCATAATCGTCCATCTGTTTAATTGTTTCTAATGTTCCTACAGCTAGATCTTTTAAATAAGCCGTTTCATCTAACAGTTGTTGTACTACACCAATTAATGCTTGTACCTTTTTTTCTAATAAATCTGTTCTACTTTGTTTACTACTTTTCATATAAGTCTTTGTATATTTCTTCTTCTGTTATCAATATTCTACCAGATGTCTTCGAAGTCTTCGCCTTCGCCAGCTTTCGAGTAATCAGTCGGCCTAGTCGCGAAAAAATCAGTATGAGTGACCCCGCCGGTAAGATGATAGAACCAATCAAGATTACCTGCTGCTTTGGTGTCATACGCGAAATACGAGCCCAAGTCAACGTAGCCAAGTTCCACAAGTTTTTCATTTGTTCTCTTTTTTATAAAGTGTTTTAAATCATTAGCTGATATACCTTCGATATCACCAGCCTCAAACATTTTGTCAATATATTTAGTTTCTAATTTAATCATGGTTTCAGCAGCTTTTATTATATCTTCTCGACATAAATTCAGCAATTGCCCGTTTTCACTACACATATCGCGGAATAGTTTACAACCCATTTTACTGTGTAATGATTCATCTCTAACTGACCATTTCATCTGCTGTCCAATACCTTTAAGCAAATTGCGTAGCTGAAAAGAATACAGTACTGCAAAAGCAGAGTATAAACTAACTCCTTCAGCGAAAGCTGAGAACACAGCAAGTGATTTAGCAATGCCAATTGGATTATTACCATCGTAAGCAACAAGATTATCAAAACGAGCAGCCGTAGCAGGCTCATGTAAAAATGCTTCATAGTCTTCTAGTTTTAAAGTTTCGTTTAAATAACTATATGCTACAGCGTGGATTGTTTCTTGTGATCCAAACATCATTGCCATCTGGCGGATTTCGTGCTTTGGAAACCAGCTAACGACTTTTTGGGTCCAGTAGTCTGACACTGCGCATTCTGTTTGAGCAAAGCCGAGCAAGATGTTTCCAACAAGGTGTTTTTCTTTTTTGTTAAGTTTTTCATTCCAATCTTTTATATCGCTCTGCATTGAGATTTCAGTATGTAACCAAAATGCTTGAGCTTGTTTTAGCCAACCTTCTGTGTAGTACTCAGGGTACTCAAAAGGTTTGTAAGCTACTCTTTCATCAAATAATCCCATTATATATTTATTATGTGTTGTACAGTCTTTAATTCAGTCTTCCAGGCATCAATATAAGCCATTATATCGATCTTTCGCGTAGACTTTGATACTTTATCCATATCATCTAAAACAGACCGTATAAACAGATCTATCGTATGAAATTGTGTTTCTACATCTTGATCCATTACTTAAAAATCGTTAACGCAATGTCCACAAATGGAATATACAACACGTGAGTTGTTTGTTCGGCCTCAGGATATGTCCTAGCGCCTATTAATACTCCAGGGTAAAACCCTATTTCAATTGACCATAATGGTTTGTTTTCATCTTTTTTACTCATATTATATGTTTTTGCTTAATATTAATGGGGATTCATCATCTTTTCTTTTTACTAAATAAAAGCCTTTATTTTCTGTTATATTTAAAGGTTCGTCTTTAAAAGTTTTAGGATATTTATCTCTTACGTATTTCTCAATTCTCGCTACATCTAATTCCATATTGTTCTTGTAATTCTACTAATTCATTGTATTTAATTTTACCTCGTATTTCCCAGCTCCATTTAACAAACTTTTCAATTTGACGCTCGGCATACTTTTGTCTAGCTATCCTTTTTGCTTCGAAAGGATTATGCTTATTGTCTCGTCGCATTCTTTTTGATTTTGTGGTTTGTATAATGTTACATTTGGAAATTGCCTAACAATTAATTGTTTAAACAACTTCCAACGCATTGGAAAACTTTCGTTTGCACGACCTTTAGTTTCTATAATAAAATCATCGCCAATAAAATCAGGAGTGTATTTAATAGGAAGTATTCTTTTACAACCTCTATTTTTGTACTCACCTTTACCATTAGCTTGTCTTTCATATACTTCGTTTTCAAAATGAAAACCATTAAGCAAAACAAAAGTTTCTCCTTCATACTTAGATTTTATTTTAGCTTTTTTTAAAGCCATATACATATAACGTTCTAGCCCTGAGGCGAAGTTGATGCCATCATATGACACCTTCTTCGACTGCACTGGACCTTTTTTTCTACTTCGTTTTTTATAGGGTAGTCTCTTCATTTACTTCTATGTCTTTAACCATATCATTTAAAACTATGTCTAACGCATGATCTTCATCGTAAGGATCTAAAGCTAGATCTTTATCGTAATGTAAACCATCATTACCGTTTTGACCAATGATATTATTTCTATTAATCATAGCTTGTTCAATCTCATCTGACAAACACCGCTTAGCAGCTTCGATATATAACAATGCATCCATTAGTTCTTCTTGTACGTCAACTAAAAAACGATTAAGATCTTTTTCCTGACCTTGGATCTCTTGCATCATTGTAGCTCCGTACTTTTGCTGACCAATGATACTGCGCTGATCCATTTTCTTTAGTACTGCTAATACTATTTCATCTTTAGTGTCTATCTTCATTACAGTGTCTGTTTTACGAATGTTCCATTTTCCATTTTACCTTTACGGTTAGCTATTTCGTTGTAGGCTGATTCAATACAATTTTCAATCTGCATACCTTCAAGTACAGCTAAGTTTGTAAGAACTACAACCATATCGCCAATAGCATCTTTTATTTCATACTTATCGTTTTTAAGCAATGCTTCAGCTAGTTCACCAGCTTCTTCCATAAGCTTAACATATTGCGTATGTGAATTGCCTTTATCATATATACCGCGATCTTGAGCCCAGTCTCTAATTAAAGGAAAGTAATTAGTTAAATTAACTTGCTTTGGTGGATTGTGATCTTGATTAAAAAAGGCTTCATAAAAAGCCTTGTTGTAAATGTAGCTTCGATTATCATTAAACATCGAGGTTCGGGCGTTAGCTAATATCCAAGGTATATGCTCTTTTTGTAGCTTAAAACTGTATTCTGGAGTTTTCCACTCCATACCTAAGTTATCTAATAAGTTACCTTTTAATTTATTAATTGGCACTGGAAATGTACTTGTTTGCTCTGTTGGGTTTACTTTCATATTTAATTTGAATAGATTTTTATATAATGTTCTGTCTCTCTTATAGCCATAAGACTTTTGAAGTTCTATTTCACGGTCTGATATATAATCTATATCGTCTGACTGTTCAAGAACTTCATACTCATTCTCCTTATAGCCTTGCATAAGGGTTACTCTAGTATTAAGATTACGTGTAACGCCGATCTTTTTACCAGGTATGTGGTATAAATAATACATATTAAGTTATTTTGTTTTTATACAGATGCAGGTTATGCGCGTGATGGTAATAAGTACCAATTTCATATCCTGTCCTCTCTGCGATTAATTCTTGTAATGATGCAAATTGATACTGATCATTGCAAAAGCCGTACCAGAGATCATTAGAACGCATATAGACAGACATATTAAGCTTATTGTCTAGTACTGTAAACTGAACAGCGTACGTACAAGGTGTATCGTTTCTATATGTGTCAATTTCTTTACCGTCATATATACTTATTGCTGCTTGTCTAGTTTGTGAGTTGTCTTTTAGCATTGCTATGACTTTATCTATTTGATTTTGTCGGTGCCATTGCCAGCCGTAATTAGATCTTACATCACCTAAAATGTCAGCCATACGTTTCCATATTTGAGGTACTTTACCGTATATCTCACCAAGCCTTTCAATACTAGGATCACCAGATAAATACCATTGCCATTCAGCTTCTGCATACTCAGCATTCCATTTACGGTTTTTGTTATGAATAACTTTGTCTGTAGGGTTTAGTATTGTAAAACCTACATTAAACAAAGCTTTAGTGTCGCCAAAGTCAACTCCGTCCCATATTATTTTTGGAAAAAGCCAATTATAAGCATCACTAGCGGTTTTAAATTCTGCGTTAGTTATATTTGTCATAATAATGTTTGTAGTATTTAAAGACTGTCTCCCAAATAACTACCTTTGTGTAGCTTTCAGGGTCTTGATTAGTTATTCCTTTGTTTGTTATTGTAACTGTCCATCTAGCTTCAGTCAAAGCTTTAGGTGCAATGTGTATAGCATTTCTTATACACCATCTATATGCTTCCCACTCTTCAGGCGTAGCTATATATTCGCCCATGTTTATACCTTTACTTTTAGCCATTTATTCCCATGGCATTTTTTCACCAGCTAGGTTTATTTGCTCGTGAGGTATAAAACAACCAGACTGTGGTTCCCATTTGAAATGAGCTTCAGCACCGTTTTCACCAAGGTTTTGAAACTTAACTTTAAGAACTTTAGCCTTAACTGTTTTCTGTTCATAATCTCTGTGAACTAATATGCCGTGATAAGAAGCATCGTACCATTCGCCACCACCTTTAATGTTATACATTGTAGGCTCTTCAATCTTGCCGTCCTGTGTCTTATACATTTTAGTTGGGTGAGCAACTATGAATACTAGTACATCGTACTTTTTAGCAAAAATCTCGATCTTGCTTAAGTACTCCATAGTATAACGATTAACATCTTCAGTTTTACAATCAATATCTCTAACTTTATTAAATGGATCAATGACCAAGCATTTAATACCTTTACGTTTAACAAGCTCAGCACCTTTTCTAAGTACTGACTCAAGCGTGTAACGTTCCATATCAATATGAAAGTAGTTGGTATTACAGTGATCCGCTACTTGATTCCATTTCTCAGAGTTAATATCTGCAGCTGTTGGCATACCTTGCCAATGTTTACGCATTAACTTATGAGCGTGTAAATAAGTCGGTTGATTTTCTGGCGACGCAAACGCTGTCTTCCATCCATAGTTATTATTATATCCGACAACCATTTGATCGACGAAATCACTCTTACCGGAACTAGGAATACCAGTAACAGTAATGAATTGACCAGTGTAAGTTGAAAAGATATCATCAAAATTTTGTAAGCCAACTTGAAATCCTGGTTTAAAGCCATTCTTAACAAAGTCGGTAACTTCATCTTCAATATCCCTGAATGTTGTAACATTCTCAAGCGGTACTGGTCTTGCTCCTGAAATACGCTCTGATAGTTTTTCTTTTCCATACTTTTGTAAATATTCATTTGCATCTTTGCAATCTTCAAACGATGCTAAGTAACAAGCTTCTGAGCCTAGTCTTCTAACTAACTCTGCTTGTAATGCTTGTCCTGCTTCGTCTGTGTCTACAGCTAGTATGATTTTTTCTTTGTCTTCGAAATAATCTATACAAGCATCTAAGTAATCAAGGTTATTACTATTTAATGTAGCTCCGTTTGGAACTGATATTGCATTTGTTATACCAGCTTCGTGTAGTGCAAGCACATCCATTTCACCTTCAACAATAACACAATACTCATAACCTATTATACTGTTTATATTATAGAATACTTTTTCAGCACCCTTATATAATTTAAAGTTCTTTCGTCCATCACGATACTTAACATTGATAAGTTGATCGCCCATGAAGTAATTAAACTTTATAACGTTCTCGGTTTTACCGGTCTGAGGCATATATTCAGGACCCTCACTAATCCTAAGATCAGTAAGGGTTTGCTGAGATATTCCCCTAGTTTTAAACCACTCAACTACTTTGCTAGCTGGAGGCTTATGTACAACCTCTGCAGGTCTTACATATACCTTTTCACTAGCACCTTTACGCTGATACGTATGTAGTTGAAATGATGTATTACAGTTGTGACAAGTACCGAGACCCCGATCCCAATCATACGAAGCACATTTTGCTTTAGTATTCTTAGGTTTTCTATCAGAGGAGCACAAAGGGCAAACCCCTTGCTTTTTACCCTCTTCAAGCTTATGTTGATTGAATTCGTCAATCAAAAATCCATTGATCTCTGTTGTCTGCATTTAATTTAATTTAATTGTTAATCTCCGTCTCTACAGTCGGGGCATATATCGCAAAAGTCATATTCTTCTTGCGATACGTTTTGCCCACACATTTCACACTGCATTAAAACGGTAGATCATCTGCAGGTTCTGGCACTGCCGCTGCTTGTTGAGGTTGACCATCACGTGGTGCTGCTGCAACATTGTCTCCGTTAGTCCATACTACTTTGACATTACCTAAATAAGTTTTAGCTACTTTAGCTTCGCGTTCTTCTTTAGATTGCTCGACCACAACTGGTCCTTGATTTCCGTAGTTATCTACTTCATCGTTTAATGTAATTGTAATAGGTAAATACTTACCTTTTTTGCCAACATAAATTTTATCTTTTGGAATTTCATTTAAGTTGATACTTGCTTTAATAATACTTGCCATAATTATAGGGTTTTGTTGATAAAATAATTTTCCGGTTTAAAGTCCGGGTTTTTAAAAAATAAATCGTAAGCTTCACTTGCTTGCTGAACTTTTTCTTCTCCATAAGATAAGAACTTATCAGAGCAATCATATATACCTATTTGATGCGTGTTTTTGTCTATGACCATAAATATCATTTCATAACCAAACAACTTTTGGTATATATAAGCTTGACTGTTGTAATTATACTTTGTTGCTGAGTATTGAAACTTAGAAATATCTGCAGTTGTTTTTAGATCAATGATTAACTTCTCATCGTGATTAACAATATCTGCTTTGCCTTTCCATTGGTTGCCGAATATCTCAGCAATCCCAGGTACTTCGTACTCTACGTTTTCACCACGTATTAAATTTCTACAGATTTCATTAGCCATCATTTTTTCTACTAATAATTCTGTTTGATCTACTTCGTGTTGTAATAAGCAAAGCTCTCCGTCTGAGATCTCTTTGTACGCTTTGGTATTCCTAGTCGTCGTTTCTATTATCTTAAAGTTCTTGAGCTTATGTGGTTCAAGAATAGCTGTATGAAAATAGCCTCCAACTAGGAATGCAGGGATTGGCTTCATTTGCTTTCCTAGCGCCAAAGGATTTGTTAATAAGGTCGAGATATCTGAATTACTTAGGAATTGTTTTCCAAACTTACCATAGTAATGTTCATCTTCTCTCAACTTGTTTAACTCATCTTTTCTTTTCATTATAAGGTTTTTAATGTTTCAGCTGGTATGTCATACTTCTTTTTAATAGCTTCTAGACTACCACCTGACTTTATAAAAGCTTTCGCTTTTGTTAATGCAGCTCCTTCTAACTTAGGTTTGGCTGTGTTACCTTTACCGTGAGTGTTTGTTGCATCACTATCTGCAGTATCATCGATTAGAAATAAATTTCCAAGCGCATACTTTTTAGCATAACTAGATGCTGATCCAAACTGTTGAGGTACGTTCATACCCTTTTGGTTTAAATCTACACCTACTACAGCTACAGCTGATATTTCACTCTCACCGTCACTTAGTATAGCGGTTGATGCCATTATAGGCAAACCAGCTATTTCTTCCAACATCTCATTGATAGTTACTGATACTCCTAACTCTAATAGAAAGGGCTTTGTTGCTTCGAGGATGTCTTCGGCTGACCGGAAGTTGTATTTGCCGAATGAGTTAAATCTACTTTTCTTCGATTTAAACTTTGTCTGAATTGTTGCTAACTTTTCGTTTAAGGTCATATTAATATAATTACATATTTGGTTATTGATTTACATTTAACTTACAATATATCAAGCACTTGCGAGTGATCTACATTGTCAATTAATTTCTGTACCGCTTGCTTTTTAAGCTCTGATACTCTCACATAAGAGCTGACACCGTTTATATTTAAGATGTTAGCAATTTCTTTAGCTGAGTGTTTATCACAGTCTAAACCGTAACTTAGTCTCAACACTTCGTATTCGTTACCAGTTAAATGTTTTTGCATTAAACTTTTTAAATACACATTCATTAACTGTATATTATATGGCTCTGATTTATCAGGTATTTGATGCATCATATTGTCCTCGTCGTCGTTAGTAACTTGAGCATCGATACTTAAAAACACTGAATTAAAAAACATAGCTACCATAACCTTGTCTTGAGGGTTTTTACGTATTTCATTTAGTTTGTGTTCTGGTATACGTATATCACCTCGTTGCATATCAATTCTACGTCTTATATTGCCTTTGATACGTTTGCTGAAAAATGACTTTAATGTTTTTTCAATATCTTCAGATTCATTTAACATTTCCCAGTCAAGTTTATTTACAGCTTTTATTAAGCCTTCGTTACCTATTTGCAGTAAATCATTTATGCTTAATACACCTGAAGCTTGTTGCGTGGTTGAAAACTTACGTGCTAGGTTTTCTACAAGAGGCATAAACTTAATGATCATTTCATCTCTAGTATATTCGTCCCACATTTTACCCTCAATATTTGCTATTGATGTCTTGACATCGTTTTTATATCTTACGTAATTTGGTACATTATATTTCTTCATAATCTTCTAGTTTTTCAAAAGCTTGTGACATTAGCCTGTTATCAGCATAGTATATATTACCTATGTTTGCCATCCACTCGTTAAAGTCTTGTTTCATAATTCTTGATTTAATAATTCTTTTTCTTTCTTAAGATCCATACCCATATTTCTATGTATTGTACGAGCTGAGCAGTCTAACAGTTTAGCTATATTTGCTATTGTTATTTTCTTGTTCATATCGTGTATATCTAACATGCACTGGTAAATATCATCTTCGTGTACTGTTTTAGAACGACCTACCATTGTGCCTACAACACTTAATTTTTCTTCAGTTGTAAGTTTACAAAACTCTTTGAAGATAATCTTACGTTGTTTGTTACGCGGTGGGTGATCTAAGTCCATCATACTCACTTCATATACCATTGTGTATAGCAATGATTCATTAACAGTAAATGTTATAAAACCAGTGCGCTTGTTACATATATACTTAAATAAAGCTTGAAACTCGTCTTGATCTAACTGAGGGTTTAAATACCATAGAACAAGCATATGCCACTTAAGAGATTTATATGTTGTTATCTTAGCTTTGCTACGAAATAATTCATAGCACTCGTATGTACCATCTTCATAGTAATCACCCCAGTCAAACGACTCTGTTGGTTTGTCTGTGATCGGTGATCTACGATATATGATACGTCTCTTGATAAGATAATCAAGGTTTCTATTGTGTGACATAAGCCTATTACTATTTATACTCGATGCCTATTGTCATAGTCTTCAAGTGGTTCTAATTGTTGGTAAAAAATATGATTATTATTATAATCATTTTCTGTCTCCAACCTCATTTGTTCAAATAACTGTTTAGTTCTACCCATTTGGTCTTGTTATTATAGATTCACCTTTGTTTCTTACTGAAACTTTTTCAGCTTCATAATAATTCCAATACGCTGATATACTATCGCCTTCAACTTTGTATTCATCAGGCATACATTGTGGTGGCTCTGTAAAGCCAATATCAGGTATACCAGCTGGAGCAAACGCTAGAGCATCTCTGCATTTTTCAATACTAAGATGATACTTACCGTATCGTTTAGTATATTGCTTACCGATACCTAACATATGCTCATACAACCAATAGTAGTTTGATCTACTAGATCTAGCCCATATTGTAGACGGATGGTTTAAATGTGCTTTCTTATAAGGTACATTGTCACCATTGTCGTGTACGTGATGAGCTGTACAGAGCATTTGAGCACATTCTAATATCATTTTAACTTTATGTTTATCATAAAAGAATGTTGCAGCTTTGTATGGGTTATGGTGTAAATAAAATATATTCATTAGTATTTTTTATTATTAACTCTGTTATAATGACAGTCAAGAAGCTGATGTACAACTTCTTCACTTATCATATTTTCATTGTATAGTTTCCATATTAATTTACTCATATTGTTTCTTCGTTTTGCCACTCACCACATTCTTGACACGATGAATCACATATTACATATTGATGATACACTAGTTCAGTACTATCACAAAATTTGCATTTCTCTTCATTCATAATCCTGATTTTTTTAAGAAATAGTTATAAACTTCTGGTATATGCTTTTTGTAATAAGGTTGCTCATCTTTAACCCATTTCTTTAAATTAGCTTTATTGCCCCAATGCTTTTTACCATAGTGCTTTAAAGTCCAATCAAAGGTTTGCTCTATGTCGTCAATGAAGTCACCGACTGTCCAGCCTTCCCATA
>Ga0233410_10000625_pt1 | contig 10699 bp, 21 predicted proteins | sample Na_anoxic_1_MG_FD_179869 | JGI IMG/M metagenome (GOLD analysis project Ga0233410, IMG submission 179869) | Seawater microbial communities from Saanich Inlet, British Columbia, Canada - Na_anoxic_1_MG | ecosystem: Environmental > Aquatic > Marine > Inlet | place: Canada: British Columbia...
GTTAGTTCGACCTCGGCATTTCATCTCCAGTAGTGATGGGGTCTGGTTCAATCGAACAGAAATCGCCAGACGTTGGGTTGTGGTAGTAGAAGAAGTCAGGAAGCAGCGCCATATCGCTGCTCATGCCGCAACTAGCGACCATTGCCGTTAGGCCGACATACTCATCGAGCGAAACGGCGTCTGGGACACCAGGCATGTAAACTCGAACTTGAATGGTCATCATTTCTCCTGATCGTATACTCCCACCAGGATTTGCACCTGGGCTTCAGGCTTCGGAGGCCCGCGTCGTGGCTACTTGACTATGGGAGCTTAGTTATACCGAAGACGGACCTGAGAGGCCAATCTGTTGGTCATTCCGATAACTTGACCCGTAGTCGAGTGGATTCTCTGGGCAGGTCTCGTGCTCGAAGCATATTCTGTTTTTCAGGTCGATCATAGCGATGGCTGCGTCACCTACTTGAAAGTGATCGCCGCATTCGATGCAGCAACCGAGAGCAAGTCTGTATCGCTCCACAGCGTGACCTAGCGCCGATTCAGCGGCATTAAGTGCTGCGTTCAATTTGTCGGCCTTACCCACGTTAATGATTGTACGAGTCGATGCCATTAACGTCAGGAGAGTAAGTAGGTTCTAAATAATCTCACGGCTTAACCCTGATCTTTATGATGCCCTCGATTACTCTAATACATGGCCAAAATTCGAATTATCGATCCCCTTGACTATCCGGTGGCCGAACCGGATGTCCCGCTCCCCTATCCCAGAATCATCGTCTGGGGCGACGATTTCTTCCTAGCCATCGAAGCAGATGTGCTGGCCGGGGTGGACATGCCCAGATACAAGCAAACGTCTGGATACGTCATCAACGACACCAGAGAATGTGGCAGCGGTATCTACAAGCTGCCCTAAGCTACAACCCGGAGTTGCACCGAGATTCCGTCCATACGCTACTGCTGGCTGGACAGGATCCGCTGAGCTCGCTTCTTGACGGCGTTATAGGACACGCCCAAGTCACGAGCTACTTGGGCGTTGTTTGTCTCGGCAATCAGGTTGAGAAGAGAGTCGTCACTCGGCCAGTCGATTACTGTCTTGTAGGTGCGAGCCTTCGCGGCACACGCATGGCAGCGTTTCGATCCGTAGTAGATCGAGGTGTCGCAATCAAGGCAAGTGGCAGGCTCGTAGGCCATGTCGGCCTTTGATGAGGATCTGAGGTGCTTAGCACGCCTCCACGCCCGGCCGCTCCCACGATTCCTTCCCTTGAAGGTCGCTGTCTGTGTGTGGCAGTTCGGGCAGATCACCATTAAGTTGCCGAGCGAGTGGTCCAGCGGGTTACCGTTAATGTGCTCTACCTCGACTCCGCTTGGCTTGGACCAATCCCACCCACACGTATCACTCTCACATTGGCCACCACTGCGCTCCATCAAAAAGTGCCTGACTATCTCAGAAACGCCGATGTCTGAACCGCCTAGCTCCTCTCCTCGCTTCCACGACTCGATGTAGACCGCACGTTTGAGCTCAACAGAGCACTGACGCGAGCAATAGAGTCGTCCGCTTTTACGTGGTTTTCCGCACTGACATAGTTTCATCTTGCACCCTACATCAACACCGTATCAGATGTTGATGTAGGGTGCAAAGCCCCCACTCGGAATTGCACCGAGCATCCTCTCCTTACAAGGGAGTTGCATCGCTCACTATGCTTCAGGGGCAAAAGGCGGGTCCGTCTACACGGTAGTAGCGCGTGTTACCAATCGGTTCCCGACTCTTCGTGAAGGTTGCCCTTCTTGTCGTAGAACCCTGTCGTCTTTCTCATTCCGTCCCTGAGTTCCCTGCGGCTCAAGCGGCGTGTGACCGGATCCCTGACGGCCACCTTGGTGAGATCAGGGATCTCGAACTTCACGTGCGTTGTTCCATTTGCGAGCACGCAGATGGTTAAGTTCTCCAGCTTCATCACCGCTGAGTGGGAGAATCTACTGGTTGGCTTGGGCGCCCGTTTCCCGTGCTCTGGGATCACCTGCTCTGGGCAAATGATCTCCGAGGCTCCGGTAGGGCGCGGTTTCTTAGGCTCTTCCTTTTTGAAGATCCTTTTCACACGCTTCGTTATCTTATTGATGCGGTCGTCCACATCACTAGATTAACGGACCATCGTTAATGCGTAAGCAAATACCCCCACCAAGAATTGCACTCGGATCTCTTCTTTAGGAAAGAAGCGTGATGGCTGTTTCACTACAGGGGCAAAAGCTCTATCTCGGACTTGCACCGAGCGTCTTCCGATTACGAAACGGATGCAGCGCTATCTCTGCTTATAGAGCATTTGTAAGACGAAGATTGGGGTTTCCACTGTCACAGGTAGTCACCGTAGTCGATCCAGTGATGTTTGGGTCATTTGGAACAATGACCCACGGCGACACATCGATTGGGCCGACAAAAGGCGCTGTGATGTTTGGATTGATCGTAATAACCGGAGCCAGAGGAACCGGGTTGTCAACTGACCTGCTTTGGTTGGCCTGGAAGCAGGTTTGACAGCTGGCGCACGTCGTATATGACGCATCCGTCATACACTTGAGGCCGCAGGTAGGACAGACTAGTTCGTTGAGCTTCATGGGCCCATCATACTTAGTCGATGAACGCCATGTCCATCAATTCCTTGAGCCTCGGCAACGTCTGGTCCCGAGGAAAGTGGTGGTCTGAGCGCCAACGGACCTCAATCACCCTCTCGTTCAGGTCTACGACCGCCGTCCCCTTGGGTTGGAGGATCTTAATCCTCCAGCCTGGGAGCTCGATGTGGAAGTTGAGGTTGTCGATCTCCTGAAGAGCCAGGAGGAACAGGTCCTCCCTCTCAACGTGCAGGCGCCTTCCTGACCCTGGTTCAGGACCGGGACCTTGCGCCGCAGGTATGTGCCAATTGGCGCCTCTGCGGGCACGTTGATCAGGCTGGGCTGATAGAGCTTGTCACGGAAGTCAGCTTCATCAGGTCGAGCGTCGTAGCGGAAGGACATGGGTTACCTCGTGGGTGCCCATTGTATCCGCAGTGATGCTCTACGGCTTGGCGTAGTTTCCAGCCAGAAGATCGAGGGTATCCAGCTCTTTAGGGTCTCCCAGCATGAGGAACTCCTTTGACATGAAATGAGCCTTGCCCGCCACCCTCACAGGGAGGCTCTTCCAGACGGCGGGAACCCACTGGTGGACGTAGCCAGCACCATCGCAAGCTATGCACTCGTTGGTGGAGTGGGCGGGGCACGGCGATCTCATCAAGACTTCGTGGCTCATACGGAACGAGGAGGACTTGCACCCCAAGCCCTTTCGGGCTCTAACCGACTTCCAATCGGCACTACCACTTCGGCAGATCACGTTCCAAAGGTGGGTGCAAGGAGACCCTCATAGCCGAGGCTCCGGTCTCCAGGACTTTAACGTCGCCACCAATCGACGGTCCATTCGGACAAGAAGCTCTTGGTATGACCGCTACGTCACTTCAATCATGGGGAAACTCGCCACCCCCACTAGCCGGTAGCAACCGGCGCGGTTTCGTCTACGCCCCCTGCTTGATGAGACGCGCCCAGAGTGGCCTTTCCTCGCCCTGCGGGATCCGGAGACCGGGTTTCCAGCTAGGGGTGGTAGGCGTCTTCTTGAGCCGCATCCCAGCCTCACGCGGCGTCTTGTCTGCCTTACGCGAGTTGCAGGCGTCACATGCGGCCACGCAGTTCTCCCAGGAAGTAGGACCTCCACGGGATCTCGGCATGATGTGTTCAATCTGGAGCTTATTGCCCGGAAGATCAACACCGCAATACTGACAGGAGTGGTCGTCCCTGCGAAAGAGGTTCTGGCGATTAAACCCGATCCTCGTCGGAGGTCGTTGACCATACTTCTTTAGGACGATGGCGTCTGGGGCCGGAACTGGCTGACCAGACGTCTTGATAAACCGAGAGTCCTCCGGGGCACGTTCCATCCACTGCTCAAAGGTGAGCAGGTTAAAGGTAACCGGGTGGACCACACAGGCCATATCACGGAGAAGCGTGGCGATAGCCGTTCCAACTGGCAAAAACGTAGTCGCCTGCCAGGCGGAGTTAAGGACTAAGCACGGTTGATCGATGATCACAAGATTCTCCAAGATCAGGGTGAGAGGATTTGCACCTCCGACTTCCGCATCCCGAATGCGGCGCTCTGGCTAAACTGAGCTACACCCTGTTGATTGTTAACTGATTTATACCCTAACAGACTCTTCCGATAGGTCTCGCCTGTCTTCATTATAGAGGAATGAGGCTCACCCGATCGGAAATCGTTGTCCTGATCATCGCCTGGAGTTTCATACTAGGGCTGTGGGGCCTAGTGATCTATACGGCCATCAAGACGAGCCTAAGCAGATGACTAAAGTCCGCCGGATCAGCACAGACTCAATTGAGCTCGCGCTTGAGCAACTAGTTCGCTCTAGGACCTCGGGTACTAAAGCATCAATCAAGCCCCTCTTCGTCATGGAAGTGCTCAAAGAGTTGATCCATTGGAGACGCGAAGAGCGAAGTCTCCGATCTGAAGTAGATTCGCTCTTTAGCGATGACCTAATACTGATGGACAGCACCAGCGACAAGCCGCTCAGGGTTGTCGAAGTAGGTAGCCTGTCCGAACTCGGAAACTCCAGCCGCTCTGGCTGCGACCTCCGAGAGGTCGAATGGAAGCTACCCGAAGAGATCAACGAGCCAGAGGCGCTCGATGAGAGCGACGTCGTTCACGAAGTTCGTCGTCGGCCGATTTTGCGGACCAAGCACAGCTCGACTAGCTCAATGGGAGTTCAGTCTAGGTGGAACGATGGGTCCTCAACACGACGCGTCATCATCTTGGTGCTAATCGTTGTGATCATCCTGACTATCGGTCCACTGCTCCTCATCTAGATAGGCGCGTGGGTCTGGGACTCGAACCCGGACTGGACCTCCCGAAACAGATGCCTCTCACGACATTCCACGGACGACTCGCGCGTGGGTTATTCCCGTAAGTAGGTGAGACTACTCCGAGACGTTCCCCCAGTTGTCTATCGACCTATCGGGCCACGCATACGGAAGAAGGAGGAGTTGCACCCCATGCCCTTTCGGGCACGAAAGCCTTAGATTTCCTTCTCCCTTTTACGGAACGCAGAGGACTCGCACCCCACGCCCTTTCGGGCGCTCACTCCTTAGCAGGGAGGACCGGGCACCTGACCCGGATTACGTTCCAGTGTTTCTCTTTTTGTAGCGACTCTTCCGTCCATTGCCCTTGTTAAGAGCCATGTAGGTCGGAGTTAGTGAGTGACAACTCGGGCACAGGAGGCGAAGGTTCTCAGGGCGATGGTTCTCGGGGTCACCATCAATATGGTCCACCTGCACCGGAACCTTGTTGCTAGCAGGGTTGACCTTAGCCCAACCGCAATCCCAGCAGGCTTTGCCCTTCTGCTCTCCTAGCCATCTCCTAACCGCACCAACCAAATCATCGGGACGAGAGGGCTGGCCGCCAGATTCTTCCCCGGCCATCCAACGACGAACAAACGACTGGTAGTCGAAGTCGACGCGACACTTCACCGAGCAGTATTTCCTGGCCGTCTTGCTGATCTCTTTATCGCAGTTCAAGCAAATAGGTCGTGGCTTCCGGCGAGACACCACCCTCTGGTTAGCTCGTCCACGCCGGTAGACGATGTCCTGCTCTTTGGTAGTAAGCGGATAATCGCGCAACCACCTGCCGACTGTGACGGCGCTCACTTCGCCGTTCAGAGCCTTCGTGATCTCGTTGCGCCCTAGTCGCTGCTCAGTCCGCAAGACCACAGCTTTGTTCCTGAGAACCTGACGTCGTTCGCCAATCATGTGAACCCCACAGACGATAGGTCCTCATCATAAGCGATCGAAGTCTAGTTTGTCCAGAACAGGGCCCCCCGGAACGCTTGTCCGGTTCATCTTCCTTGATACACAAATTCAATTAAGGACTAACTTGCCCCTATACTCGACGTAGGAGGTTAATGAAAGGTGAGTGGACGACAACTGCTACTGTTGTCCTCACTATTCATCCTGATCCTCCCCTCCACAGCCTACGCCACCAACTACCCATCATCTAAGACAGCCGCCTCGGACAACGAGGCAAGAGACGTCGGTCACATCGACTTTGACCTCTCACCTGACTACTACTATACACCTATGATGAGCTGGGCCGACTCAGTCATGATGACCAGGCTTCCCCCAGGCTCATTGATCGTGAAATACGACGGGCCGCAGAAGATCCTCATCAAGCACGCCCGCAGTCAGGTTCGTAAATACGCCCGGCGTTACCGCCAATACAGCGAGGCGCCTAGCTATGACGTTGACGTCTGGAACAACGCGCCGCCCCTCAACTCATGGTGGACTCGCTCCTGGATGGCATCACTGTCGCCAGAGCAGGGTGGAGCGCCAGCTGAGCCCTACGTCCACACCATCGGTAGTGAGATTGAGTGGAAGCTCGGACCATTAACCTTCAGCAACACGCTGAGACTCAGGATCGATTACCTAGCGGTCTTCAAATTCAATCCAGATCCGGGCGCTAAGACCGGCGATACTGATCCACCACTGGCCTCCGTCGATGTTCGACCAGCCGAGTCCGCCTCGTTCGGGGCGAGGTTCCGGGTCAAGATCAAGCCCTTAGTTCGCGTCGGCACGCCTAAGTCAGACGGTTGGCTCAGCGCCATTCGTAGCCTTGGGATCCGCGCCGAGTTCGACATCATCGTCTTCGGCGTTCGATTCGTAAGAGGCGACGTCGTGCTCAAATACAAACCGGACGCCGAGCTCTCACTCCAGTTCGGAGTGACCGTCGGAATCTGGTGATAGGCGAGGAAAGATTTGCACTTCCGACTTCCAAGTTATCAGCTTGGCACTCTAACTACTGAGTTACACGCCTGTGTCTTGTTCGCCGAACTCGTCGGCTAGTTTCTTCTTGAGCTTCTTGATCTTGCGCTGGATCGTAGACAGATGAAGTCCAGTGACCTCGGAGATTTCGCTGATCGATATCCCATGCGCGAGGAACTCTAATAGCATCTTATCGGTCACGACTTCTCGTCCATCTGCTTCTGGATTTTCTCCAGATCAAAGACGTTGGTCTCATCGAGAGACCGGACCATCTCGGTCAGATCAATCGCTATAGCAGCGATTGCGTTGAGAGAGTCGTTGACCGCCGGATCAGCGCCACGCGCCGACTCGGCAACGCTCTGTATCAATTCCAAGCCAGCGATCAGCTCGCAGAGCTCTTCAAGTTCAGGTTCCTGATCCAGTTTCCCCATCTGGACCAATGGTATCAGCAGAATGATGCGCTGACCGCAATAATTGCCCCAGCCAGACTTGCACTGGCCACCTTCGCCATATCAGGACAACGCTCTACCTACATGAGCTATAGGGCTTTGATGTCACCGGAGAGATTTGCACTCTCACTCCCCGAAGGGAACTAGCTCCTCGGGCTAGCGCGTCTGCTGTTCCGCCACGGTGACGTGTTTTCAGTTCTTCTTCCATCGCTTCTTGTGCCAGACCTTGGAGATCCGGCACTGCGCTGCACACTTAGAGGAGTGATTAGCGCGGTCCACGCACATCTGTAGTTCTACGCTTTGCAGCTCGGCCTTAACCTTCGCCAGCTCTAGCTGGTCACGAGTCCGACCGGACTCCCGTTCAACGGAAGTGCAACCAGAGAAAATTACTACGACCGCCAAAATCAAGTGCTTCATACACCCTCCTAATACCACAAGGGTATCAAGGTGCATCAGTTAATGGACCTGGTGGGATTTGCACCCACAACCTTCCGAGCTTAAATCGGCCGCATCTGCTAGTTGTGCTACAGGACCAGATGCCCAAGCTGGGATTTGCACCCAGAACTCCGCTTTTTGAGAGCGGCGGCGTTGCTAATTAGCCTACTCGGGCTTCACGGGACTGCTCTACTAACTGAGCTACGGAAGGCAATATAGGACCTCCACTACGGCGAGAATTGCACCCGCGTCTTCCCCTCATGTTCCAGCCGGGATTTGCACCCGGAACTCCGCGCACTCAACGCGGTGACGTTGCTAATTAGTCTACCGGAACTCGAAATGCCCAGGGTGGGAGTTGCACCCACAACCTCACGGCAATGCCCCAGCTGGGATTTGCACCCAGAACTCCGACTTCTAAAGACGGCGGCGTTGCTAGTTAGCGCTACCGGGGCTTGTCTTTCTTCCGTGGTTCCTTCCGACGCACCGACGTCCGCAGTAAGGACCACGCTTCTTCTTCTTTATCCTGTAATTCTCCGCTCGGGCAAGGCGCGTAAAAGTGGTCCCACATCCAGCGCACACAAGATCAATCGTAGGTGCAGGCCTTGCGTGCATCGCCGCATGGACTGGTCGGCTTACGATTTCCAGATTACTCAGGACGTTGTTGGTCTTCACCTCGTCCTTGTGATGGACCAACTCATCAGATCGAAGCACCCTCCCGAGGCCTCGCTCCATTACCTCTCGGTGCTCAAGCACTGTGCCTCTTGCGCCATCGACATAGATAACAGTGCAGGCTCGATAGCCCCTTAGGTTAAACCACGGACTTCGATAGGTCTCTACTCTCATGTAGCGCATGGTAGCAACGTCGCGTTAGGACGTCTATCCTAATGCGCATCTGCTAATTGTGCTACCGGGGCTAGTGATTGGTCCGCACGGACTTGCACCGTGATCTCTCAGATTATGAGTCTGGTACTCTGACTTTTGAGCTACGGACCCTAAATGCCACTAGAGGGATTTGCACCCACACGCCCGTTAAGGCACCTGGGTCTGAGCCAGGCTCGTCTGCTAGTTCCGACATAGTGGCTTGTATTCGTTAGTCTTCGTCAAGGCCGATGAGCATCATCTCAATCTCGATCTCATGGTCAGGATCAATCACCATCTCACCCATGTTTCGGCGAGCTTCGGTAACCGTGATCAATTGCTTTTGATAGTCGATACAGATGATGCACATAAATACTCCCGACAGGATTTGCACCTGTGATCGGCGACTTAGAAGGTCGCTGCCTTACTACTCGGCTACGGGAGCATAACAAGATACTTCCATCAGGAGTTGCACCCGAAACTCGGTGTTCGTAGCACCGCGTGATAGCTATTTCACTATGAAAGCAAATAACCCCGGTGAGACTCGCACTCACGACCTCGTCCTTCGCAGGGACGCGCTCTATCTACTGAGCTACGGGATTATGGTCGGTCTGGCGGGAATTGCACCCACGGCCTCCTGCCCTATACGCAGGCGCACTAATCTACTGTGCTACAGACCAAAGATACAGGAAGGAGTTGCACCCACGACCTCCCGACTATTCCACCATCAAGAGGTGGCGCCAGGCGCTCTGTCTACTGAGCTACCGCATCAAATACCGGGTCTGAGACTTGCACTCAGGGCCTCAGGCTCCACAAACCTGCGCTCTAACTAACTGAGCTAACCCGGCAAAAGCGGACGAAGGGAGTTGCACCCTCAGCCACTGGTATGGGAAACCAGCGCTCTACTATTGAGCTACGTCCGCATTGACTATTGTTTCTACCTTGTTCTGACTCTCGATCCAAACATGCGCCCCGCATGAGAGAGGTTTGTCGGGTCGGTAGATTACCCGAGCTGCCTCCTTGCCGTCTTGACCGTAAATGATGGCCTCATGAGCATAGTCGTTGCTCTTGTAGGTCTTCACCGTTAGGACTGGGCTGCTCACCCCGTCCTTTCGGTTTTTCTTGATGACGTGCTGATTCACGTGAATGATGGTTTTCATGCACGTAATGTGCATGATCCTGAGCACTACGTCCAGTAGCGACCACTATCGTGCACGTTAAAGCGGGAGATGGGATTTGCACCCACGACACCTGATTTGGAAGAACAGTGCTCTAACTACTGAGCTACACCCGCGTGAAGCAGAAGGTGGGATTCGCACCCACGACCTCTTCCGTACCAAGGAAGTGCTCTACTAACTGAGCTACATCTGCATTCGGACCAGCGACGAGATCACCACTGATCACTCGTCCTGGCCCATGTCCTGCCCGACCAAAGGTCGGAGGCAAATCTTAGATACGGGGATCGAACCCGCCCCTCTCGGTGTGGACCCGAGCGTGACACCAGTACACCAAGTTTCCACGGAACGGAAACTGAAGTAGCCCCACAAGGCATTCAGACAGAATTGGATTTTCGAAGCGGCCACGGGGAGTTGCACCCCGGATTAGAAATTGGCGGTATCTCGTGTTACTGCTACACCATGGCCGCGTGTATTTATGGAAACTCGTTTGGATCAATTGGACGGGCGGTAGGGTCCATCTTCTGGATCCTTGCCACTCTCTTTGTCTCTCGGAGCAGCTCGTGGACAGCGTGGACGCGGTCTGCTTCGGCCTCAGCCTCATCAGCATTCCACTCCTCCTTGCCACAGTGACAGCAAGCTCGGTTGTGGTAGCTCTTTCTCGGCTTAGCCGTCTGACGAACGACCCTGTCGGCCGCTCGCCCGATTATCCAAACATGCCCTTTGAAGAGACATCTGAACTTCATAATGCCAGCGTGACCGGTAATTAGCCGTTCGACAAGGCACTATTTAGGCGATGAGGGATTCGCACCCCCGGCATCTTCCGTGTGAAGGAAGCGCTCTGCTCCTGAGCTAATCGCCTTTAATTCCTGATGACCAAAACGCCGAGTGGTTTACGCGCTCTATCCATCTGAGCTACCCACCGATGTGCCGGTGAGGAGGGACTCGAACCCCCGACCT
>Ga0233410_10000627_pt1 | contig 10678 bp, 15 predicted proteins | sample Na_anoxic_1_MG_FD_179869 | JGI IMG/M metagenome (GOLD analysis project Ga0233410, IMG submission 179869) | Seawater microbial communities from Saanich Inlet, British Columbia, Canada - Na_anoxic_1_MG | ecosystem: Environmental > Aquatic > Marine > Inlet | place: Canada: British Columbia...
CAAAGTATTTAAATTCAATACATGGTTTAAATGGTGAACTTCAAAATCATATTACAGATACTCAAAAAGCAGGTATGATGTATGGAACTGTGCATAAACACAATAATTTAAGTACAGGACTACCAGCAAAAAAAGGACGTGATGAAATGAATGATTTGCAACAAACAATGCTAACTGCTATTCAATCAGTACAAAGATTAAAATTAAATAAATCAGATTCAAATGATTGGGAAGCTGTGAATTTATGCAAACAAACAGCTAATGATGTTAAAAAAATGATTGGTTAATTTAAAATATTAAGATTACTTACCAATTTTGGCAAGTAAACAAAAAACCACATCATTAATTTGATGTGGTTTTTTTTATTGTTGTGAACTACCAAATAGAAAATCTACTATTGTTCCAACTTTCATACTCATTCCACCATGTAAGGTGCTGACAAAAGAAACTACATAATTATCTAATTTAAGCCCTTGAATTGATATTAAGTACAAACCAATAAGGACAACAAAAGATAATACAATGTAAAGGCTTAAAAACGTTATAGCAAAGACTTTTTGTAAAGAACTATCTACTTTGTATAAACTTCTTGCATCTTTTTTATCATCTAAATACAATTTTTTTAGTTCCTGCTCAAATTCAAGTTTTTTAAGTTCAAATTCTTGTAATAACTCTTTTGCTTCTTCGTTCTTTTCAGATTCTCCTTTTAGTAATTCACCTACATTTTTAATTGCTCCTATATAATTTCCACCTATGATGTTTCCACCAACTTTTAATACATCTGGAACAACTTTACCAGCTTTTTGTAAAAACTCTTTAAATTTACTCATGCTTTAATTTTTTAATTTCATTTTTATATTCATTTGTGATAAAAAAGTGATTTTTACGCAAAAATAAAACACTACCTTTTAACTCTTGTAGAGTTACATTTGTTTTCTCTTTATAAAGATAAAAACGTTCATTATTGTAATTTTTATAATCTTGCAAATCTTTTTTATACAAACTCTCTAAATTAGATATTTGTTTTTCAATTTTTATTAAACTTTGCGTAATCTCTTTTTTATATAATTGCTCTTTATCTTTTCTATCATTCGCCTGATCAAGTAGATAATAAAAACTACCACCAAAAATTGGGAACAATAAAGAACATACACCAATTATTGTATTTATCTTTCCTTCACTCATAAGTCTATATATTGAATTGTTACATCTAAACCACTTTCTATTGCTTTTAATACTTTTGTATAAAGACTTTTATAAGTATTCGTAGAATCTCCAATAAAGCCTTTATTTAGTCTATTATTGTTTGCAGTATTTCCAACTAATAAACAACCTGCTGTATCATCTTCATCATTTCCAATATGAATTAAAATGTATTCAAATCCAGGTACATTTAAAACTTGTAACATTCCTTTATGAAAAGAAAATTTAGCCTTGTATCGAGCATCAAAACCACCTACCGTACGTAATCCAATATTATATGTTCCTTTTGGTATTCTTGTTTCACCTTTTACTTTAATATCTTGATGTTGATCTTCTAAAGTATAACATTCAAATTTACCATCAATATGTAATGCACCTAAAGTTGTTTGACTTTGTGAAGAATATCTATAAACCTTTAATTCCATGATTTTATTTTATTAGTATAAATTAAAACATAAATAAATTATAAAAAGTTTTACATTGATAATCAAGTAGTTACATAATATTTATTTATTAATTTGGTTTATTAATAAACCTTTTATACTTTTGTATCGTTAGCAATAACAGAAAGTAATTATAACAATTTAAAAAAAAATATTATGAGTATTACAGAACTAAAAGAATTTGCAGAAATAGTTGAACGTCAAACTAAAAATAGAATTGCAATAGATAACATGATTAAAAAACAAGATGAATTAATTAAATGTGGCGAAAGATTAATAAAAATAATGAATGATAAAAAAGAGTTAAATAATCAAATAGCAGAATTAAATAATATATTGGACAACATGTAAAATAAAAACCCATGATAATTTGTCATGGGTTTTTTCGTTTTTCACAGTCAATTAAGCGTTCATGTAATTGATTAATTTTTTTATCTTTTCCTTCATTTATTATTATCAATTCAACATTCCTTTTTTGATATTCTTTTAATTTCTTTTTTAACTCTGTGTTTTCTTGTTGTTTTAATAACATAATTGCGTTATTCTTTTCTGAATTTGCTTTTATCTCTGCTTCTTTAACTTTTGTACTATTATCATTTCTCGCCCTCCATACATCCCAAATTTTTGACAAACCAAAAAAACCAGCAACAGCACCAATTATATTTTTAAAATCATCTGCACTTGTAAATAAGTTTGTCCACTCCAATAAAATTTGTAAGAAAAACATTAATATTCTTTTTTATGTGTATATAAATCAAAATAACTTCTAATAAACAAAAAGCTAAAAATAAAAGTTGCTACAATCCAAACCCCGTTAGCTTCCATTAGTACACGTTCCCTTATGTCTAAAATTACATAGATAGACATAAAAAAAGAGCATCCACTCAAAAAATTACGCATTATAAACCAATCTTTTAAGGGGGATAATAAAAATGTTGTTAAACCAATTATAGTACATGCAAAAACAACAATTGTTGGATACTCCACAGCAGGATCACATTTATTTGCTGGGTCATCTATTTGTACAACAGATGCACCAAACATTAATAAACCCATTATGAAATGAACTAATGAAACTGATTCAAATTTAAACATTTTTTTTAAACTAGATATATACTTGCTCATATCTTTGTATTTTCAAATTAAATCTTAAAAACTCTAAATTAAGATGTAAATTATTTTTAAACTTATAAGAAAGTTGTAAAACACTAAACATCAAAAATAAATTATCAAAATTAAATTTTTGAATAGAATTATAATCATAGACAACATTTATCACATCACCAATAGAAAACCACAACCACGCATTTAAAATTAAGTGCATGGTTGTTAAATCTTCTGGTATTAGTCTATAAATAGCGTAAATGTAAAATAAAAAAGCAACTGATTGACAAGAATCATAGATATACAAGTGTAAATATTCATCGAATAAAGGATAAATATTATATTGTATTAAATCAAATATAATTGCAACAATTACCCATTTACTATTTTTTTGCAGATGTCTTAATACGTGGTTTTCGCAATTTTCTTTTTTTCTTGTTTTTTTCTGGTCTTCCTGTTCTATCACATTTTTTAGATGCATTCTTTTTTTTACTTCCATTTTTACCGTATTTCATTTTACCAGGCATTTTAATTATTATTTATTTGTTTTTAATTTACTATTTCTTTTTTTCAAGTCTTCTAACAATTGGTAAAATTGCATTACTGATATATCAAAAGGATTTGTATTTATTTCTGCACTAACACTATTTACTAAAGTATTACAAGATTTATCAAAGTTTACAATGTTTTTAAAATCTGCTCTTTGTGTTGCTTTTATAATGTTATTTTCATAAAAATCAATGTCATTTTGATTATCATTTTTATTTATTATTTCATCAGCAATTTTTAACGCTCTTATCTTTACATCTTCAATTAATGTACTTTGTTTATCTCCAAAAACATTTGGAAAATATACCTCTAATTGATCAAAGATTTTTTTTTTACTTCTTCAAACTCTTTTAATAAATCTTTATAACTTGTATTTGATATATCACCATTTTTTAATAATGCATTTAATCCATCAACAACACTACTTTCGCTATTTTTAATATTATCTATTACAGTTAGTATAGATACTAATTCATGGTGTGCATCTGCTACTTTATTTTTAGCCAATAAGGACAAAGATTTAATTATTATGTTTTCTAAATCGTTAAAGTTTTCACCAATCGTTAATGTTAGCAATGCTTTTTGAAGTACAAAAAAGTCTTTTACTTTTAATTCATTTATATCTGTTGTATATGTGTTTTTGCTCATAATCAAACTTCAAAATTTTTAAAATGAATAATTAAAGATATAATTGTAAAAACAGGAAAAAAGCCAATATAAATTGGATCACTAATGTACAAACTATATACAGATGTTAATAATAAATTACTCCATGTGTAATAACATAATGCACAATTTGCTAAATTATCAAGTGGTTTAAATTTTGAGTTACTCCATGTATCAATAACTTCCCATTTTTCTAAACACAATCTAATGTAAATAGATAAAAAAGGAATTGATACATAAATAAAAATTGTATTTGCTAAAACTATCATTTTGTTGTTTGTTGTTGTTCTTTTTTATAAGTTTTATTCTATTATTTTAGTTCATTTTGCATATTAACATGATCCCAATAATACCATCCAAATATTCTTACTGCAAAATATCTAATATAATTATCTACTTTGTTTTTATTTAAATTATTACTTAAATATAACATTTCTTCATCACAAAATCTTCTATTACTTTTGTATTTTATTACATACAAATAATCATGCACTAAAGCAGCTAATAAAAAATCACCAAATGGAGGGAAAATAGACCACAAAAATTTTGGTACACTTGATAAATCTGTAATAAAACCTTGTGGAATTGTTATAGTATTATTATCATGTAATCTATATGTAATTGATTCCACTACCTGCCATTTTTTACCCCTAATAAATTTTAGTTTTATCATGTTTTTATATTTAAAAAAAAAGAGAGATGTAAAATACACCCCCCTTAATTTGTTTTATTATATTATGTTAATCCAGGTATATTTACAGTTTCAAAGTCATTAGATACCATACTATTTAACTGCATCTTAGTCCAGTTCTGATCAATAGAATACAAATCGTTTCTAACACCGTTTGAATAGCTGTCATTAGCACTATCCCCCATTAACCATAACATAGTACTCCTATATGCGAGGTAATGGTCTCTTTGGAAGTTGCTCGTAGTTCCATTATTCATAGTGCCACGATAATTCTGACCTACTTTATAATCATCAACCCACTTGATAGGGTCAGTAATCATTAACTCAATTTCAGCATTAGTAGGGAAAGCTTGATTTTGCTTTAGAGTAGTAACTAACATACTAGCAACTTTTCCGTAATAACTTAAATAGCTACTACTTCCTCTTCCACCAACTGTGAAATCTCCTGCAAAAGTCCTGTCCATTCTTTGACCTGTAGAAATCCAATTACTTGAAGTACATAAGTTACTACTTATTGAAGCAAAAGAATCTGCACTACTCATCAAACGAATGTCAAAACAATTTGCTAGGTTAGAAGCAGATGCATTATTACCACTTAATCTTTCACCACTATGAGCAATATAAACTCCATACCAAACAGAAGACGATATATTTTGAGCAATTCTACACTTATTAACTCCTGTACCTTGACGACCCCATGTTAAACTAAGGTCTCCATTACTATCTAAAACCAACGATATATTATCATCTCCATTTGAAGAGCCTTCTCCTTGATTCCATATAACTTGAGTGCTATTGTGTCTATCTGCTTTAAATACACAAGATGTTGCCCAAGGCAATGCTAAACTAACATCGGAAGTATAACCAGGTGTAGAATTTCCAGCTTTTATGTCGGCAATTCCTGCCATTTGCATTGGCTGTGTGTACATACTATTACTAACTTGTTTAGTGTGTTCAGCACCTCCACTAAAATCTAATGCCTTAGTCCAAGGTGTATCATTTGTGTTTACAGGTGCTACATCAGTAGCTGTTACAGTCATCGTACCAATAGAACTGCCATAAGCATTTGCCCTTGTTACTTCTACTGTATATGTTGTATCACTTCCAACATCTGCTAAAGTTCCTTGTATCAATGAATAACCATCATAAACCAAACCACTTCCACTAGGTGTAATAGTAACAGAACTTGACCACGTAGCACCAGCAGGTGTAACTTGTATGTTTACATTAGTTCCTTCCTCTTGTGTAATATCAGCAGAAGTAAAAGCAGTAGGTGTTAAATCTGCATTTGTTAAACTTGTTATCTCTGTATATGTTACAGGATTGTTACTAAATGTTTCTGTTCCATTAGGTGCTGAACTATGTTGATATGTACTAGCATCATGTGTAGCTTCTGGCATGTACCATGTTGTATTAGTTGGATCATCTACATAAGTATGAGTATGACTGCTTCCTGTACCTGCTGCTAAACCATTTACTATTTCATCATAATATTCTGCTTCTTCTTGTGTAGTAAATAATGGATAATTAAATACACCATCTGGCGACTCAATATATCTAAAATACATTGTTGGTGCTGCTTCTTCTAATAAATGTACTTTTGGTAATGTGTAAACTCTCGCGCCTGTATCATTTGTTTTGATTCCTAAATGAAATTCAGAACCTTGTACAACAGGGTAAGTTGTTCTCGAATGCACAACCCAACTACCATCATTTTGTAAACTTTCTATTGATATATAACTATTTGTATCAATACCAACTCTAATTTTAACAGGATTACCATTTAACCAATCTTGTTCTTGATCCCAATTACTCCAACCTGCTCTCATTGAATAAGATGTGTTAGCACCGTAATTTGTCCAACTACCATTAGGTGTAGGATGAAACCAATGTGAGAACTGAAAACCGTAATGTGCTGAATTATCTATACCAAATCTTGTTGGATCTGCATAATTTACATTACCACTCCAATAACCATCATCATAACTATCTTGACTATGAATCAGACCAAAACCTATCGTCCCCTCTACTCTAATATCAAAAGTAAAATATTCACCTGCTTGATTAATTGTTTCGGTTGTTTTTAATCCATTTTGACTATTACTATTTGTTGAACCGTAAACATCATCACCTAAAGGATCAACACCATAACCAACATAACCAACACTCGTATCAACTCCAGATACATCAGCAACCATTGTTGAATATGGATCAGCAATTACAACTGCTTCAAATGCACCTACTGTGAATAATTCATTTAATGTATTAATTACATCATTTAAACCACCAGCAACAGGATTACCATTTACAGTTACTAAAGTATGATCAAGTTTTTCAAAATGTACCCTAGTACTAGGTGTATTATTTTCATTTGGCACACCCTCTGCAATAGAATTTATTTTAATTAATCCACCATTTGGAACTGCTTTAATTGTATTTACACCAAAACTATAACCATTATCTAATACAATAGATGTACTCGTTTGATCTAATTTAAAATTAACTGTTATGTTTGTTAGATCTTCACCTGCATTATTTAAACCTAATACATTCCCTTGCTCTGTTACATAGTTTGCAACATCTAAAGCAGATGCAAAAGGATTACCATCTTTATCTTCAAATTTTGAATAATGGATATTTGAGAACTCAAAAAAGTCATCAACTTGGCTTTGACTCCTAATATCATTTCTAACATTTATTAAGTCTGGATCATCATTAGAAACAACCCCACTTAAACAAGCGTTGAAATATGCAGGAACTGACGTACCCCTAAAAGTAATACAGTTAGCCTCTTCATTTCTTATTATTTTTATAGCCATTTTTATATAATTAAATTAATGTAATAACTGTACCAGAATTTGTAACGGTTGCATCAGATGACAATCTAACTTGTAATTTTACAGGGTTTAATCTTGTATTATCATCACCCATATATATTTTATCTGCTCTTAAAGTAAATCTATAATCTTGGCCACTTCCACTATCTAAACGTCCAATAATTGTTGGTAATGTATAAGCATTTGCACCACCACCCAAAGAATATCTAAATTCTAGTAAAGCATTGTTAGTGTTTGGATTTACAGTAAAATCATTTCTAACTAATAATACATCACCTAAAGTTGTTTGTGTTGGATCAATATATCCTGTACTTGAATCCATCAACTCTGTTACTCCATCAGGTGCATAAGTTTTATTAGTAAAAGAACCTAAACCATCATTTGGTAAGTCTGTCCATGTGTTAGCAGATATTGTAAAACTACCACTAGAATCATTGTAATCTATAAAGCCTATACCATCCATTGTATTTCCTCCTGTTCCTATTGTTTTAAAAAAGAATGTTTTTAAATCATCTATCAAAGCTACTAAACTAGCGTATGGTGTTACACCATCTGGTGAAAACTCGTTAAAATTTCCTTTTGCTAATCTTTTTAGTGTATTTAGTGAATATATTTCAACTAATTCTCCTCCTAAAGTTGCACTAATATCAAACTGCCCTCTTTGATGTGGTATGTCATTTAACAACCAAAACTGATCATCTCCTGCTTGTATTTTTATTAAACTCATATTTTTGTATTTACATCATTAAAAAGAAATCACCATCAGTATCTGTTACAGGAGGTGTACCCCCTTTTTCCTTTATCTCATAAGTTTGCATTGTAACACTTGTAAAAGTTGTAACATGTCTAATATTATAAGTACCTGCCACAAAACTTGATGCACTCAAACCACCTCTAACTTGTCTATTTGTATTATGTGTAAATTCAGCAGGTCTTGGATTACCTTGTGGAATTTGAATACTTGTAATAGCAGATGTAGAAATACCATAAGAATAAATATATGATCCATCAGATACAGTTATATTTGCTGTTTTTGGTGATGATGTACCTGCTAAATTAATAATGTTTCCTCCTGCTTGCGCACCTGTACAACTTAAAGCGTAAAATGATACAGGGTTAAATTGGCTACCTGTAAAATTTACTCTTAATGTATTCCCTCCTGTTGGTGGATTCTCTAATACAAAAAGTTTTGTAGTTTGTGAAATTCCACCAAAATTACGAACAAAAACCTGTGTCATTGCTACACCTCCATAAGTTGCATTAGTTATACTAACTGTACTAGTCATTGCAACACTAAACACTAATAAACCATCACTACCTGTATTTTGGTTATGATTAAATTGGTAAAAATTAGCTGCTGGTGTTTGGTTAATCTGTGTTTTATTTCCTATAACTACTGCCATTATGCTTGTGTTTTTACTGCTACAACATCAAATGTATTATTATCAGCATTATAAATACAACCAACATACAAAAGTTTATCTATTGTTGTAGCTGCTGGTAATGTTACACCAATTTCTCTATAAAAAGAATCCCATGTTAAATTACGACTTGTACCATTATCTAAAATTCTAACAATTAATTTTAAACCATCTGTTAGTGTTGCAGTAGGTGCATTAATAGTTAAATCAGATGCTAATGCTGTTATATCTTCAATTTCAACGGTATCAATAGCAGGTGTTAAAACAGTTGCAGTTGCTTGACTATTTACATTACCTATTCTATCTAATTTACTTTTTTGTTCATCTGTTACAAATTTGTTTGTGGTTGTCGTATCACTTATATCATCAGCATTAGGAAAAGATAATACAACATCTGTTGCAGTTCCTCCAACTCCATCACCTGTTACACTTTGTACACCTGTACCACCTCCTCCACCACTACCAGCAGTAGCAAAAAAGAATGTTTTTAAATCATCTACTAATAATTGAGTACTACCATAAGGTGTTACACCATCTGGTGAAAACTGATCAAAATCCCCCCTAGCTAAACTTTTTAAAGTAGTTAAACTATATAACTCTACAACATCTTCACCAATTTTAGCAGATATATCAAACTCTCCACGCTGTTTTGGTATGTCATTTAGTAACCAAAAATCATCATTACCAGCACTTAATTTTATTAAACTCATATCTATCTATTTTATAATTAACATAAACAAGAATCTACTGTATATCTTACATTAAATTCTATTCTAAATGTTGCTGTGTTTCCTTTTATAAATCTTGCAGAATCATCATCTACTAAATCAAAATCTGTCCATGTTTGATCTATACCATCAAATATATTTGTTACTCCCTCTATTTGGTCAAAGTATCTATTTTCAATCAACACATTTAAAAACTGCTGTATTAAATTTTCTTTAAATATACTGTCTTGTGTTGGATCAATAGCATTTAAGTTAGCCCACACAATTAAATTAACAGATTGTGAAAAGCTATAATTATCATCACTAAAATTTGTTTTAGGTGAATTAGTGTAAAAAAATGAGAATGCACTCACACTATCATCTGGCATTAGATTAAACCACTCTTTACTTTTTAAGTAGATTTGTGGTTTATAATATGGTGTTATATTTTCACCATCTAATGTTCTTTTTCTTTCTGCCTTTGGAAAGTTATAATTTAAAAAAGATAAGGTGTTACAGTTGCTTATACCATCATTGATATTTGCTATTACTTCATCAATACCAGCTAAAACAGTTGGTACAGTTACATTATCAAATGCACATTTTAAATTCATAGTTTTAACTGTTTTTTAATATCTGTAATCATTCCAGGAACTAACACAACATCTTTTACTTTTTTAAATGTTTTGTCACTATACCCAAAAATCTTATCACTATATCTTTTAATTAAAAATGGCTTTTTATCATCAGTACTTGTTAGTGTAAAAGTATCTTTATTTGCAGATGCTTTTATACCTCTGTAAAAGTCGCCTTTGTTTTTTAAATCTGCTATGTTTAAAGGTGCTTTACCTCCTGCTGCCTTTTTTCTTTTTGCATAGCCTTGATTTTTTAGCCTACCAATATTTTTATCATCAATGTTTTTACCTAAAGACATTTGATTTTTTTGAGCATCTTCTAATTTATCACTATTATCATTTATAACATCAGATAAAGTAATAATTAAATCACTTTCTATGTTTTTTAGTTTATCAATAAGTTCATCAAATGCTGTCATAAT
>Ga0233410_10000629_pt1 | contig 10667 bp, 8 predicted proteins | sample Na_anoxic_1_MG_FD_179869 | JGI IMG/M metagenome (GOLD analysis project Ga0233410, IMG submission 179869) | Seawater microbial communities from Saanich Inlet, British Columbia, Canada - Na_anoxic_1_MG | ecosystem: Environmental > Aquatic > Marine > Inlet | place: Canada: British Columbia...
GTCCGGCAACAGAATTATTCATTGGAGCGCAGCGACCCATCTGCAGGCCGCATTGCTCAACCCACGGCTCGCCGCAGATGACCCCGTCAGCCCCATGGTCCAGCCCTACGAGGGAGATCCATTCCCCACCGTCCCTCCCTCGATGAACTCGGTTTTGTCGAGAGTCTGGCGGGTGTAATCTTTCCCCTCGCTGATGTTACTGACCAACGCACGAATACTATTCACTACCGGGCGGTTGCTCCAGCGGAGATGCGAGACCGATGGTCGGCACTGGTTAAAATGCGGGTCGTCGACGAGGCAGACCAAGGAATAGATCCCCCAATGACGAACCGTACCTAAACTGGTTCAACCAGAGAGACAATCCCACCAAGATACAAATCATCAGGATAAACGAAGCTTCCGTCTCCAACTTGACTCGCATACATAATGTTCATCTACCAGCCCCGCCGCCCGCGTGCCTCACCCCTATGGCAAATCGTTCACCACGGCTGGGATGATTTTCTCGCAAGCTACGAACAACACCACCGCAAGTCCCTCGGACCGCTCCGTCACGGCACCATAGCCACCGTCGAGTCCTTTCTCCGCTGCGGCGACCTCGCAGCTGGTTTCACGCGTTTCCAAGGCCCGGACTGCGGTCACGAAAAATTGCTCGCCTTCACCTGCAAGCTCCGCCACTTCTGCCCCGCCTGCCACCAGCGCCGTGTCCGAAGCACCAGCTCATGGATCGCCGCCTGCGTCTGCCATGACGTGCCGCACCGTCAGTTCGTCTTCACCATCCCCAGAATCCTGCGCGGCATCTTCCGCAAACGACGCAGGCTCCTCACCCTCCTGTTCCACACCGCCACAGCCACCCTGCAGGATACCTTCCGCACACGACTCAACCTCCCCGACGGGCGCATCGGTGCCGTCGCCGCCGTGCACACCTTTGGCGACTACCTGATCTTCCACCCCCACCTCCACATCCTCGCGGCCGACGGCCTCTTTGCCCCCGACGGCACATTCCACTGCATGCCGGAGGAAAGCCTCGCCCCAGCCATAGAACTTTTTCGCCACCGCTTCCTCCACGCCCTACGTGAGGCTGGACTCATCAGCCCGAAGAAACTCGCCCACCTCCTCTCCTGGAAACACCCCGGTTTCAACATCGACAACGGGGGCGAGGAAATCATCGCTCCAGATGATATAGCAGGCCGTGAACGCCTCGCCCAATACCTCCTCCGCCATCCCTTCTCCCTCCAGAAAATCACCTGGAATGCCAGCAGCAAGACCGTCATCTACCGCTCCAAACGCCACCACAATATCAAACGCAACTTCCAGACCTTCAAAGCCCCCGACTTCATCGCCGCCGCCATCGACCACCTCCCGCCCAAAGGCCAACAAACTGTCCGCTACTACGGCATCTATTCCAATAAATCCCGAGGCATCACCCCGCGTAGCTCCGCACCCATCTTCCGCCCGGTAAAAACCAAGCACCCCTCGAAACCTCCAACATCCAGCCAAATCCTCCTCATCCCCGCACCACCCAAACGCAGGGCCCGCGACATGCGGCCCCTCTGGCGTGACCTCATCCTCAAGGTGTGGGGTGGCGACCCGCTCCAGTGCCCGTGCTGCAAGGGCACCATACAGCACGTCCGCACCCACCTGCGTCCGGGTGAAATCGAATTCTTCCTCCGCCTCCACGGCCTCTGGGAAGGAGTCATCCATCTTCCCCGTCCACCGCCGCCGCCCTTCGATATTGAAAAACGCCGAAGGCTTGTAGGCGTTTTGGACGGAGGCGAAGCCGAAGCCCGCAGGGTGAGCCCGCCGGCGGGGCGGGCGAATCAAACCATGGAGCCCATCGAGCCGCCCTGGCAAGCCATCAAGGAATGGATTGCCGATGACGAGCCGGATCTGAGCTGGTTCAACCAGGAAAGGAAACCAGCAGGGGATGATTCCAGGCAGTATGACCAAAGCCCCGCTTGGTGCCCCACCGAGATCCCTCTCGGCGATGGCCGCACCCTGGTTCTCGATCCCACATAAACTCCATTGACAATATTTCAAAAATCCCGCTGCGAAGAATCTCCTTGGCACGGCGGGTAAGGGGATTACATTCGCATTTAACGTGAATCCAAGCGATACTCACCAAAACAGACACAACTCCACCATTGACTCTTCCAGTGAGCGGTAATTCACAAATTCTAAATTTAGAATTCCTAATTCACTACCCCCTCTTTTCCCCCGCAACCCCCTTATCACCTCATGAAAGCCCCTCCGACCACCTCACCCAAAAAGCAAATTCCTAGCAGTATTCCTAGCAGTTCTTGCCCAGACTTGTGCACTTTGACTTTACCTGAGTTCAAGGCTCCGTGAGAGAAATTGATCCACCCGCCTGGGCCACGCACCAGTGAATGTGCCATGGTGTGGGTGTCAAATATCCCGAAGCCAGACATGACAGTGTTAACCTTGTCTTGTTTGCCGTCGTTGTTTGTGTCTTGGAGGAAAAACATTTCAGAGCCGTGAGCAACATAGCACCCATCTTTATAGGGTAGGATACTCTGCGGAATACTGAGTCCATCTGCCCACACTTTAAGTGGCCCTTCAGCCTTTCGTGTTGGTTGGTCAACAATGAGGATTTTGTCCTTACCTCTGGTTTCTAACTTATAGAGTTTTTGAATGGCGAGTACCTTTGGGTACTTTTCTCCCAACTTAGGGTCCTTCATCATCTTTAAAGTCTGGTTCCATGATTGTCCTGTCACAGGGTCTAGTGGATACATCTGTGCAGTTTGAGTCCAGAGTCGGCCAGCGTCATCAAAGGTCAGATCGATAGGATTGATGAGGCCGTTTTTCTCAGATGCCACAAGTTCGATGACAAACCCTTCAGGTAGTTTAAAGCCAGCGAGTTGCTGTTCTGTTGTCCAGGCACCTTTGCGGTTTGACTGAGTGACTTTAGCCAGTGAGGGCAGCGTTAGGCAAAGGGTGGCAATGCCAGATATATAGATGAAAGATGTTTTGGTCATGTGGACAGGATTGTTGATTACTCTTAGATTATAGTAATACTGATCGACCACCAATGACCTTATCAGCAAAAAGGGCACGTAGAACTATCGAAAATCCACATACTCTTGGCTAATGTACGTTGTTTGGCCTGTTCGATAGAAAATTCAGTGCAGATCCATGGAGGAGCATACTTGTTGAGGTCACTCGACTTAATTGCAGATCCCCATAGGTGGCTTCTTTGCTTACCTCAATGTGTGATCGTGCAGCTGGTTTGCATTGTCAAATTGCTAGACTTCTAGGCTCATACTTTAAAGCTATCTTAGGCGGTGAGATATTCACATTGTAGGATTTCTATTTTGTAGATGAGGGAACTGATCAATAATGAGGAGTGTCTTCGACTCTTCGATTTACTCGTACTCTGCATACAGCAATCATCCATCCATGAAAACCTCCTGTTGATATTCCTCACCTGCACTGCGTTACTTGCACAGCAAGCAGCCGATTACGTCTCGCTACCTTCTACTGTACATTTTTGCAGCTTACGAAAGCAAAATAGGCCATCCGTCGCGTTCTCTCCGTGTCTCACTCTACTAGCCTTAGCACGACGTTCGGTATACTGCCCAGTTTTCACCTGAATGTCTTCCAACATCCGCTCCACAAACACCTCACTGCCTATCGCAAAACCCGCTGTGAAGTAGCGTGTTTTACACCGTAGCAGTTGAGCCAAACTCAGCTTTCCTCCACTTTCTAAGACACGCTCAAGCTCTTCCTTACTAAATCCTTTTTTTCGCTTTGCCATGATTGACTTCTTTTGCCCTGGTAACGGACTCCCTTCGGTCGATTCCTCCCGCCCTTCTTCTGCGATAATCATGCGATACTGATGCATCGCCTCAGCAGCATTACCTGCCTTATGAGAGCCTAAGCTAGCACCACCCTCACAGCTCGTCATCACACTATGCAAACGCTTTTTCGCCAAGCCCCCCTTGGCCACAGCTTCACCATAGCCCGACCACTTATACTCCGCTGGATCAGCCACCATGCCAGCCCGCAGAGGATTCAAATCAATATAAGCAGCCACCACCTTAGTCGCCCAGCCTGCACCTACCATCGTCACACTATAACGATCCTCCCACAGCGTCCCAGTGCGTGCATTCGCCTTATTATACCAACGAGAAAACTTCTGTTTGAGCGACTTCATAAACTCCGAAATATCACCCATCCGATAGCTGTAACGCTGCTTCAGCTCCCTTGCAGCCTTATTTGCATGATTCTTACGACAACGCTTCAGCGAGGCATCAAGCTGCAGCACAGCCTCTTTCTTATACAATTTCGACAAGCGTGCTATAAAAACATCATCCGCCACCTCCACATCACGCTCCGATGCCTTCGGCACCCGCACCAACAAATGCACATGATTGCTCATCACACAATACGTCAGCACCTCCACACCACAAAATGCCTCATACTCACGCATCATCTTCACAAAAACAGCCTTCTCCTTCTCCCCAAACTTAAAGGCTCGATCCACCACCCGACTGACACAATGAAACGTCAACTCCGTCTCCTCCCCAACCGCCAAAAAGGTCTCCTTACGCATTCTCATAACTCACTGTAAAATAAACCACTCATAGCAGTAAAGATCTTTCTTCTTTATTTGTCTGGCAATATAAATATTAGTGGATGAGTTGCTTGATGCGATGAAAAGTGATGCAGGAATTGAAATCGAAGAGATTCGTGTCGATGGAGGGTGTTCACGGTCAGATTTTTTGATGCAGTTTCAGAGTGATCTCTCACAGTGTGGCACTGTGAGATCTGCCCAATCAGAGGCAACAGCATTGGGGCCGCGTTCATGGCAGGGCTTGCCGTGGATTTTTGGGAGAGTGCGTCTGAAGTGAACGAGTTGTGGCGGTCGTCAGAATCATTTGGTCCTCTACAAAGCAAAGAGGCTATGAAACTGAGTAAAGATGTTTGGCGTAAATCAGACGATGAAAAATTAGGGTATTTTTGGCCAGGCACTACTACACTATGTTCTTAACATACATTTTGAGTTTATAGTAATAGACCAATTAATAATGAGCATACCCGTCATCAATCCAGAACTAGCCAAGGTGTTTCAAGATATTTGAAGAGAAACCTAGAGTTTGTGGCAGTTGTAAATAAGCAAGCTATTCATCTGACTACAATATGAGTGCAGTCATTCAGGAGCAAATTGATGGCGTGATCGTATCAGCATCGTTAATATATTAATATCGGGTAGCCACAGGTCATGCGATAATCAAAATTATATTATGAAGAGCGTTGTCATTAAAGAAATAATCAAATTGGGGCAGTTTTTTTAACCGTCTTGGCAATAGCTTTCATTACAGGAACGCATATGCACAAAACCCATCAAATAGGGTCGAGGTCAACGGTCAACTTTTAGTGATCCCGCTAGGATGTGGAGATCCTAGTCCACTAAGCAATCAAGGACTATTAATAGAAGTAAAGAAAGATACATTTAACGTAAACAGATGAAACATAAAACTATGAAAAAATATTCACTAGGAATAATCGCACTAATCTTTTTGGTGATCACGTCACATGCTGAAAAAGTCGAAATCAGCGGCACCTACCAGATCCAAGTGGCCTGCTATGACACCTACCATGAAGAAGTTGCGATGGTGCTGGTGCCCGGCAAGGACAAGTTTTCCGCTAAGCGCCATGTCTTGAAGCTCACGCCCGAAATGAAAAAGAATCTACGGCTTGGCCAGGTGGTCACGGTTAAGGGCAAGAAACAGAAATTTAGGAAGAAGAGGATGACGAAGAGTCAAGTTCGTAAGGCTATGTTCGATTGCCTTAAACACGGCAAGGGACTGCCCTATCAGTGTGCAGAGATGAGCGAGATTATTGACAAAATAAAGGTCGACAGAAAAGCGAATGCGGGTGCCGGGAAGCAAGCAGCAGCGGCTGGCGCACACGATCACGGCGAACTCGAAATCAAGCCGGTGGCCGATGATCACGAAGTGGTTGAAGTCAGCATGATCGAGCACATCGAGGTCACCCAAATCGAAGCCAAAAAATAAAAATCCACATCATGAAACACCTCATATTTTTACTGTTGGTCGGGCTGCTCGCTTTTTCCGGGCAGGCTTTTTCACAGAACGGATCTCAAGGGCAGCATCCAGCGTTTTCGGGCCAGAAGAAAATGGCCGTCATCATTCTCGATTGGTCCGACAAAACCGCCCCATCCCGCCAGTCCATAGTCGACCGTCTTTGGAATGATCCGAAGTCAATGCGCAATTATTTCAAGGACCTGTCCCGAGGTGCGTTTGAATTCGTATTACCAGCTGGATCAACAGGCGGTGTCGCACAGGCAAACACTCCCGACATCTTCGGGCCCTACGAACTAAGCGTGGCTGCGGGCTACACCCAAGATGTCACCTACGCCAATGCAGATGACCTGTTCGGTGGCGGCTGGCTACAAGGCGTGACGCCGGTGGCGAGAACCATTGCAGAAGCAAACGGCTACAATGCCTCCAATTACGATTACATCATGTATGTCACACCGAAGTCTGACTCCACAGGCGGCTACGAGGCTATGCCGGTTTCAATGCGAATTACTGCCACATCTTTGAGGTGAGCAATCGCACGATCAATCATGAGCTCGGCCACAACCTGTCACTAGCCCATTCTAATACTGGAATCGATGGTGATAACTACAGCTCCCTCGACTGCGTGATGGCCAACAGTGCCAGCCCGCACGTGGACGGTCCTCACAGCTATCAACTGGGCTGGTACCCGGATTCGAACTTCGGCATCAAGACCTACGGCCAATACGAGATTGAAAACCTAGCCCAACCAGGATCCGACCTACTCAAGGTCCTGCGTTTCGATCGTGGCGCCTACGGTGCAACCTCCAATGCCAACTATGACCTCTGGGTTGAGTATCGCCTCAAGGGGGTCGGCCATGACGATGAACTCAGCGGCAGCTGGGATAAGCAAGTCAACATTCACCTTTCTCCACCTTCATCCAGAAGACCCGGAGACAACTTCAATAACATTCTAAACAACAATGTGGCGCACTTTATCAATCGAGGCGAATACACCGATCCAAACAACCTGTGCACGGTACGCTTCGTCCGTGAAGATTCCACAAGTGCCTCAGCCACCGTGCAACTGATTGACCCCAACGGCAACCAGCCGCCCGCTGTTCAACCAAGTCAAAATTTCTACGTTGGGGTCGGAAGCTCGGTTTTCACGGTCAACGCCAGCGACCCAGACAACGATGCACTAACCTACACAATTGTCTCAAACCCAGCCAATGGCACACTGACCAATATCGGCAATACCTTCACGTATAAAGGTTCCACGCTCGGAGCCTTTGAATTTACATTGAGAGTCAATGATGGTCAGTATGACAGCTTTGACGAAACATTCCCTCTCACCGTGGTGGGCGGCACCGCACCTCTAGTCAATGCAGGCTCGGACGAGACGGTTACCATTTTGGCCGGAAATCTTTGGACCCCGGCATCCATCATCACGGGTGCGTGGTACGATGCCAGTGATGCCAGCTCCATCGCCGAAAGCAGTGGTTCGGTAAGTGCATGGAACGACAAAAGCGGCAATGGGCGCCACCTAACACCACGCTCTGGCTCCGGTCAGCCGACCACTGGCACTCAGACATTCAACAGTCTCAATGCTCTCAGCTTTAACAATAGCGGGGCGACCTTGCAGCAGTCATTGGATCAAACCACAGACATCAATCTAGGTCAGGCTTTTGCCGTACTTCAGTATGATGGGCCAGCCACATCAAACCGCCCCACCGCGATCGGCGGAGCTTCTGCAAACTCGCACATCCTGCAGATGGTCGACAACGACGTTGACGGTGTGCCCGAGGGATTCAACGGAGGCTCCCCCTACATCAACGGAGCGACCTCCACCGGAGGAAGCCCGTCGGACTTTTCTAGCCTAGCCCTGATGCGGCGAGATATGTCATGGGCAAACTATCGCATGAGCGCAGGCGGTGACCGAGGAATCAATGACCGAGGCCATGTTGGCTTCATTGCCGAAATCGTCCTGTTTGAAACTGCCTTATCACAAGAACGACGCGAGACCATGGAAGGCTACCTGGCCCACAAATGGGGTGTCGCAACTGAACTCCCAGCCACTCATCCCTACAAAATATCGGCCCCTGGCGGCACCAATGTGGTGGTGAATCTCGTAGGTTCCGCCAGTGACCCAAATGGAGACACCCTAACCTCCACATGGAGTGTCTTGCGCGGTCCAGCAACAGTCGCCATCACCGATGTGACACACATTAATACAACCGCAGCCTTCACCACTTCCGGAGCCTATGTCCTGCGCCTTACGGTCACAGACGGAATCAATACGACATCTGACGACATCACCATCAATGTCATCGTGGAAAACAGCCCGGAAATCAGCGTGTTTGGCAATTCAGTTGAAATCGTCAGTGGCGATACGACGCCCTCAACATCAGATGAAACATACTTTGGCACCGTCAATGGTGCTGCAAGCGTGGCAAAAACTTTTACGATTTCTAACTTTGGCAGCTCGGACCTTGTTCTCTCAGGATCTCCCCGTGTCAGTATTTCGGGAAGCAGTGCGTTCTCAGTGACTGCCCAACCAACCAGCCCCATCGTCACCACCACCGGCACCAGCCCAACACTTGGCACCTCAGATTTTGTCATCACCTTCTTGCCGACAAATGCCGAGGCTCAGAGTGCGACGGTGAGCATCGCGAGCAACGACAGTGACGAGCCTCTCTACACATTCAACATTGCCGGCAACCGATCGAGCGTGGACGTCAGTGCGAGCGATACGCTTGCGAATGAAGGAGGATCGGACACCGGAACCTGGACCTTCACCCGCATTGGAGGTGGCACCGCCTCGAATCTCACGGTGTATTACACTCTGGACGGCACGGCGACCGAGGCTATCGATTACAACGTCAGCCCCAGTGGACAGGTGGTGATCCCCGCCGGCCAAAGCTCGGCCACGGTCACGCTGACACCCATTGTAGATGGGGACATCGAGGGGAGCGAAACTGCAATCCTTACAATCACGGACAACGGGGCCTACACCGTGGGCGACCGAGAAGATACGATCACTATCAACGAACCGGATCAGATCTTGATCAGCTCTCCCAACGGAGTTGCTACCTACGCCACTCTAACAACTCAAACCGTTGACTGGATATCCGCGGCAGGAGGCAACGTCAAAATCGACTTATTGAAGGGCGGCACATTCCATTCAGAAATTGTCGCTAGCACCCCGAACAACGGCTCTTACGATTGGACGATTTCTGGCAACTTACCGGCAGGCAACGATTACCGAGTGAGGGTCAGCCTGCTTCCTGGTGTCGCAGTTACCGACACTAGCGATGCGGACTTCAGCATCATTCTGGATCCACTGGCCGAAGCCGTGGACACTCCTCAGCTTTCGTGGACCAACATCGGCGACGCCGACTGGTTTGCCCAGACGACGAGCACTCACGATGGCGTCGACGCAGCAGAGAGTGGCGACATCGATGACAACCAAAACTCGATTATGGAAACCACCTTCACCGGCCCCGGAACTCTCACCTTCTGGTGGAAAGTGTCCTCGCAATCAGGTTATGATTCCCTGAGATTCAGCATCAATAACGTCGAGCAAGCCGGCACACTTGCTCAGATCTCTGGTGAGGTAGATTGGGTCAAAAAGGAGGTCACCATTCCGGCTGGCAACAACACCGTGAAATGGGCCTACGTCAAAGATCAGAGCGTGAGCCTTGGTGACGACACCGCTTGGGTCGACCAAGTGACATTCACGCCCGACACCGTCACCTACACAGTCACCTACTCGGGCAACGGCAGCGATGGGGGCACGGTTCCGGTGGACGGCAACGCTTACAGTCTTACAGATTCGGTGACCATTCTTGGCAACACCGGCAGTCTAACCAAATCCGGTTTCAGCTTTATTGGTTGGAACACGGCTGCCAACGGCAGTGGAGTGAGCTACTCCGCTGCAGGGACTTTCAGCATTACCGAAGACGTGACGCTTCAAGCTCAGTGGGCAGAGACCTTTGCCAACTGGGGCGGTGGCGTGGCCTTTGGGGATGACGCTAATAATGATGGCGTAGCTAACGGCATGGCATGGCTACTCGGTGCTGCTAATAAAAATGCAAATGCTATCAATATGTTACCATTAGCGAGTGTGGATGGTGCTGGTAGTAGTATCGTGTTGAACTTCACCTGTCTCAACCTTGCTAATCGAGGAGGTGCTACGCTCAAGGTTCAGTCCAGTGATGATCTTGGTATTACTGACGCGTGGACAGACGATGAATCCGTGGTCCCTGATACAAGCGGTGTGGTTAATGGTATGTCGTTTGTAACAAGCCCACACACTAATCCAGCTCTCATCAATGTGCAAGTAACAGTCCCTAGTGGTGGAAGTAGTAGGATCTTCTTACGGCTAATGGGTGAGCCATAACCACAGGAAATAGAAAAGAAAGAATATGCTTTGAGAACCTATCAAAGCTGGCTAAGCGGGAGTGAAATATTAATCAATTACAAAGAAAAAAGCATTTAAAATATCACGTTACACGATAAAAATATTAGACCAAGAGGGGGATTTCAGCCAGTCGGTGAATGCTTTGCGTTCCTCGCTTGCTAGGTGGGGATTGTTGAGTAAGCGCAGGATGTCTTCGAGACCCT
>Ga0233410_10000631_pt1 | contig 10631 bp, 11 predicted proteins | sample Na_anoxic_1_MG_FD_179869 | JGI IMG/M metagenome (GOLD analysis project Ga0233410, IMG submission 179869) | Seawater microbial communities from Saanich Inlet, British Columbia, Canada - Na_anoxic_1_MG | ecosystem: Environmental > Aquatic > Marine > Inlet | place: Canada: British Columbia...
CTATCCTAATCTCTGTTGAGAAGAAGTTGTATCTTGAGAACACTCCACGTTCTTTGCAGTCTGATGTATCAATTATGAATTGGTTCATTGCTAATAACAAGTTCATCAAGTCTGCTGATGCTTTCAAAGACATCAACGAGCTTGAAGGTATTTATGATGCTGCTGGTGGTGCTTTCGATCCTACTGGTGCAAGTGGTGAGGGTTTCACTATCCTAGCTTCAGGTGCTGATAATGCACGTATTCGTGAGCCTTTCCCTTACATGCATTTGCCTGTACAGTACAAAGGTTTGGAATTCGAGATCAACTGTTATGGTCGATTTGCAGGTGTTGAAATGATCCGTCCTGATGCTTTCCAGCACTTCTACGGAATCTAATAATTTAGTATAAGGTTTGCCATGATGTTAAAACTGTTTGAGTTATTCATGGCCAATCCACTACATTCCGTTGTGGCTACTCTTTGTGCAGTGACATTAACATTGCACTTAGGGTTAGCTAATATTGAAGTGGCTATGGCAGTTGTAGAAGAACAACAAGTAGTAAACAAATCAGTGAACGAGAAGGTATTTCAAATGAACAATACCTTAATAAGAATAGATGAGAACTTGAAGATAGTAAAAGCTAATCAAGATAAGCACTATGTACTATTAAATAATAATATGGAGAAGTAAATGAGATTACGTAACAACACAGTATGTAACCAGTCAGTATACGCAAAAGTTGTGGGTAGTGTACCTACACGAGAATTTATCACTATTGTTGGTGAAGCAACTCTAGAGCTTGATGACGATGTGTGGTTGGAAAAGTACGAAGAAGTATCACAGCACTTACTAGATGCTGGTACTTTAGAAATTACAAAAGCACCTAAACTGACTGATGAGCAAGTTAAAGAGATTCAGGATAAGAAGGTTGCTGCTGCACGTAAGTTACTTGCAGAAGTTGATAAGAAAACAGGTAAGTAATAATGGCAAGTGTAGCTGATTTTCAAGAAAGGTTTACCGAGTTCTGTGAAGAAGAGGACGATAGGGTACAAATGTTCTTAGATGATGCTGCGCTATTTATGGGTTCATCTGCTAGGTGGTTGTCGTTCTACGATGTGGCACACCAATACTTAGCAGCCCATTTAATATCCCTATCAGTGATATCTGAGACTGGGGATAGTGGTGTAGTTGCACCTATCAAGAAACAAGAAGTTGATGATGTAATAATTGAGCAAGCTATTTCTAGTGTCAAGGTAGATGCAGATGAGCTGCTTTCCACATCATATGGTAAGAGATATATTACTTACAGACGTATATGTTTTACAGGTATTTACGGGGTATAGTAATGGCGATGCAAATGCAACGTGCTTTTAATGCTAGGATGTTATCAAAAGTAAAACACTACACAATAGGTGAAGGGCACTATAATGATGACAATGACTGGGTTGAAGGTACAGTAACATCAAGAAATGTTTTTGGAGTTATTAAGGCTGGTAATAAGTTCTCTCAATTTGATGAAGGTATATCAATACACAGTGATGAGGGTGGTCACAGAACAAGTGACTACAGAACCTTATATGTAATTGATAAGTACAGCATAGACATTGGAGATAAGATAAGGTTTAAAGATACTAACTTTAATATTATTCAGCAGTCAGATGAATCTGTATATGGATTTAATAGTTTCATCATAGAGAAAGATAAGAACTGGGAAGCACCATGAGAGCAGATATAAAAGCACTACAGACATTTATTGACACTATGGTTGGTATACCAAAATTCTCATATCCAGCAAAAAAGAATGCACCAAAACCTAAAGATGAGTTTGCCCATATTGCATTACTAGAAGAGTACCAAGTAGGTATACCAAAACAAGAAATACTTGAACAGAGTGATACCGAAACTACGTACAGATACTATAGCCCAGCTATGCTAAGGTTCAGGGTAGGTATTATAGAAACAGATGGTATTAATTCTACTAAGATAATGCATGGTTGGACTTCAGAAGCAATTAAAGAGTTAATGAAGTCTACTGGGTATGGTTTTATTAGATGTCAACCTGTGTCCCTAGAAGATGCAAAGCTAGAGAAGTTCTGGGAAACTAGACAAGGCTTTACAATAGATATGTACGCAACAAGAACCTATGAAGAAGTAGTAAGCAATATTACTTCAATGATAATTTCAGGTGTATTTATAAATGATGCAGTTGAAGAGGTTCTATTAAATTTTGAAATAAATGAATAAGGAATTACTATGTCAGTTGAATTAACTGAATTCGCTAATGTAAGCATTTCAGTATCCCCTACTGGTGTTAGCGGTGGTAACTTTGGTATCCTTGGGTTCTTAACTAAGAGTTCAGATACTGCTACCAACCCTATCACAGCAGCAGAAAGAGCTAGAGCTTATACTAGCCTAGCAAGCGTTGGTGGTGATTGGCCAACAACAAGTGAGGTATACAAGGCAGCTACATCCTTCTATGCTCAGACACCTACACCTACAGACTTTGTAGTGTTGATGAACTTTGATACTGCCCAGAAAGCACAATTGATTGGTGGAAGCCATAGCTCAATTGAAGATATCATTGCAATTACTTCTGGTACACTAGATATTACTATTGATGGTACTAACTTTAATGACGTAGCTGTAGACCTATCTTCAGAAACAACTCATGCAGAAGTAGCAGCAGCATTGACTGTACTAGTTGATGCAGTAGTAACAGGTGCTGTAGTTTCCTATGGTGCTTATGGCTATGAGGTTGCAGGATTTGCAACAGGTTCTGGATCTGCAAGTATTACATTTGGTACTGGTGATGTAGCTGAAGCTATCGGTATTGCACAACACCAAGGTAAGGTAAGTAATGGCATTGATGCTGAGACCCCTGTTGATTCATTAGCTGCTACGGCAACTGCTGGTATTGACTTTGTAGGTCTAGTGACTCATAAAGATTTCCGTGATGTGCTATCTGGTGCAACAGGTGAGACTACTTTAGAGGTTGCTACTTGGGCTGAAGCTGCCAAGAAGATCTTCTTTAATACTACTAATAGCCTATCTGTACTTAACTCTGCAATTACTACTGACATCGCTTCAGTACTTAAATCTGCATCACTTAGTACACTAACAACATTTAGTAAGAATACTTCACTGTATCCTTCTGCTTCCGTATTTGGTCGTGCTGCATCTGTAGAGTTTGATAGTATTAATTCTACCATCACACTAAACCTTAAACAGATGCCAGGAATTACCTCAGAAGATCTAACACCTGCGGAGTTTGGTGTACTTAGAAGTAAGTATGCATCAGCAGTAGTTCAGATTGGAAGTTCAGTAAATGCATACACAGATTCTCGTTTGGCTTCTGGTAGTTGGTTAGATACTAAGCATGGTCTTTTGTGGTTAGAAAATAAAGTAGAGACTGACATGTTCAACCTACTTTACCAATCCACAACCAAAGTACCTTTCACACAAACAGGTATCAACATTACCTATGCCCAGCTTGATAGTTCACTACAGGCAGCAGTTAGAAATGGCCTTGCAGCTTCTGGGTTCTTGCCAGATGGTACATACCTACCTGAAGGATACATCATTAGTTCTGTACCATTAGCAGCCGTGTCTTCTGGTGATAAGGGAAACCGTACCTACAGTGGTTTATCATTTAAGATGGTAGGTGCAGGTGCTTTGCATGAAGTCACTATTTCTGGTGAGTTCTCAGAATAATTAGCGAGGAGCTAAAATGTATCAATATAGTTTTGCCAATGTAGACTTAGTATTACGTATTCCAGATTTGAAAGGTAAATACGCAAGTACTAAGATTACAGGTTTTGGCACAGGTGAAGGCCTGATTAATGTAATGCGTAGAGCACCTATTGCAACAACACAGTTTGGTGCTTATGGTGATATGGTTGTTTCTATGCAACGTATTCGTGCTGGTGATTTGACTTTCCCAGTACTTATGAATGCACCTGAGAATAAGCTACTACAAGATTATGCAAATAACTTCCAATCATTAGCTGATGCTGATGGTGCAGTAGTGTTCCCTATTCATGCAACCATGACAGATAACATGGGTAATGATGAAGCAGTTATGACTAATGGTGTAATCCTTGCCATGCCTGCTATGTCTCGTGGACAGACCATGAACACAATTACTTGGGTAGTAACATTTGAAAAGATTTCGTTTAAGCGTGAACTTGATAATGATTTAGTAGTATAGAAAATTGGCTCACTCTTGCAAAAGCTTGAGTGGGCTTTTTAGGTTTTGAATATAGGAGAGAAATATGGAAGGTTACAAAGCAACACTTAGAGATGGTAGAGACATATACATACCTAATTGGCCAGTAGATGTGGCGTTAGAAAATCTAACAAAAGCTGGCAAGTACTTAGGTACAGACAACATAATTGAGATAGCTTACATTAACATCCCAGCGGTGATCGTAGCTATTATGGGTGCAGAAGACCCCAAGCAGTGTGCTGCATTGGTAAGGCACTTCATATGCCAAGTAAGGATTGATGGAAGTAAGATTGATGCTACATCTATAGATGAGATGTTTAGTGGCAACCTAGGACATATAGCAGAGCTGTTTGCACATGTAGTGCATTCACAGTATCACGATTTTTTCGAATCAGGTTTAGTAAAGGAACCCTCCCAAGACAGTTAAAGTCAGGAGAGCAGACAGTATTACCTGTTGATTATAATGAGGTATACCCAGAACTAAATGGGTACTTCATTAAACCTTTACTAGTAAGTCCTCCAATGTGTAGCTTAAAAGAGTTGCAGGATGGTACGTATACAATAAGAGATCTGGAAGTAATGCACCAGATTATAGAAGTTAAACAACACATGAAGCAAGTCAGTACACCTCCACCGCCAGTCGGATTCGGAGGAATAGCTGGTTAGGCAGGAGATACTAAATGGCTTACGATGACTATGATGGCTATGGTGATGAAAGTGAAGATTACCAAGATATAGAAGATACCAGTAGTGGTTTCCAAATAGGTGATGGTGGTGACATACTAAGAAGTAGTGGGAGTAGTTCTACAGATGAGGCATCTCTTGAAGAACTGCTGATGCAGGGTGAGCTACTAGCAAAAGAAGATCAAGATATTGGAACACCAACTGGAACTACTTTACAGCTTGGAAGAATTGGGCACGTAGAGTACAGAGTACAAGAAGCTATTAGGGATGCACTACAAGGCAACTTAGATGCATCAAAAGCAGGACTAAGTGATATAAACGTAGCTGCTGCTGTGGAGAGGTTTTCAAGCATTACTGGTGAAGACCCAACAGTATTTGCAAATAAGATAAAAGGTGGAAGATCGTCTGCTGTATATAGTGTAGATGCTTCTGGCAACCGTACAAGAGTAAAATCTAGCTATAGCAAACAAGACCTAAAAACTGCTGTAAGTATGTTAGGAAATACTGCTGGTGAGTACCTTAACAGAGGGCCAGGAAGTACCCTACCAAGTAACTATCTTGATGAAGAGAAGAAGCTTGGATCTGAGGAAGCTTTAAAGAATGCATATGGTGCCATTAGTGACATAGCTGAGCTATACATCCCAGAAGCTACCAAGACATCAAAGATATACGGACTTAGAAAAAGGCAGGTAGAAGAAGCACTAACTAAGAGGTTGATGGATGGTAACTTTTACAAAGACCAAAACACCATCATGCCACTACCTAATGAGCTAGGAGTAGCTGGCATTATACCTACCATGTCTTACTGGAAAGGTTATAGTTCACCATTCAACAGACTATCTTTCGAGGCCCATAGGGGGGAGATAGATGATGATGAAATATTTAAGTATATGCCTAGTGTTGCTGACTCACTATTCAAAAGGCCTAGGTACAACAAAAGCGGAATGACTGACTCTCAAATAGCTGCAATGAATAAGAAGCAGAAAAGGGATCAACAGTTTCGTATTGAGGATGTTACAGGAAGGGCCTATAAAGCTAGTAAGGTTCTAAGGGAAGCTTTCCCAACAATGTCTAATGAGTCATACGGTTCTGAAAGATACATGACCAAGGGTAGGCATGAGGATGATTGGGGTGATAGAGCGGCTGCTATGGATGAGGCAGCGTACTTTGACCTAGAAAGAGCAAACATAGATGCTGTAAGCTCAAGAGACAAACCAAGAGACTTGTCAGAACAAGAGAGGTTTATATCAGGTGAATCGTTATATGATATCCTAGAAGAAGCAGAACCAGAAGAGTATATAAAAACTTATGCGGAAGGTTCTCATGGATCATATCAAAAGTTCCTAGAAGAGAACCCACAACCAGAACAGAGATCACCTGAGTGGTTTAAAAGACGTAAGGGACTAATTACAGGTTCTAAGGTATCTACCCTAACAGGCAAGATGGGATCAGATAAGATGGCGGTAAGCCTAGCTGCTGAAAGGCTAGGTATGAAAGACCCGTATAATAACCTTGGTAAGTTTGGTAATGCATATACTGAGATGGGTAAGGAAGCTGAAGCGGCTGCTGAAAGATCTTTCCTAAGAGGGCCAGGAAGAGGGCTAAGCCTTGAACCTACATTCCTAGAAACAAACCCTAGTATGTCAGGTTTTGGTGCTACTCCAGATGGTAGGTTGTTTAATGATGACGGCTCAAGTGCAGGGTTACTAGAGCTTAAGTACTTAGGTGACAGTACCTTTGACAAAGCACTTAAAGAATATACACCACAGGCCCAACTTCAGATGGCTGTAGGTGAAGAAGACCAGACACACCTGTATATACTTAACAGGGAAACTGGCGAGTCAATGCACCACATAATTAAAGCCGACAAGACAATGCAAAGTGATTTGTTAGAGTCTGGTAAAAAGGCTTTGGAACTGTCACAAGGGCTAAGTGCCTCTGGTATGGAAGACCTTATGAGTAAGATAAAACTAGGTAGTAGAAAGAAAAGAAATGCGGAGTCTGGTAGGGCAGGTAAGGAAGCAAAGTTTGTTGAGTCAAATACTGATGCTGAATCACCTATGTCTGCATTTGATGAGAATGCCAATGCTGTCGTAGCTGGTAGGGCTGAGAACACATTATTTGCAACTAAGCTTAAGAAAGTAGATCAAGCTTCAAAAATGAAAGATGCTGTAGATATGGCTGACATGTCAAAGGTAGAGGCTGCAAGTAAGAAAGAAGAAGCACAAGCAAGAAAGATGGTGATGTCAGAGCTTGCAGCGTATAAGGAAGATGCAGACAGGTCAAGCAGCATTGAAGAAGAAGCCATGAAACGTTCAGCAGAGGCTGTTAAGAACTTCTCAAATGCTGTTAAGAAAGCTACAGGCGTTCTTGGTGAGATGGCAAGTGTTGCACTAGCAGGTAACAAGTCTGCTATGGATGAGATAAGACTTGCAGCAGAATCTGGTATTAGTGTTGAGAAGCTTCGTGGTACAAGAGAGGCACTAGAATTTGGTGGCCTGTCAGATGCTGGGATTAACTCAGTAGTTGGTAGTGCTGCATCTCAAATGCAACTATTCAATGACCCTGCCAAGGGTGCTGATGAGTATACTAGACAGATAGTTGCTATGAGAAGAAGTAACTTACCAGAGCTGGCAAACCTAGATGTACCACTACCAGAAGCACAAGGTAGAATGGATATACAGCAAAGGATAGCTATGGTGTCTGGAATGATGGAAGGTAAGTCAGCAGAGGCCAGATCCTTTATTGCAAGTACATACAACATGGGTGCTTTAGCTGCAAACACAACAGACCCTAGCAAGATACTAAATGCCTTTGATGAGTACATAGACGAAGAGGGTACTAGAGCACAAAGGTCTGGTGAGCTATCATTTACACAAAAGGCAAGAGCAGGTAAGGAATTTGCAGGTTCTTTGGGTGAAACTACTGGTACAGCAAGCTCTGGATTGGATGCAGTGAGTGGTACTGCTATTGGTGGTGTCCTTGGTGCTGGTGCGATGAAGTTACTAGGATCTAGAGGAGTAACTGCTGCTAGTGCTGTTAAGTCACTATCCGCTGTTGGAAAGGCTAATCCACTAACTGCTGCGGCAAGTCTGGCACCTATGGCTGTTAGACATCTTACAGGTGTTAAGGATGATGGAAGCTTTGCTGATTCTGCAATGGATGTACTAGAGTTTGCATCTGCTGGTGCTGCAATAGGTTCAATGGTTCCGGTTGTTGGTACTGCTGTTGGTGGTGCTGTTGGTGCAGGGATAGGGCTTGTAAATGAGTTCTTTGAGGAAGATCAGTTACCTTCTAGTAGTATTGGTGGTATAACAACACCAGTAAATGCTGCAAGTAACGATAAGATTGTCAACAACATAACAGTTACTAACGAGATTTCACCAGACTTGATAACTACCAAGACTAATATTAATGGTGACTTAGATGAGGATGCAGAGGTACTACAATGAGTATAGGTAAGTTTGGGCAGTGGGTTAAGCTAACAGCCACAAACAAGGCTGGTGTTGTGATACTAGAAACAAGCAACCTTAGAGTTGACTTTGATATACGGGACATAAAAGGTTACACAAGAGCTAAGTTTGATATATACAACCTAGCAACTAAGACAATAGGACTGCTATCAAATGGTGAGGTATACATCTCTTTAGATGTTGCACTGCATGATGATGAGCCTGTTAACTTAGTCAGCAGTATGTTTGTAAGTAACGTAATAGAAGAAATGGATGTACCCAATAGTGTCACAAGCCTGTTCTGTACTAGTAGTATTAAGCAGGAGGCTTTGGATGTTGATGTATCAGTAATAGTAAATAACCCAACACTAAAGAACAAACTAGAAGCTTTAAAGGTAGCTTCTGGCTTTACTGGGAGGTTTATATACAAGTACTTTCCTAAAGGAGTTCTTGATGCCACAACACCAAAGCCAAGGTCTAAGCAGGAAGGGACACTACTGGAGTGTCTTATAAAGCTATCCTATGAGGGATTTGACTTCTATACACAAGGTAAGAATATTGTCCTATCTTACAGGCCTGACTTTGAGAATATGAAAGATACAGACCTGTTTATTAATGAAGAGGCAGTTGTGCTAGATACTAAGAATATGAGACAAAACCCAAGACTTGGGCCAGCTACTCTTAGTGTGGTATCAAACCTAGATACTAGAATACAACCTACAGTCATACTTGACGTATCAAACCTTCTTACTGCCGCTCCAGATGTGAGTGAGATTTCACTTCAGCAAGCAAGAGAGATACTGAAAGATAAGGTTGCAGGTTTTGACAGGTACAGGATCTATCAGGTACAACACAAAGGCTCTAACTTTACAAAGGATTGGAACACTTCTGCCACAGCAACATCCCCAAGCAAGGGTAAGAAAATGGCAACAAATAATTGGTTCACTTAGGAAATAACTATGGCTAAACCAGATAAAGCACAAATAAAATATAATGTAGTAGTTGATACAAGTAATGCATCAGGTGAAAGCTCAGAGTTAGTTGAAAAGACAATTAGGTTCCATTCAGTTATCTCAGAAGAGCATGAAGCAAGAAGTGAGATTACTAAGTTCCCAGTACAGGAAGGCTTTAATATAAGTAATCATGCAATAAAGAAAAACCGTATGGTTACTATATCTGGTATTGTTACTAATACACAAATATCAAATGCTGAAGAGTTCTATGAGTACGGGAAGAACAACCAAAAGGTTATGTTCTCTACTTTAAATGAACTAGTAAGACAAGCAACTGTGTGTGAAGTAACTACCAACCTTGGAAAGTACACACCAGTAATCTTTACTAAGTTTAAGACTAAGCAGGCACAGGGAATGACTGATGCAATGACCTTTACCATGTATGGTGAGGAAGTCCAGCTAGCATCAACAGTAAACAACTCATCACCTATACTGGCAGTATTTAAACCTTTAAATGCTCAAAAGAAAGATGCAAGGATCATAGAACTTAATAAGGCAGGAATATTCCCAGACGATGATGCAGTAATATCAGAGGCAAGTGTTGACATCAATAACAGCTTCTCTATAGGTACAGTAGATCAAGGAGGTAAGTCATACCAATGCACTTACGAGAAGGTATCCTATGACTCTACTAACAACCTACATGGTTTCTTAATACACACTTCAGATACGGATGTTGTGGAAGAAGTGGCAACAAAAGAGCTTAATGTATTTGAGTTTAATAAAAGCTCATCAGATATAAACACTGCTGCTGCTTGCCTTACTGATGGACTTGTTAGGCAAGCTGATAAAAGTACAAGTAAGGACGTAAACACAGTACAAGGCAAACTAAGAAAGACTGTGCACGGTGTAGCAACAAAGGTATTTGGACTAAGTGGTGATAGGGAGTTTGGTCAGGTATTACTTGGCATGGCTGTTGAGTGTTTTGTTATTGGAAAGACAAACTCTGGTGAGGACATAGTAGATGCTTTCACAAGAAAAACTACACCATCTGTTGATGACATAATCAAGGGAGCTACCAAGATTGGTAAAACATCAAATAGTGATACTAAAGGTAATCCAACACCAGTAAAAATTACAAAGATATCTCAAGCAAACATGGTAGACTTATATGGTAACGCAGTATGATAGATAATAGTAAGTACTCGCTAATACTTCCTGCACGTATTGTAAGTTATGATACATCAAACCAGACAGCAACAGTACAGATATGTGCAGAGAGAGTGTTTAATTCATCCTTTGTAGACAGTGAAGTACTTAAGAGAGCGCCTATTGAGGG
>Ga0233410_10000633_pt1 | contig 10597 bp, 20 predicted proteins | sample Na_anoxic_1_MG_FD_179869 | JGI IMG/M metagenome (GOLD analysis project Ga0233410, IMG submission 179869) | Seawater microbial communities from Saanich Inlet, British Columbia, Canada - Na_anoxic_1_MG | ecosystem: Environmental > Aquatic > Marine > Inlet | place: Canada: British Columbia...
CACTACGTATATCCTGACGACTATGTATTCCACCGCTATCACTTTGAACTTCAGTATCACTTTTTTTAGGTGATGTCACAGTTTGTGATTGCATAGCGTTATCATCTTGTTGTGCTGCTGCTGCTGAAACTGAATTTTGTAGAGCAGAATTAATGGCATCATTTGACGCTTTTTGCATCATACTGCCTGCTCCCAGTCCGGTAGCAGCCAAAGTGCCTGCCAAGGCAGCACCTTTGCCCCACTTTTTCACTTTATCGAAGAATCCTGCTTCTAATAGAGCAACAAGTTGCTCTTGAGTAGGTTCGTCATAGCCTTCTTCGATAAGGATAGACTTAATAGCTTCTATGTCTTTGTCTTGTGCGTATTCGTTGAATGATTTCATTAGATGTGATCCGATAGCTGTGTACCTCGCTTATATCTTGGGCAATTTTGGTTATCACATTCGGTTTCCCATTCTTCGTTGCCTGCCCCAGTGACCCCTCTTGATCTGGATCTTGCTTTTTCTCCACATTCTTCACAAGGATGTTCTTCCCAATCTGCGTCACCTTCTTCACCTTCAATAAGTCTAGCCCACTCTTTAAATGATTTCATTTTTTACTTTCCATTAAATAGGTCTTTGTTTTATATATCGTATACTTGTTTTATTTAGATTCTATAATCAACAATTACTGTGTCGCTAGAATCGGGGATATCGCTGAACGTGAAAGAAGTGGAATCTGTTTCAGAATAATCTGTATCTTTTAGTGCTCTAAGACCATTGTGATACACTTTTATCGATCCTGCCACATACGAACCAACCACGAATACCGTTGCGGTCCCATCTGCTTGAGGGGAGAGGTTCTCGTTTTCAACAAATTTAGAATCAACATAATTTTTGGTAGCAGCATCCTGAGCACTTGCTGGATCAGCAACACCTGTGATTAATTGATTTGTGCCGTCAATTGAAGCATTTAAATCTGTTTGTTCACCCAGATTAATTTTTGTTGGCATTTATTCTTCTCCCTTGGTTACCTATTTAGGTAAATTGGAAAAGAATTTCAACAAATGAAACGCCCCTTCCTTCGGAAGTGCCGTTTTTCCAATATTCATTCAATAAAGGCATAAAATGTTTGCTAAGTTTAAGCTTTTAACACCTGTGGTTATGGTTGTCATGTTTGTTTTAACAGTTTCGTCTGTACTTGTTCTAATGTCGAAGCTGAATCAGGCATATATCCATTCGCTTGATCAAACAATTTTACAAGAGTTAACAGAGGAAGAAATGTTGAATGAAAAACTGTTGTAGGAACAAGATTAAGTACCCCGATCAGACGAGTGCAGTTGCTTCTTTAATTTCTGCAAGGAAAAAAGGATTTTTAAACAAGCAACATCAAACATATATTTGCAGCATTTGTAATAAGTGGCATATAGGAAGAAGAAAAAACAAATGGAAAAAATAATAATGGTTTGAATAACTACTTATGAGTATGCATGGCGGCAATTTGCTCACCAACACACGTCTAGCAAGAAGGGAGACATAAATGAGATATAACATATTTCTCAGGTGGTGGCTATTTGCCACACTTATAGTGGTAGGAAGCATATTTTGTTGGAACTTAGGGGTTATTCATGAAATTTGGTTCAATGATTCTACTAAATTAAGCTTTTTAATTCTCGCAATCTGCGGGTTTCACACATTGTGGGCAGGAATGCAGTCTTTTTCAATTTCAAGAGAGTTGAAGCACAAACTTTTTAATGACAAATTGAAAACGATAGAAAGACATTCAGAAATCGGCTGGTTTGCCAGCGACATCTGTCTCAACGTAGGGATGATAGGAACTATTTGGGGTTTCATACAGATGTTAGGAGGATTCATTAACTGCGACGTATCAGACATTGAATCTGTACAAGGTTTGCTTACTGCTATTAGCGGAGGCATGTCTGTTGCTCTTTACACAACTCTAACAGGATTAATTTGCAGCCAGTTGCTCAAAGTTCAATTTTTCAACATTGACAATGCTTTAGAGTACTGTAAGTCCCTTGAAAAAAAGGAGTGAGATATGAAGAAGAGAGGAAAATATAATGCATATACTTCTTTTTTAGACTTGCTGTTTATAACTGTTCTTGGTTTTGCGGCAATGTTTTTCTTGGCTTTAATATTGATGAATCAAAAAACAACTACTGATTCAAAAATAACTCCAAAGGCAGATTTTATAATCACTGTTACTTGGCCAAAAGAATCTGGCGACGATGTAGATGCTTACTTAGAAGATCCATTAGGGCACTTGGTGTTCTTCCGCCGTAGAGAAGACGGATTGATGCACTTGGATCGTGATGACTTAGGAAAAAGAAACGACATCATACAAACTGATTTGGGTCCAATTGAGTATCAACTAAATCAAGAGATGATAACTGTACGTGGGATTATACCTGGCGAGTATACTATGGCAGTCCACATGTACCACAAGATGACAGAATCTGAGTATGGAAAGTATGAGGGCGATCATCCTGATCCTTCTAAGCCTACTGAGGTGACTGTTAAAATCGAAAAGATGAATCCGCATGTAAAGTTAATTGCACTAAAGAAAGTAAAACTAGAAAATAACGGAGATGAAGCTACCGTTCTAAGGTTTACTCTCGATAAGCAAGGAAAAGTTACAGAAATGAATGAACTGCCAAAACCAATTGCAAACAAGAAACTAGGGGGAGAGTAAAATGCCTATTTCAGGTAACGAGAACACAATAGGCATATCAATCGCCTTTATTATAATGATCGTAATAATGCTTTGGTTTATCATTGGCGGCAAAGGTCAGTGGTGGATGAAAGTTCCTCTCATTGGATTTGGTGTCTACATTAGTGTAGTCATTTGGTTTGCAATGAACGGCCTTCTTGGTTGGGCAACTCCTTCACAGCTTCCTGATAAATTCAGAGTTCACTGGATCGTTGTTGAAGAACCAGATGATGAAGAAAACAATGGAGGGATATATGTATGGGCTGATGATATATCCAAAAAGAAAGAAGAAGAAATTAAAGAATTGTCTTGGGCAGATAAATATATGAAACCTTATGTCTTACCTTTACACAATATGACAGACAATGGTCCAAGGGTTTACAAAATACCTTACAACAGAGAACTGCATAAACAGTCTAGAGATATACAGAAATTTCTGATGGAAGGCGGAGTTTACCGAGGAACCATGAAAGGTGAAGGATTGCCAGGTAAAGGTGGCCAAAAAGGTCAAGGACAAGGACAAGGCGAAGGAGGAGAAGGAAGAGACGGAAAAGGTAAAGGAAAAGGAAAAGGTCCTGGCGATATGAGCCAAGAACAAGTTCCTCACTTCTATCAACTTCCGCCTCCGAAGTTTCCGCCAAAAAATGAATTTATGAGTCAACCAGAACCGCAAAGACCTGAGTCTTTATGGGATTAGGAGAATAATGAAAACTTTTAAACAGTATATTGAAACATTCACAAGACACCCTCATACTGGACATGTTACTTGGAACGTTGAAGAAATAGGAAGCAACAGACCAAATGTTGACGGTCTTCCTGAAATAGAGGATGTGGCTTATGGAATCGACTACACAATGCAACCTGGCATGAGAGGACAAATTAGTCAAGCAGACTTCTCTCAACAAATGACTCCAGATGATCCAGATGAGTACGAAGTTAATGATATCGTACCCATATCAGTCAATGGGCAAAGGCTTGATGGAAACCACCCAATGCTACAAAAAGTAGATGCTAAACATTTAAATCTTATACTGCTAAAGTATTTTGATGACCATCTGTCTGAAGAAGCACATGACTATATTGTAGATCAAGATAAAGGCTAAAAACCTACACAGATATACGAAAATTTTGAGCGGGATTTTTTTAGGAGTCCCGCTCTTTTTTTATGTTTTAAGGTTTTTGACCCATGCTCCTAAGTTCCTGAATTTACAAAAATGTAACAAGGAAAAGAAAAGAGATATGTGTATTAGTATAGCAGGGGGGTACAGTAGACCTTATCTTCAAAAGGTTTTTCAAATTAATTAATTAATTTTAAAAAATGCAACAAGCATTTGAAAAATTAATTAATATCCCCGCCCCGAAGGGCGGGGTTTGAACCCGCAAGGGACTAGCCCTCATAGTTCCAGTTATCCCAAGCCTGATCCCGACTCAGGCCGCAAGCCGCATGACGGGCGAAGTGTTCCGCCATTCGCTCCGCACGATTCTCAGCATCGTGAGCAGGCTGAAGGATGCTACGCCCTGCATCCAGTTCGTTTGCGAAGTTCAGCTTGATCATGCCTTGTGACTCACAAGACTTACAGAACTTGCCGTAGGGCAACGCTCTGCCCGTCTTACCGTTAGGCTTGACAGTCTTGACGGTGTGGCACGTATCGCCCCACACCATCAAGGACTCGCAGCATGAGCATTTAGCGTATCGGTTTGCGCCGCTCTTAGAGACGAGCAAAACAGCGACTACAGTAGCAGGAACAACCATGATAACAACCTGAGTGAGTGAGTGAGTGAGTGACTGACGACTCGTTGTCGCCACACCTTAATAAGTAAACCTTATCTTTGTCGCTTACAAGCATTTAATTAATTAAATAATATCCCCGCCCTTCGGGGCGGGGTTTGAACCCCATAGGGCGGACCCCCTACCTCACGAAGCCTGGGACGCTAACAATGTGTCCCTTTTCGTTTCTCACGGTGTCGGGATGGCCCGTTGCAGGGGCTACCAGATCCTCTCGACCGCCTGCTTGTAGAACGAGGGCTGACACTATCAACAGTGTCCCCGCAACAGGATCGGGAAGCCCTTCAACCTCCCCGAAATTTTGACTGCAAACCCCGCCCTTGTCGAACTCCCCGAAACTCTGTTTGACTCTCGCAACCCCTTCTGAGGGGAAGCTTGTCGAGCAGTTCAGTACAATTGCGTGCGGCGTGAAATTTCTAAACATCTTCATAACCCCTGTCTGAAGGAACTGTGACTGGCGACTCGTTGTCGCCAACACCTTAATAAGTAAACCTTATCTTTGTCGCTTATAAAAAAGAGGGGGTTCCCCCCCTGCGGCTTTGCTTCAGCCCTTTGCAGCCACCTTGTCGAGGCGGCGGCGGGCTTTCTTCGAGTAGGTCTTTAACTGGGCAGTTGAATCCCTTCTTCCTTTGCCACAACGACTTCCGCCCATTCCGCTCTTGATGTTCATCTTCATCTTCATAACCCCTGTCTGAAGGAACTGTGACTGGCGACTCGTTGTCGCCAACACCCTAATAAGTAAACCTTATCTTTGTCGCTTATAAAACAATTCCCGCCCCGAAGGGCGGGGTTTGAACCCATCACCAATCACACCCACGCCAATGATCCTCGACAAGTTCCATTGGACTCAAATTGCCCCAATAATCGGACGCTGCTTCCCAAGCAGCATCATCATCATCATCAGCAGCAGCAGCAGCAGCGTCATCAGACATAATTTTCCCCTAAAGGCTCTTGTGACTGGCGACTCGTTGTCGCCACACCTTAATAAGTAAACCTTATCTTTGCCGCTTAAAAAAAAATTCCTACCCTTTCGGGTAGGAATTAAATTCCCTATGCCATTTCGTATCGTTCACGATTGACAGTGATTGACGTGATACTATCCAGCCGATAGTCCCGCAAAATCACTTCCTTGTCAACGCCTTGCCGACCAACTTTCCTCACTGGAAGATATGGCTGAATGTTTTGAGATGGAACGATTGTCCCGTCTGGCATTTCGTAGTGGTAGCCTAGGCTACGTTCTACCTTTAATTCAAGATAGACGTTCGTTTTGTGGTCAACGAACGGGCTAATGTTCCCACTAGCCAACACCCTACGTTCGCCCCATTGTCTAGGTTCCGCAACAAAATCGTTCGCCTTATCTTCCCTCGTCCGCTGGTTGTTCACTGAATTGGAATAAATCCAATTCACAATCCCATTGACACGGGACACCTTAACAGCACCAATATAGGGGTTCGGTTCGCCCGTTTCCCGATGCTTCTTGACCATTCTAGGGTCTGTCTTGCTTTCGATTGTGACGAAGGTAGCCCCCGTCAAATCAGCGATAACGGATTCCAGTTCCTGAGTGTTTCGCAAAGTAGCCATGTGTCGCTTCCTTCCTGAGTGAGTGAGTGACTGACGACTCGTTGTCGCCACACCCTAATAAGTAAACCTTATCTTTGCCCTTGTTAGCTTGTTTGTTAAAAGACACCCCGCCCTTTCGGGCGGGGAGTCGCTCACTCATTCAAATTAGGTTTTTAATATGATCTTCTACATGACCTAAAAACAGGTTCGTACCGCCGACCTTGACAAATTGACTTCCACAATTGGAAAAGCACAACTCATAAACTCTACGCCACCGACCATCTTGCAACTTTATCATTACATTGGAGGGGCTGCCTCCCCTAAGAGTGTATCCGTACACGTCCAACCTAGGGCGTGGTTGCTGCGTAGTCTTAGCAGCCATGATTTCTGAAGAATTCAAGTATTCTACCATGTCGCTTCCTTCCTGAGTGAGTGAGTTGCTTACACCCTAATAAGTAAACCTTATCTTGGTTGATAAAAGACACCCCGCCCTTTCGGGCGGGGAGTCAGTCAGGATATTTTTAACAGTGGTAAAAATGGACTGTCCAACTATAACCCATCTCCCAATAGTAACCGTGTTGGTTACAGAACTCTGTGAATTCCTCGTAGAAGCTCCATTCTCCATCTTGACCATAGCCGTAGTTCAGGGCATGGTTGATCGACCCCTCCGTCACCAGTGTGCCGCCTGGTGCTTGTAGTCCATACGGTTCGCCTCGTTGTCGCCAATCCTCCATTGTGTATAGGCTGCAATTCATTCCACCGCACCAAAGGTCATTACCGTGGAAGTTTTCAAAGAACTGGATCAATGCCTTGTGGAAGGTGGGAACATCTACAGGCACAGTTGTGATTGTTTTTCCGTAGGGAATAGACATGTTTTCTTTCCTGAGTGAGTGAGTGAGTGAGTGAGTGATCGTTACACCCTAATAAGTAAACCTTATCTTATCCTTGTATTAAAAACTCCCCACCCTTTCGGGCGGGGAGTCACTCAGGATTAAATTATGCTGCCTGTTTATCTTCGATGTTCCCGATATGGGAATCTAAAATGGACTTGACTGTATCTCGGAAAATTGAATCTCTGATACGTTCCGGGAAGGTAACATTGAAAAACATATTGTAGCTTTTCGTTCCGGTTGATCGCTTAACTACCTTAGTTTCAGTAGGGTGTGGTATTGAAACCACAGCCATACGGTTGACCTTAATATCCTTTGGCACAATTTTGTCTGGTTCATGCAGGTTTACCCTCCATTCACCTTTGCGGAATTGTGCCACCAATTTGAATTCACCGTCACCTTTGACGTGTTTGAACATGATGCGTAGGGTAGTGGTTCCAAGACGCTTAAAATCGCCACTACCAGCTTGCTTCTCTTTGCTGCTTGCAGGTCGCCAAGCTACGTTTTTGCAGTCTACCATGAAGGTTTCGCCCTTGACGGTCTGCTCTTGAGGTACGATTTCCCAATTCATTGTTTCATCTCCTGAGTTAAGTGATCGTTACACCCTAATAAGTAAACCTTATCTTAGGATGTCGTCTTATGATGTCTAGGATATTTCCCCCTAGGATATTTCCCCCCTAGGATATTCTTCTAGGGGGGAACGTATCGACTTTGTTACTTCCAGTCTTTGGTGCATCGTTGTGAACGATATACGTTCATGCCTGCAATCTGGTATTCTGAAACCAAGCGACGTGCTTCCGCTCTAAACTCACGGAAAGATGCAAAATCCTTCCGATCTAGTTCGTCCACAGTTTCCACACCATACTGAGTTTTCATGTTGAAATAAACCATCGTTTTCTCCTGAGTGAGTGTTGCTTACACCCTAATAAGTAAACCTTATCTTGTTTGGTTATAAAAACTCCCTGCCCTATCGGGCAGGGAGTCACTCAGGATTCTCTCAGGATTCTCTCATGACCAATTCCAAATATTCTTCCTCATGCCAACGTGTAAGCAACCGTTCATCTCTAACGTTGTCGGAATATTCTTTCTCATGCCAACGTGTAAGTAACCGATCTTCGACGTTCTCCCACACTATTTCGATAGTCTTATCGTTAAGCATATTGTCCAATTCACCGCCCCAGCAGCCTATCCATTCTATCCCAGCCACCGACTGGACTCGGTACATCGGCACTTTCCCGCTCGTGCCCTCATAGTTCAGGACTGAATCCTTTCCTTGGAACTTTATTTTGATTTCGTCCCCGATCTCCATTGAATGAATGAAATTGAAAGCGTTGGTCGTGTCTGACATGGTTTTCTCCGCTCAAAGTGAAGGAATTGAAAGGTCTCTACTCCTTATACGCTCTGCCGAGTCTTTTTTTCACGACTGTCTCTAATCTCCTGAGTTGAGTGATCGTTACACCCTGATAAGTAAACCTTATCTTGTTTGGTTATAAAAACTCCCTGCCCTATCGGGCAGGGAGTCACTCAGGATTCTCTCAGGATTCTCTCATGACCAATTCCAAATATTCTTCCTCATGCCAACGTGTAAGCAACCGTTCTTCGACGTTCTTCCACACTATTTCGATAGTCTTATCTTCCAGCAGCGGGTCCAATTCGTCCCACCAGCGGCCCGTCCATTCTATCCCAGCCACCGATTCGACTGAAAACATCGTCGAGGAATCCTCGACTCCTCGATTCAGGACTGAATCCTTCCCTTGAAACTTTATTTCGATTTCGTCCCCGAACTCCATTGAATGAATGAAATTGAAAGCGTTGGTCATGGCTGACATGGTTTTCTCCGCTCAAAGTGAAGGAATTGAAAGGTCTCTACTCCTTATACGCTCTGCCGAGTCTTTTTTTTCACGACTGTCTCAGAATTACCAATCTGGCGTATCCGGCAAGTGAGAAGTACAAATGTTCTTGTTCATTCATCGTTTTTGTTTCCTGAGTTGAGTGATCGTTACACCCTTATAAGTAAACCTTATCTTGTTTGGTTATAAAAAAATTCTCACCCCGAAGGGTGAGAATTAAATTCTCTATCCGAAAACAACGTCGCCCATTGTTGCACACTGAAGAAACACGTCTGCTGTTTCTGCATCATCATTTTCGTTGATAAAATTATCCGAGTGTCGGGGATATTTGGTTGCCATCAGTTGCAGACCGTCTGCAATAGCGGTACTGTTCAGGCAGTATTTAGTACCATCTTCGTTGTCGATAATGGTAAGGCTTCCACCAACGAATGGGAGAACCTGATAGGCTGGATAGTATTCGTCTGGTTCATACTTTCCACCCTCTTTGAAGTCCTCGTATTTGGTTCCCGTGGGTGGATTGCTGATAACCTCTTGAATCCAATAGTTGCTTCCGCCTTCAAAAGCGGTGACAAGCATATCTAAGATTCGCTGGTTGGTTACGAGATTTGTTGTTTTGATTTCGACAGTTTGTTCTAGATCAAGTTTCATCTTTCTATTCCCTGAGTGAGTGAGTTGACGTTACACCTTAATAAGTAAACCTTATCTTGTTTGTTTATAAAAAAAGGGGGTTTCCCCCCTGACATTACTCTCTTGTGCTAACCTCAAAGTTGGGATTGACTCCAACTGGAAAAGACTCAGCATATTCCTCATGAGTCAATACCATTGCAATCCAGCCCTCTTTTTTGTGACGGATTTGAACCGCCTTATTACGAATCCTACGATCCGCACAATCCCAGCAGGTCCGGCGTTTGCCAGAACCGGAAACACTTTGGATGGTGACATCATTACAAACATCACAGAAAATCCATCGATCAGACATCTTGTTCCCCTTGGTAAAGGTGAGCGTGACTGGCAACCGTCGCTGCCAACACCTTTATAAGTAAACCTTATCTTTGCCGCTTATAAAAAATTCTCACCCCGAAGGGTGAGAATTAAATTCCTCATTCGTCCAGCATACCGGCCCATTCAAAATCGTCCATCATGGAAGCGACCCCATCAATATCGTCGCCCATCAAATCCATCATCAGCCCCATCGCTTCGCTTTTCAGGGAATTATCCTTTTCGCCTTTCCCTTCGCAACAATCGCATCCCTTGCCCGCCTTGAACATTTCCCGAAATTCGGGTTCCATATCGTGATTGAGATGATAAACGTCGCAAGGTTCGCCACAGTGTTGACAGTAAACGTCCATTTGTTTTCTCCTGAGTGAGTGAGTTGCTTACACCCTAATAAGTAAACCTTATCTTGTCTGATAAAAAACCCTACTCCGCCATTGCTTGGCGGATTTGGGATGCCCGTGTTGGACGCTGTTTGCCGTGCGCACCGCACCCATTGTCGAATGAGCTACGGGTAAGGCTGAAACCAACGCCAGCTTTACGGTGTCCGCCTTGCTTTCGCTTGGACTTTCGCTTAGATATTTTGTTTTTCATTACTTTCTCCTGAGTGAGTGAGTTGCTTACACCCTAATAAGTAGACCTTATCTTAGTTGTCGCCTCTTTATTCCGTATTGGTTCCCTTCAATCCATTCGATTGGCCCCCAATCTTTCCTAGCACACGCTGGAAGTGACCATAAAAACAGTTCCAGTCCAGTTTTTGTTCCGATTTGATCGTAATTCATGTTTCGTTCCTGAGTAGTTGTGTTGCTT
>Ga0233410_10000636_pt1 | contig 10579 bp, 20 predicted proteins | sample Na_anoxic_1_MG_FD_179869 | JGI IMG/M metagenome (GOLD analysis project Ga0233410, IMG submission 179869) | Seawater microbial communities from Saanich Inlet, British Columbia, Canada - Na_anoxic_1_MG | ecosystem: Environmental > Aquatic > Marine > Inlet | place: Canada: British Columbia...
CCGTCCACCACTCGGTCGAGTTCGCATTGGTAGGTGTAGTCATTCATTCGCTCCTCATTTCCACGATGATTAGTGCCCGGGACTTTCCGTGACTAGCACGGTTTTGTCGAGCCGCGCATATTCCACGGGGACCAGGTCTTTGGGGAACTTCTTTATCCCGTGGCTTACATCTCCTTCACTGTGGAAGGCGAACCCGGTAGTGGTGCCGAGATCCAAGCACAGTATTCTGTTCATGTAAACAATCCAAGTTCAGTAACTTGACTGTGTAAGTTATCGGCAGCAATCTGCTCAATCTCAGGGTAGTCGTTTAGTTCGCAAACCCACCGAACTTTCAATTCATTTTTACAGTCCACTTGCCGTCCTGCACGGGAGTCCCATCCTCTACCGTCTTGGCTTATTACTTCAGGAGTCCAGCCCACTGCTTTCAAACTCGATCCTGATTCAGATTGCAAGGTTGTTGTTTGTATCCTTGCGTAGCCCATACTCTTGGCAGCTTTTGCTGCCGCACCTAGTAAGCAACTGCAAGCATTGCGAGTTCCATCAGTTGCAACCCGTGTAACTTCCAGAATCATTCGTTGATCTGTAAGTCTAGCGATGGGCCTACTCATTATAGCCGCTCCAACCAACTTCCCAGTGGGGCCATTGATTACTCCTAAAGAAAAACGGTGCCCGACCGCTGGCTTATGATGCCTATGGAGATTCTTGACTACCGTATTGGCTTCCTTCAGGTCTAGTGGAATTATTCTAAGTCCCATCTACCCCAGCACTTCCCAGGCCAAGAGGATTTGGGCAGGGACTTGCCCGTTGCCGATTGCCTTCAAGCGTGAAGTTCGATTCTCTTTCTTGTCTGTTAAGCGGGGGACATCCCCTGTGTCCGCTGGATCAGTGTCCCAGTAAGTGCCAGCCTTTACGCTTGTCTCCCACGCTTCTATCGTTCCTTCGTCGAGTTCGCATTGGTAGGTGTAGTCATTCATTCGCTCCTCATTTCCACGATGATTGGTGTGCGCTCTCCGACGAAGGCACCTTCGATGTTATAGGAGATATACTCGTCGGCTTCCTCGACCGTTAACCCTTCGGTAACCAGTTGGTCGAGTATCTTCTGCCTGTCGTACACCGCTGCCCGCTGGTTGAACGCACCACCTATCCCGATCAGAGCGTCGTCGTGCCCGTCGATTAGGAGCGCTTCACAATCTGCGAGTTGTTCGAGGATGTCCATCACCGCACCAACCAGTCCACGAGCAACCAGAGTAGCCCGCAGGTGGCCGAGATGCAGAGCAACTCAATGGCCCGGTCGAGGAACGCATCAAACATCTTCTTCATGGTCTACCCCTCGCTTCCACGACACAGTGAAGGGTCGCTCGCGTATCTGTCCTTGTCCTCCTGCACTGGCAGTCCCAACTGTCCCGCAGCGTGTAACAGAATGTACAAGTCGTTGAACTGAACCGACCACGACCTATTCTCGTGCGACCACTCCAGTCGGACATCTTCAGTCGGTCGGCTGATCTCCCGTGAGGTATCCGGCCAAATTTCTCTAGCCTCTCTGCCTTTGGGCTTGCCCGAAGTGGTCTTCCTTGGTGGTTGCAGCGCCTCTTCAATTACCTTCTTCGTCCAGACAACCAACTCTGGTGGGGTAGCCATCCCCTTGCCCTTCCGGCCCTTCAGGGTTTTACTGATGAGCAACCGCTCCTCCTTCGAGAAGTCTCTCCAGATCCCTATCTGCATCGGGTTGGTTACCACGGTCCTCCCCTTATCTCAACTTGGAACACAGTGCGACCAGGAGGTCTCCGACTGATTGCTTCGCCCACTTCTTGATGTCTCCAGGTGACGCGCACCCTCCAGCCATCGGTCCGCCCTGGTACTTGCGGATAGCACGGCGCTCTTCTTCCGTGAATAAAAAGGAGATCGAGACCTCCTCGGTCCCTTCGTCTGAGGTGCGTTCGTCGCCGTCACCGACTAGCCCTTCTTCAAGCGAGTCAATCATGGCATCCACTTCAGCCTCATTGAATCCGATATGCTCCAGTTCGAGGTCGGTTGTGTGCAGCGCGGCGATCACTTCAGCCAGCGACTTCTTGTCGAAGTACGACAGGTCGCTCGACCGATTGTCTACCAGCGCAAACGCAGTCGCCGTTGCGTCATCGTCCTCCACGAAGATAGCGGCGACCTCGGTCCAGCCAAGATCTCTAGCCGCAAGGAGTCTTGCGTTGCCCGCAATGACATGGCCGGTCTCTCGGCGAGCGACAAGCGGGATGCGCTGCCCGAACTTCTCTAGACTCTTTCGTATCACTCCCATGTTCCGCTCGTCGTGAACCCGGACATTGCTGGGGTCCAGTGCGAGTTTGTCTATCGGGACTGCTAGCGACTTCAACCCATCCGCGATGCCCATCTACTTCTCCAATTCTGGTTGCGAACTGCAACCGTCGTCCGGTGTTCACACCGGGATTAGTCCTGCTGTCTGCTCCGCCGTGAACGGAAGGCGCACGGAGATTTCGGTTCCTGTTTTCGACACAGTGATCCGGTGCAGGTCGCCGGTGTCGTCGAGGAACCCAAGCACCGCAGAGGTGTCTTCGTCACTGTCAATGTCAATCGCCGTGATGGCCTTCTGCGCCCACGCTGTGCCGACAAGGTTGACCACTCCAGGCTCGATGTTTATCTGCTGCTTCTTCAACTACCGCGCTCCATCTCTTTGCTGATCCTTCGTGATTGCTTGTACCTTGACCGGAGAGCGAGACGCAGATGTCGGAAAGTTGCTCGCTCCCCTTCTGCCGGTGACCTCGCGAGGAGGACTGGTATCAGATTCGAGACGGTGTGAACGGTGGCGAGCGCACCCTCCGGTGTGATCCGTCCTCGCCACCCGCCGACCTCCAGGTGAGAGTAGTCCGCTTCGATGACCAGCAGCGGGAACTCCACGCCCCCCTTCAGCATGGCTACCTGTCGGAAGAACCGATCTCGATCTGTCCCGCAGCACCGGATGAAGTCTGGTAGCGACTTCCGCTCCACTCCTGCGAGCTTGAGATCTGAGGAGAGCGCGTAGTCTCCGCAGGTCAGGGTCATCCGTTGCAACTGCACGAACGGTATGTCTGGGCTGAAGGCTCCGACGCTTTTGTCGTATCCACACTGGTGGGTGTGAACGCTTTTGAAGTGGTAGGGCTTCTTCTCCCTGGTGTCCACTGCTATTGCTAGCAGGTCTTCGGGGGGTGTCGCAGGCCACGACTTCCGCCCTACCATCTAGACCCTCGACGCTTCGACGCATTTGACGCAAATTCTGACCTTGTTCCCGTAGCAGTGATGCACGGCATAGGGTTCTCTCTACCATCCTTCTCTTGATGATGAGGTTTCGTATTATTGCGTCAAAAGCGTCGGAGATGCCATAAGGCTTTTCCCTACAACTACTTCCGCTTCGACACATTCTCGCACAATCCGTCGTTGATCTGTTTATTGCGTCGGTTACCAAGCTGCACCAACCTCCGTCGGCTTGAGCCGGACACCGTCCCAGATCCTTGACCCTGCAAGGTTCCTGGAACCAACCAGTCCTCGCTGTGTGAGTCGTCGCCCGAACTTGTTCTTGGTCATCGGTTTGACATTGCTGGCTTCGCACCAGCGGACATACGCTGAGTAGAGATCGCCGCTCAACATATGGTGGTCCACTCCCTCCTCGCACTCTTCTCCGAAGAACTCGCCGATTTCATCCTCGTCAAGTCGATACTCAGCAGTAGCGCTCGCCACCACTTCGGGGAGTGCGTCTAGCCCGTGAGCGTAGAATCGTATGCACCCCTCGACGAGCCAGTGCAGGATCCCAGCGGATTCCGTCCGCAACTTCTCGATGATCTTGTCGTCCACCTTCTCCCTCGGGATACGAACGGTCCAGGGGATCAGTCGTATCCGTCTCCACACTCCGAGGTCTTGCTCTTTGATCCGAGGCTTGTGGTTCGAGGTCAAGATCAGTTTTCCCTGCGGCTCGAAGGAGATAGGATTGCGCGCATACATCGCACGGGCGACGATCTCCTCTCCGCCGCACCATGACTTGATGAAGCCTTCGTCCAGGCTCGCACCAGCGTCGGTTTCAGAAGCGGAGACCATGCGCTTTCCACGCAGTCTGGTCAGGTCGCTGCGCTGCTCGTTACCAGAGACTGATCGACCCGACATGAAGGTGGAAGAGTCCGCGGTCCCTGCGTAGTCTCCGAGGACGGACATCACCGTGTTGATGGCGACGCTCTTTCCGTTCAGACCTCCACCAATATTGCAGACAACTATCTGCGGCATCTCGCCAGACAGGCAGACACCAAAGAGCATCTGCAACCACGAACGGACATCTGGATCGGGCTGCACCTCTTCAAGAAATGACATCCACCGTGGGCACCCTGGGCTTTCCTTCTCGTAGTTCAAGTCGGACCTCATCGTGAACCGCAGCGTCGGGTCAGGAGGCGAGAGTGACCCATTGGTCAAGTCCAGCACTCCGTTTTTGAGCGCTAACTTTGAAGGGTGCTTCAGTTCCCCGAGATCTCGGACTGGAACTTTGACGGTGTTCCGTATCAGTTTTAGGGCGGCTTCGATTCCACGGACAGTTGCGAAGCGCTTGGCAGCAGACAACAGCCCGCCTCCCTCCAGTTCCGCTTCGATCAATCGCTGAGAAAACGCTTCTCTTGCGAGGTGATCTACCTCGTCTCGGTCTGCGAACCAGATGCCTTCTTTCTGGTAGTGCCACGGCTCTTCTAATCCAGGAACATACATCACTTGGTTACCGATGGTCCGTTCCAGATAAGTCGCTGCGCCAAACTCGGTCAGGTCTTCAGCGGTCAGCGGGCGCTCTGGATCTTGCGCTGGGTGCGTTTCGATCAACTGGGAGAGAGGCAAGCCAGCCTCCAGGTGGTCGGTCACATCTGCACCTGACCCAGGACCGCCTGTCGCCGAGGTAAAGATAGCAGACGGGATTCCGTGCTGGTCGAGGAGTTCGCGCAGGGCAAGTGCGCTCTTCTCTCCCACCTCGTCGAGGTCTGCGATAATATTGACGACTGTCGGCGAGAGGCTCACGAACTGACCAGCGAGTGTGCCCCAAGACGCACCTCCGCCCCCAGCCTTCGTAGTAGCGGTAAGCCCGAGTGCTTCCATGTTGAACACATCAACTTCGCCCTCGACCACCCACAGGACTTCGAGAGGCTTCCTCGCAAAGAGTCGGTCAAGTCGGAACAGGGTGCGCTGGACACCGGCAAGGCTCCAGATCTTTGCGCCTGTTTGTGGATCGACTTGGTGCTGCCTGAAGTCCTTTGGCTCCTTGCGAGTGACTACGAAGTTGAGCGTCCCGTCTGCGTTGCGGTACTCGTACTCTTCGCCGTCTTTCCGAGCGTGTAGTTGCGGCTTCCGTTTCGGTTGCCTGACGCTGCTGCTGTGGTGGGGAGCGGAGTCAGGGTCGAAGCCGAACGCTCGACAGACATCTTCAGGACTGCAACCTGCGTAGCACTTGAAGATCGGTCGCCCGTTAAACTTCTTGGACTCGATTACCATCAGGCTCGGGCGACCATCGTCGTGACTTGGACATCTACAGATCCACCTCGGTGAACCATCGGAGTCTGGAGACAAGGGTTTCCCTGCCTCCATATTTGCACACACCTCGTCTATTTTCGGCCAGGGCATTCCCTCCCCCTCCCTCTCTCTTCCGTTGTTACTCTTCCGTTGTTTCTGCCATCTTCTTTTCGTATGCTGCGAGGCTCTTGGCAAGGTCGGCCACCGGAAGCACCGAGGCTTCGACCAAGGGCGCGCCTGCTGCTTGGCTGAACCCATCGTCGGTCAGCTCCTCTGCGACCGGAGCAGCGCCTCCACAGGCCATGCGTAGTGCTTGTATGACTGCTCGATGTCCGAGCATCCGTTTCGGCATCTGCTTCCAGATCGGAGTCGGCCTTTTGCATTCGCTCAGGAACTCTGTCCGTTTGAAGGTTCCACCGTCCACCGTGACGATGCCGGTGCAGCAGGTATCTCCATCTTCGCTCTGAGCATACTCGGTATCCACCGAGGAGATCCCTCGGCGTTGAGCCAGCGCCATCCACCCTTTGAGCGTGACTCCGGTCTCCACCTTCCCTGCTCGTTGCAGGATCAACACCTGTCCCTCAAACGGGCAAAGGTCGAGTGAGGCGATATCGCCAGTGACCTTCCTCACCTGAATCTCGCTGAACCCGCGCATATAGACTGTCGCAAGGTCGCTTACATAGACATCGAGGTCCATGCGTCGCTTCGCTGCGAGTCCTGCGAGTGGGGATTCTTTCATGACTTCGCCTCCTCTTTGTTGAACTGACGGCTTCGTCCTCGGGTGACGGAGTCTACCCAAGCGTCCACTGCGACGGAACTCCAGGAGAGCGCTTTCGCTTGTTTGGTCAACCGGAACGGGAGTGCGTATTTCGGGATTCGCCCCAGCCGCCTCCAGCGCATTAGTGTTGAGACGCTTATGTTCAAGCGTCCAGCGACCTCGTGAGTTTGCAGGAAGTCTGGGCTGATGCCGGTCTCCCCGTTTCTGTGTTTTGGGCGATCACCCATTGTCTCCTCCGTGACTATTTTGGAAATACATAGATGCAGTCCTCTCTGAATGAACAGCCGTTGCAGTAGTAAGGGCTAGGGTTGGGTAGGAAAACTCCAGAGCGCTCGTTGTGTATCGCAGCGGTGAGAAGGTTTCCCAGGTGAGCATGATGTCGAGCGTCTCGCTTGTCCTCGAAGACAGAGTAGATGGTGCCTTTTGTTTTGAGTCGGCGGAGGTGGTCGATACGAACGACAGCGTTTCCGTATCCGTTACACTCTCCGAGTAGCGAGTACATCGACAACTGGAGAGAGTTTGCGTAGACCGACTTGTTGAAGGCTTTACCTGTTTTCAAGTCGCGTATCCGAACTTCCCCTGTTGCAGGGTCGGTGTCGATCACATCGATGTACCCGTGGATATGGATCGACTCTCCGTCAAGCAGGATCTCCGCCTCGGCGTGTAACTCAGATGCGATTGGTTTGTGTATCGTTGGCGAGATCTCGGTAGCATACGCTTCGGCGAAGTGCGTCGCTCTCTCTCTCGCTTCTTCGAGACCAGGGTCGTCGGCGAGGTCTGTGATGTCCTTGCTGTCTGCCTCGACTTCAAAAGCAGCGAGCGCAGCATCTACTGCTTGCTCTTTAGTCAGCGGGTCAGCGCCAGCGACTCGACCAGTGATGTCTTTCTCCATCGCCTTGTGAACAGCGCTTCCAATAACCATCGCTCTGATAGCCGTCGGTGGTCGCTCGCCGAGGACATATTGCCGCTTCCAGTTTTCGCCGCACCCGGACAGTGCGCTTTGTAATTTCGAGACGCTCCACTTCGCAGTCATCAGGACTCCTTCTTCGATGATCGTATCACACTGCGGACTAGGTGCAACCCTAAACAGGCGAGAAGCGGCCAATGCCTAGTGATTACAGGGGGTTGCAATGGAGGCCGCTGCGGGTACCATTGAGATATGAAAGGGGGCCAAAATGGCTCAGAAGAGAACAGACATTCACAGTCCGGCGAGGATTATAACGGAGGACTATGTGTTCGTTGGGCTTTTGCCTATGGAGTCTTTCATGGGTGAGCATACACATATCTCAGACCACATGGTCTCGACTGGCGGAACCTGGGCGAAGCACGAACACGGTGGAACCTGCCATGTCTGTGGGTCGTCGGCGATGAACCATGCGGTCTTCCTGCACGCTCCAACAAACGAATACATCATGACCGGTGAAACCTGCGCCGACTACTTCGACGATGTTGACAGTGCTGGTTTCCGCCGCATGAAGAAACAGGTCAAGGACAACGGAGAGTTCCAGGCTGGACTCGCTCGCCGCAAGGCGCTCCTCGAAGACCGAGGGCTGGTTCATGCACTTGAGTGCGATCATGGCATCGTCAAAGACCTGCTCGGGAAGTTGCGGAACTACGGAGACCTCTCCGAGAAGCAGTGGGAGTTCCTCGCCTCGCTCGTGAAGCAAGAAGAAGAGCGCCCACAAAGAGAGGCGCAGTACGCTGCTGAAAAGGAAGCCGCTGCGCCTATCCCAGAGTTCGACGGAAGAGTCACCGTGGAGATGACTGTTGTCAGCATCAAGGAACCAGACGAGTCCGCTATATACCCGGTGCAGAAACTTGTGCTGAAGCACAGCGACGGTTGGGTTTTGTACGGGTCTCTGCCCTCGGCACTCTGGGAAGTGAAGCGAGGAGATGCAATCCGCATGACTCTGCGAGTTGAAGTGAGCAAGGACGACCCGAAGTTTGGTTTCTACTCTCGCCCGACAAAGGCGAGTATCACGAAGAAAGGGGGCGAATAATGAGCAGTCTTCGAGGTAAGGGGTCGAGGGCGCAGATGATGTTCCAAAGAAAGTTTGTCAGGATCGAAGGTTCCGCTCGTATACCAGTTGACAGGGGAGGCCAATGCGGGTTATTCTCCAGTCATGGAAGCGAAGCCCTAGCAGGGCAATACTCAGGAGACACCTTCGAGAAAGGAGGAAAGTAATGTTGCTAGAACAAGCGATTGCGAACATGGACGAAGGCAACCAGCAGTTCATCGTGGATCACCCTGAGTGGTTCTTCGCGATCAATGCTCAGGGCCAGATCGGCGAGTGGTCTCCACAAGCCGAAAGAGTGATGGAGGGGCGCACCGCTTTGGTCGCGCACAACGAAGAACCGTGGATGGTAGTCTCCGGCGACCGCGCCGGGAAAGAGATCACCTTGAGGAGGCAGTACAGATGAGGACTTCAATGGAACTTATAACTGACGAAGGTCTGCGAGCAGAGGCGAAGCAAATTGCCGAGCGCTTCCTGGACCTGACCGTCGATCAACACGGGGAAGGGTTTCTCACGATTACCTCCGCCTGGAAACAGTTGCGGGTGAAGAGCGCCCACCTTTCCAGGATCACTCAGGAGCGTCTCGCTACTCCGATTCAGGTCGAGGCCGAGGAGGCTCTTGACAAGATGCGCGAGCGGGCGCGGTCCATATTCCTGGGTAAAGGCGAGGTGACCATTCGCTGGTCGAAGCGTCCAACCTTTCAGCGGCTCGGAGTAATCTTCCCGAACGGAACAAAGCGTCACCCCTCTCCGCTGATCGAGGTCTCTTCGATGCTAAAGGCAGACGGCTGCCACGAGGAGGCGCTCGACACCCTGGCCCATGAGATCGCTCACTGGATTGCACTCGCAGTAGGGCGGGTAGGCTTAGGACACGGTCCGATCTGGAAAGCAGTCGCAGAGGTCTGCGGCGGCGAGGGGGCCGCGACTCGGCTGCTCGCCACCGGCAGCTCGCCCGCTGTAGATGCTGAAGTCGCCCGACTGCGCGGACCTGGATTCACCTACTCCTATTCCCAGTGCGGTCATGTCGAAAGTTTCAGCAAAGCGCGCCACCGCAAGGTGGAAGATTATATCGAGTTTTACGGCGGAGTTGGTCCGTACAGTCACACGAAGTGTGGCGGAGTTTTCATGAAAGAGGAGGAGGAGAACGATGTGTGATGACAGAGATCCGTCAGACGCGAGGAAAGAACAGGTCGAGAACGAGATGGTCGAGGACCACGAGTACCGGGAGAAGCACGGAGTCGCCGGGTTGGTGCGCTTGCGATACCTCCTCCGAGACGGGGGGGTCGCCGAGTCGAACTTCTGGTTCCCGCCTAGTCGTCTTCCGCCGATGACAGAACGCGTCCACTTGGCGAAGGCGAAGCGGATCCTCACTGGCCGCCAGCGCGAGCGCTTGGAAGAACTGCTCGTCGAAAACCCGGAGTTGCACACGGTGGTGGTTGTCTCCAGTATGGAGGACGCTCAGGCAGCAGTTGCGAGTTTAGGTCTTGAGCCGGGGAAAGGAGAAGGACGATGACTATGGGGGAAGGGTTCAGAAGAGACCGAGCGGAGCAGTGCAGCGCTCGACCTGGAGCAGCAACTCCACGCAGACATCTGGAAGGGGTGTCGTCGAGGAGGAAGGGTCGGGGCAGACCGCCGAGCAACAAGTTGGAGCGGTTCCTGGAGGAGCATACCCCCTCGGTATGCGAGGTGTCTGATTTCAAGGACGCTGTGCGAGCGTTCCAAGATCGAACAGGGGAACTGTTCCTCTCGCCGGGTCAGACGCTGATGATTCTCAAGAGCCTCGGGTATGGAAGGGTGGAGTGATGACCACTGTGGGGCTGGCCGCAAAGAAGGACTATTCTCAGAACGGAGGCGGAAAATGAGCGCCCGTGGTTTGCCTCGCGACTACAAGAAGATCGTGAAGCCCCTCCTCAAGGATGGCTGGACGCTGACCGGCGGAGGGAAGCGGCACTTCAGAGTTCACCCTCCAGCCGGGGATCACGAGGTCCACCCACTATCGTTCCCCTCGACTCCAGGAGCGCACTCCGGGTTGGCGAACTTTAAAGCCGCCGTGAAGCGCTCCGTGCGATTGATCCAAGCCTCGCAACTGGGTGAGAGCGGGGAGCGCGAGAGCGCCCCTGAGCGCCCCTACAGCGACTCCTGATATCGAGCCATGCCGGGAGGCCCAACCCTCTGCGCACTGCGGAGACTGGGCCTCCTGGGGCGGCCTGTCGGATTGCAGTCTGCTTTTCTGAACAAGAATTCTTTTTTTTATCGAAGTGCCCCTAAC
>Ga0233410_10000638_pt1 | contig 10535 bp, 10 predicted proteins | sample Na_anoxic_1_MG_FD_179869 | JGI IMG/M metagenome (GOLD analysis project Ga0233410, IMG submission 179869) | Seawater microbial communities from Saanich Inlet, British Columbia, Canada - Na_anoxic_1_MG | ecosystem: Environmental > Aquatic > Marine > Inlet | place: Canada: British Columbia...
ATCGCCGGCCTTAAATGCCTCTAACCAGTATTCGTAAATCCAATATAACATGATGCGTTAATAAGTTAGTTGTGGGGAAAAGCTTGGTTCATTACCTTCTCCATTCCAGCCATACGGCTACCCTTGAACAGCGCGCTGTCCCCCTCCTTGCAGAAATCCTTAATCCATAAAGCAGCAGATTCTGCATCATCGAACTGGTGCACATCATCGCTAACTTCGATCGCCCCTTCGTAAATTTTCCGTGCACCATCACCGACGCTAACCACGGTCAGATTCTTTTCCGCAGCGACTTTACCAACACGCCGATGCTCAGCGTCTGAATGAACACCGAGTTCCGCCATAGCACCCAGCACCACCAGACGCCGCGCGCCATTGTGAGTAGGCAATTCCACCAGCGTATCAATTGCTGCTATGACTGAGTCTGGATTTGCATTGTAAGTATCATCAATGACAGAAACGCCACCAGAAACATATTTCTGTAGTCGACCACCCGTCAATTGGGCCTGACTAAGGCCTGCCGCTATCTCAGGAGATTTCATACCGAGCGCATGACCCGTGGCCGCTGCTAACAATGCATTGTTAACCATATGTTTGCCGCTAACACTGAGTTCAACGGGCACCTCATCTTGTTGATCAATACACAATTTAAAGACCGAGCCAGTCTCCGTAACCCGTAAATCTTCTGCACGAACGACCCCACGGCAATTGCCAGCGATCATCACCTTCGCTCGTGTTCTCTCGATCAAATAGTCTACAAAATCACAACTCGCAGGAAGAATTAAAGTACCTTGCTCAGGTAATGCACGCGCCAGCGCACTCTTCTCCTCTGCAATACCCTCACGCGTTTTAAGAAATTCAATATGAGCTGTCCCAATGTTGGTGATGATTCCAATGTCAGGCCCAGCTATTTGGCAAAGTGGAGCAATCTCACCAGCATGGCTCATCCCCATCTCCCATACACAAACCTGATCACCCTCCTCGGTTGAGAGGACGCTCAGAGGCAAGCCAATGTGGTTATTCCGGTTACCCTTAGTAGCATTCACCTTAAACTTTTGAGCGATAACCGATGCCGTAAAATCCTTTGTTGAAGTTTTACCATTAGAACCCGTTATCCCAACCACACGAATATTAAGTTGTTGGCGATACCACTTCGCTAGCCTCTGCAGCGCTAACAATGTGTCTTGAACTAAAACAACAGGAACGTTCAGTTTATCTGCTTCCGCTGGCAGCTCATCAAGCACCAGACATGTAGCACCTGAATCAACAGCCGCGGCTGCGAATGCATTACCATCATAATGATCACCCCTCAGCGCAATATACAAAGAGCCATCCTCCAATGTTCGCGTGTCTGTAGAAACGGAATGAACGGTGACTTCGCCTTTAGCCGCAGCCGAGACAAGCTCACCACCTGTGGCGCTTGCTATCTCGTTAACGGTAATTGGCTTCATCTTAAATTTTAAACTATTGTTTTCTTAAGGTTCATGGCTTTATAAGCCGCTCTACGGTCATCAAAATCGGTACGCTCACCCTCTACTTCCTGGTAAGTCTCGTGTCCCTTACCGGCAACTAAGACGATGTCACCTTCCTCTGATAAGTTGACTGCTGTTTGAATAGCATCCATGCGATCCTCAATCTTTTGATACCTCTCACCTGAGATGCCTTTTTCGATCTGAGCCATGATTACCTCCGGCTTTTCAGACCGAGGATTATCGGAAGTAACAATACAGAAATCGCTCGCCTTGGATGCTGCTGCTCCCATCATAGGTCGCTTACTTACATCTCTATCGCCACCACAACCAAAAACAGTAATGAGTCGCTTCGGCTTTAGCTCCCTTATTGCAGCACAGACATTTACCAACGCATCAGGAGTATGAGCGTAATCAACAAACACGGCCGCTCCATCACGCGATCCGATATTTTCCAATCTTCCAGGCACTTGAGGTGCCTCTGCCAATGCCGCAATCACATCACGAACCTTAATTCCAACAGCTACTGATGCAGCAAGAGCCGCGACACCATTGTAAATATTGAACCTTCCAATGTAAGGTGTACGGACAAGGTAATCGCGGTCCTTATATTTGATATCGAACTCACTACCTCTGACCGTCTGATGCTCTCGACCAATACGGATATCAGCGTGCACACCATAACCATAACTAAGAATATAAAGGCGGTCTTTAAACTCCTCGATCAAACGTTGCCCATAGGGATCATCAAGGTTGATTACCGCGGTAGTTTTCTTGTTACCAGTTTGATTTTCAAGCAGCTCAAAAATACGACGCTTAGCAGCAAAATAAGCTGCCATATTACCATGATAATCCAAATGGTCTTGGCTAAGATTGGTAAATACAGCCACGTCCATTTCGAGGCCGTCTGTTCTTTTTTGCTCCAGCGCATGCGACGAGATCTCCATCGCAACACCACGACAATCATTAGCTGACATACGGGCCAAAATAGATTGGAGCTCGACTGATCCCGGCGTGGTGTGGGTAGCTGCGACAACCTCCTCCCCGTCATTGACTTGGACAGTCCCCAGCAAGCCTGCACGGCGCCAAACCTGTTCCATGATCGCGTGAGTGATGAATGCCGTTGTGGTTTTTCCGTTAGTCCCGGTAATGCCGACTACTTTCATGCCCGCAGATGGGTGATCATACCAGTTGCACGCTAAGGCCGCAGCAGCTGCACGAGCGTCTGCAACGTGAATCCAGCAAACCTGGTCATCATTATCCGTAGGCTTCTCGCTCTCTGAGACAATAGCTGATGCTCCACTCAATATGGCCTGTGGCACAAATGTATTACCATCTGCAGCACTACCTCTTACCGCCACAAACATAGTTCCAGTGATAACTTCACGGGAGTCTGTGCATACACCTGTAACATCCCTATTGAGATCCCCATGAACGGAGATCACATCCAGAGTGTTTATTGCTTGTTCTAAATTCATTAAATTAAAGTTCTGATTTTGCTACTGCCTGCGCTACTTCGTCTGGAGTGGTGGGTTTCAATCCCATTAAGTTTGCTACACGAGTGGCCACCTTAGAAAAAATAGGAGCTGCCACATTTCCGCCTCCTGGAGTTACCTTTGCTTTACCCTCCTCGCTATTTGGCATTTTGGGATCATCGATCACAACGACACAGACAAACTCAGGATTACCTGCTGGCAACATTCCAGCAAAGGAGGTCGTGTAACGTTTATCACGATCATTTTCACCATTGTAATAACCTCCTGCAGGATGAATCTTAACCGTGGTGCCTGTTTTGCCTGCTACCGTAAAACCATCAACTTTTGCACGCCTTGCCGTGCCTTTTTCATCAACCACTGTGGCCAATGCCTTCCGCATCTTCTGTGCAGTTTCAGCTTTAATCACCCTGCGAACTCGGACTTTATCAAACCTGTGGGTTGTGGCTCCATTATCCGCCATCATGGATTTCAGAAGCTGCGGCTCCATCAACACGCCATCATTAGCAATGGCGGAATAAGCACAAGCAACCTGTAATGGCGTTACACTCACCGCATAGCCGTATGAGATTCGTGAGAAGTCGGTAGGATTGCCGGTATTCCTTACCACCCCAGCACTTTCACCAGCCATTAGAATGTTTGTCTTCGCCCCAAAACCGAAAGCTTTGAGATAGTCAAAGAACCGGTCTGGACCAAGCTCTAAAGCCACCTTGTATGATCCTATATTACTGGATTTAGCGAGTATCTGCTCCACCGTCAGATCTCCGAAGGTTTTGTAATCTCTTACCCTGACCGATCCTACCCGATATGGAGCACAATCAAAAATTGTATCAGGCTGAATCAAACTCTGGTCCATAGCTCCAGCAGTCGATATGATTTTAAAGGTAGACCCAGGCTCATAGATAGCCTGCGTGGCATAATCAAAACCATTGCGAGTGATATTTTCCCGAGTGTTAAGATTATAGCTCGGTCTACTCGCCATTGCCATGATAGCCCCGTTCTTTGGATTCATGAGAACAACTGCCCCCTTCTTTGATGAGAATTTTTCGAGTCCCGCATCGAGCTCCTCTTCCAGTACTCTCTGCATTCCCATATCGAGGGTCAGCTGTACATTGAGACCATGCCTGGGTGGCGTCACCATCCCTGGCTTTGCAATATCCAACGGTCTGTATTTATTTCTATGTGTGATGACGCTACCATTTTTACCAGCCAACTCGTCGTTCATCTTATTTTCAATACCTGTGCGCCCCATCACAACCCTCTCTTTTTCGGTCGCATCCTCACCAACATACCCCACGATGGCAGCGGCCATGTTGGGCATCACATACCAACGTTTTTGCCAGTCTTCAAAAACTACGGATGGCGAAATCGAGTAATCGCGAGCCAGCTTCTTAAGATTTTCTGCATCATCCTCAGACAGGTCTGATTTGATCACTACATATTTTTGCTTCTCAACATTTAGCTTCATCCGTTGACGAAGACCCGCTGGAGTCATGCCCAGTGGCCGCGCAAAGATGGTCGAAAAATGCTCAATATGTTGTGCTATAAGATTTTCATCAGAGCATTCATTCCTCAACTGAGCTGCACGAGCCTCAACCTTTCGATTGCGCTTAGATTGATCCCACAAATACCATTCAGAGGTGTCACGCAGCTCGTTATTTGCCAATGAGAGCGCTGCTAAACCTGCATTGTTTAGCCGCAACTTATCTATAGCCATGCTGGTGCGAGGGATATTGCGTGCAATAAGTTGATTGTTGCAGTCAACAATACAGCCCCTGTTTGCTAACAACACCTCAGTCTTGCTAGCGTTAGCTGACACAGCTTGATAATCATTTGCCTTAATTACGTGTAAGTAAATCAGCCTCACCGATAAGCCACTCAGCCCGATCACAAAGATCAGGCAGAGAAAGATACAACGGTTATAGAAAACAGAAGGGTTCACAGATAAGGGGTTAATCAAGGTTGGACTCCAGCTATGCCAAAGTCCCTAGACATTTCATGCGCTTTATGAGGGATGTATGGTGAAATCTTTTTCACCGAACTTGCAGGTGCTTCAACGAGCTCAGATCCGGCACGCTCTAGGTCATCTCGAACTTGGTAAATATTGAGCTTCTTATCGATCTTGGCCTGCAAACTGTTGATGCTGCTGTTATGTTCAATAATCCGCGTTTCAGCCTTACGTATTTCTTTGACTACCTCGACCTGACTATTCTTCAGCCACGCATGAACAAAGCCTCCCCCCATCAATACAGGAGCCGCGATGCAAAGGAGCACCATCTCTGCGATGGAAAATCTACGATCCTTGTTGCGGTGCTTATTCATAATCAGGTGCGTTTATCTTTTTTCAACGACTCTTAGTTTGGCGCTGCGAGACCTCTTATTGTCAATGAGCTCGTCTTCACCGGCGGTGACTGGCCGACGAGTAATCATTTGGTAGTGGTAATCTGGATTAGGCCGAGGCTCTGGCCACTCTTTGCGATCAATGTGGGATTGCGAAGCATGTCGGAAATACTGCTTCACTATCCGATCCTCCAAGCTGTGAAATGTTATAACGACTACTCGACCACCCGGATTAAGTAGTTTCGATGCATTATCTAAAAAAGAGCGCAATACTCCGAGCTCGTCATTGACCGCAATCCGAAGTGCTTGAAAAACTCGCGTGGCAGGGTGTATTTTACCAGCAGGCCCCTTGGCTCGTGGCTGAATCAAAGCGATGAAATCGGCAAGATCAGTTGTCGTCGTGAATGGCTTTTCCTGGCGTCGCTCCACAATACGGCGAGCGATCTTACTACCTGCACGCTCTTCGCCATACTCATAAAAAATCGTTCTAAGCTCTAGCTCGGGTAAATGATTAACCAAATCAGCCGCGGTCTCGCCGCAAGATCTGTCCATCCGCATGTCGAGAGGACCTTCTTTACCAAAAGAAAAACCACGACTCGCCTCATCGAGCTGCCAAGAGGAGACCCCAATGTCTATCAGTATTCCATCTACCTTATTAACTCCGATACCTTCAAGGATCTCTGGTAAATCTGAAAAGTTCCCTCTCAAGGGTGTGAAATTTGAGCTGTATGACTTGAGTCGCTCTGCTGCAAATTCGTGAGCTTGCTCGTCTTGGTCCACTCCAATCACTTGAGCGCCAGCCTGCAGCATTGCCTCAGTGTGACCTCCTCCACCAAGTGTGGCATCAACGATGAGCTTCCCCTCAGTCGGGCGCATATACTCGATGACCTCACCCAGTAGAACAGGTTTGTGATAAGGGGTATTCATCGAGTTGTCTGATTCCATACATTGCTCCCTGTATTCTTGGGAAAGCGAAGCCGAGCAGTCGGGGTGGGACTCCCTCCAAGTCATCCCAACCCCAACAGCTACAAACTTTGCTTCAGTAAACAACATGAATTCGTAAGGGTAGACTGCATGCTATCATCGACGTGTATTCCAAGAAAACGGGTGGCTGCGACAAGTTACGCTCGAGAATGAATGCAACGAGTAAGAGACGGTGCAGAGGTGAGGCTCCCTCCAAGTTACCTCAACCTCTGCACGCGTGTCTCCATGCTGGGGGAACAGCATTGTTGTCATTTCTGTATCAGCGTATTGCACAGGAAAATTGTTTTGTATTAAGATTAGAAGAAACCAAACTCATCATTAGCATCAGAGATGATGCTTGCCTCATGGGCTTCGCGGAGCTTGCGATGATTCTCTTCATTTAAAATTTCGATAAAGTCGCCGCGGCCGACCAAGACCAAACTTTCGCCGGGGATCAACCCAGGATGATCAAGTAGCGCTTTGGGAATGCTTAGCTTGCCTTGCTCATTCACGTGCGCCTTGGTGCACCGCTCAAAAATGATACCGATAATGCTACGCTTTTGGGCAGGCGAGCGCTCACTCTCATTGACCTCTTGCTGCATCTTCTCGAATTCAGTTTCCGTGAGCACGCGAAGTGTAGGGAATCCCTCATTCGAGGAAACCATAAGACGAAGCACTGTGTTGACGACCTCTGAACGCCAATCACTAGGGATGGACACACGACATTTCGTGTCCATCTTATATGGGAAGTATCCCCCCATGCTGTGATTAATAGTGCTCATAAATACACGCAGTTGCCCTTGCGGACCCATTGAGTACACTCTAGTGCACTCAAGGTCAATATTTAATGTGTATATTTTTTCATTATTTCTTACCTATCGGTTTAACTAAATAGTTAATAAATCTAAATTAAACCTGCTTCATCCCATATGAATCATATGTATCTCATTCACAAATAACTCTAAAAACATCGGCATTTGCTACTCCAGCAGTGCAAAATCTATTTGAGTAATGCCTTCACCGTGTGGTTTAGCACTGGTTTATGAGTTAATAACCTAAGGTTCCGCTACCGCTGTGAGCCCCCCCCCTAGAGCCTATTTGCCAGTCGCGTATCCACTGTTATTCACATTTAAGGGATACACCGCTCAAATAGCGACATTTTGTCTCACCTGCGCAGCTCACATAATACTCAATACCATCTCCCTGATGTGGATAACTTGAGGATATCTAGGCCAAATCTGTGAAGAAGTAGCGCTACAGCCCTTCTATAACAATCATTACAGCAACTTCAACTCTCTATAAAACAATGTTAGGGTCTCATCGGAAAAACCTTATTGCCTCCACGAAACCCAACTAAAAATCATGCTTCATAATTGTTTCCCAGTCACTTAGCCGCTCAAAAGTAAAGAAACCAGTATTCGACCTTAATTATCACCATCTTATTAACATTGCTGCCAATGACTCACACCCATCAATCGATGCGGCTCTCGACCAAGCGGTATTTCTTATGGTAATAGCCACCGTTATGCTCCTTGCAGCAATAATAGCAGCCCGCATATCGCTTCATTTTTCTCACTCGCTCAATCCCCTTCTTGCATGTTGGACATGTATAACGCCACTGACGCGCCATCTCTCTTGATGGGAGCGGTAAATTATGAGTAGCGCGCTCATTAGGAATACCCAGATCGCAGCACGCTTGGCGCCATTCACTTCCGTGCGCTTTGATTCTTTTGCGACCTGCTCTCGCATAGGCTAGTAAATGCGCCAACTCGTGCAGCAACGTGTTACTTACCTCATCTTCCGAGAGATCAATCAGCTTTGGATTGAGCTCAATTTTCCCCTCAGGCCAAAACGCACGACCAGCGGTGCTCCGCATTCGTGAATTCCATGCAACCACCAATTTGCCAGCCAGCCTACCTTGCCCCAATGCCCTTATGAGCTCTGCACATTGTTGCGTGAGACCCTGGTCGACACCTTTCTTAGCCTCAGACTCAGACCCAGATTTAGCCATTGCCCCCTTTTTATCCTGCACATCCTCCGGTGATGGGAAGCAAAATTCCAACTGTCCCCGCGAATGCATATTTTAATTCTCTACTAAAGGAAATGACTACCACCAAGAAAATAGCTCATCAAGAAGCCAAGAAAATAGGTATTGGCACCAGTAAGGCTACGTCTGCTAGGACCCTCAGAGAGTTCATCGATAAACGCTCCCGATAGTGGTTGATTCCCTGGAGCACTGCGGCAGCCACCATGATAGCGTAGAAAAACGGCTTGGTATATTGATCTGCGAACATCACCGCGAACAGGAGAGCCCCACCTGCAAGGACAATCAAACCAAGTGTCAAATTCTGCTCGTGCGAGCTGGCGACCTCATCATCTTCAACCACACTCGCCCGCTCCCATAAATCAATTGCGGTAATATTGAGCATACAAAGAAGCCCAAACACCCATATTTCTCGGCTCTCATAAAAGATAACAATGAGTGTACTGATCACCATCTTCAAAAAGTTCCAACCTGCATCCAACCACCCCATGTGATTGAAGGCATAAACGATATCATTCAAGTCAGTAACCAACAAAGACGCATTTGCAGCATTGACGGGAATCCCTACACCCATCGCAAAAATCATCCCCGCTAGTAAATTCTTAAAATACGGCATTTGTTTACTTTGAAATGATGCCATCAAAAAATAGAAGACGCATAATACCGCCGCCACCATGCCTGCAGAAAGCATCGACCGAGACAACTCAAACAATGCTTGATAGGCACATACAATAGCAACCACAACGACCGCGATTAAAAACGGCCAACGCCAGCGCCAATGAAAAATATGCCGAGGAGACGACTGGCGCTGCTCCGGCCGTAGCCAGCTATCAATAAGCCGATCCAGCACATACACACACCATATAGCTGCAGGTAATATAAACCATGCTGCTGATTGCATATAATCTACCCGCAATGCGCGAACCAACATCCACATCCAGACCAATCCAACAAGCGGAGCATCAAGGCTCAACAAATTGGGCAGTAGCCATATAGGATTGCGGCGTTCACTCATTGGCTCTTTATCTCATAGTAAGTTTGGGCCTCTTTTCCCAAAGGAGATTATGCCACCGCCCTTAAACGAGCATCACATCTGAATACACCTTTAGTGACCACCGCCATAGGAGGAATCATGATCTGAGGGATCGGACTTCTTTTCTGTTTTAGGAAAAAGATTTTTGGTTCCGTCCTTGGCTCCTTCCGAGCTGTCCTCCCAGCTGTGACGCTCACAGGAAACAAAAGAGAATACACCGGCAGTGACAAGTATGCTAAAAATGAAATGCTTCATGACAGGAGGGTGAATACCTCATACGACGGGGAAAGCAAGACGTCATTATGATGTAATTTTCTCTCTTGCTCCTTGCATACATTCAATACCTGTAACACCTTAGCACCAACACCAATCCAAACGTTTCCTATACCATGCCCACTCCACCTCTCACATCTATTCTAGCTCAAGAAAGCGGCTCCTCAGCTTTTACCGTTGTCCTGCTTGCTGCAGCAGTCATTGCTTTCCTTGTTTTCTTTACCATCCTCATCAAATTCTTCGGTATTTGGCTTCAAGCCCGCACAGCGGGTGCTCCCGTGAGCCTGCTAAACCTGGTCTTCATGCGCTTCCGTAAAGTTCCGCCTGCGCTGATCGTCAATAGCCGCATTACCGCTGTGAAAGCCGGGTTACCCTTTTCTACCGACCAGCTCGAGGCTCACTATCTATCTGGAGGCGACATCACCCATGTAGTGCTTGCCATGATCGCCGCGGATAAAGCTGGCATCTCCCTGAGCTACGATCGCGCCTGCGCCATCGACCTCGCCACCAAGGACACTGGAAAAACAGTACTTGAAGCAGTTCGCACCTCGATTAACCCGAAAGTCATCGACTGCCCGAACCCAGCCATGGGAACCACCAAAATCACCGCAGTGGCCAAAGATGGTATCGCCGTTAACGCCCGTGCCCGAGTCACCGTCAGAACCAACCTGGAGCGCTTTGTAGGTGGTGCCACCGAGGAAACCATTATCGCCCGTGTCGGCGAGGGCATCGTAACCTCCGTTGGCTCCGCAAGCTCCTACAAACACGTCCTAGAAAATCCCGACAACATATCCAAGCTCGTGCTGGAAAAAGGCGTCGACGCCTCCACTGCTTTTGAGATCCTCTCCATTGATATTGCTGATGTAGATGTTGCCGACAACATCGGTGCTCGCCTCCAGGCAGAGCAGGCCGAAGCCGACAAA